>ERZ1370068.10392-contig-9096_pt1 | contig 57532 bp, 95 predicted proteins | sample MGYA00561227_ERZ1370068 | MGnify/ENA primary metagenome ERZ1370068 (study PRJEB38410, sample SAMEA6850437) | metagenome | study: Metagenomic assessment of the ecological functions of the soil: analysis of the soil microbiota associated with the... | reverse complement strand
ATACTTCGTTCAGGGTGCACGTATTGCTCGATTCACCTCTGGCTGTCCGCGTCAGAAAAGAAGACACCGTGCATCACGCGGCAGAGCATGCAAAACAATCCGGCAGCAAAGTCGCCATCGCCCTGAATAACGCCAATGTGAGCAGAAATAACCGCGCGGCTTTTCTGGCACTCATGCGGTCGCACGGTGATATCCCCTCCCTGAGCGACCAGAAGAATTCATGACGCTGTTTGGCACGAAAACGATGGAAGAAACCGTGAGGCCATTCACGCTCTCGGCTGCACTGCCGCTATCACGGCGGGAGCAAAGGGGGCGCTGCTATATCGTTCACAGCGGCGCTCACGCATATCCCCACGCAAAGTGGAAGAAGCTATCGTCGACACAAACGGCGCTGGCGACCAGTTCACATGACGGGCTTCTTCCTTTATGGACTCGCGCAGGGCCAAGACCCTACGGATTCTGGCCATCAAGGCGCGCTCTGGGCATCGGATATCATCCAGCACAGGGGCGCCGAGCCCAAATTGGCAAAAATGCTGTCGACTTCCGGGAACGGCCATAATCTTTGAGTTAAACGCCCCTGAAAACCTCAAAAACCTGGCCGCCCCGCATGACGAAATTTTGCAGCTATGAGCCCCAATGTCATCTTCCTTCACAGTGACCCTCGGTCTTTACGGCCTATCTACGAATTCGTCGATCCCCGGCGCTTTCGTGCACGGCATTACGGGCGGGATATTCCTGCTGCTTGCGGCACTGGCGATCAATCATATATCCGTTCAGCTATTGCGGCCTGCTGATGATGATCCTCGGCATTGCTTACATGGTCGCTGGATCTTTTGTAAATGCCCGCTGGGCGCTGGGCGTTACCGGCGCTATCGGCTTTGCAGTCCGGCGGCCTTGTCTTTTACCAGGCACCGCCCCTCCCCCTGGCTGGTCACCAGTGGCACTTGTCAGCTTCGGCCTTCTCTCTGTCTGTTTAAAATTAATCCTCAAAACCAGGAAGAATGTCGCCTCAACCGGTTCTGAAAGCATGATCAGTTCCAGCTTAGCGAGTCGTTCACTGGTCCCACCAAGGGCGAGGTCATGACCGCAGGCACGGCGTGGAAGCCAGAATCTCGGCGAACATGCTCCTGGCTTAAAAAGGCGACAAGGTAAAGGTCGTCGAGATCGACGGTCTTTGCCTGGTCATTCAACCCGTTTAATAAATCAAGGAGTTTCCATACGCGGGCAATATCGGCGCTTTCGCTTTCCCTCGTCCTTCTGCTTATCCTTATTCCCTATATCTTCAGGATACTTTCCAGTATGAACGCGCCGTCGTTTATACGCTGGGCAGGTCATCGCCCGTCAAAGGCCACAAGCCTGATCGTCATCATCCCCTCATCCAGAGAATGGTACGCGTCGATATGCGGGTGCTGACCATGCGGGTTCCAACCAGGACGTGATCTCTCGGGACAATATCGCAGTCAAGGTGAATGCCGTGGTCTATTTCCGTGTCGTCGACGCGGACCGCGCCATCAACAGGTCATGGTTTCAACCGCGCGACCTCAGAGCTGGCGCAGACGACCCTGCGCCGTCCTCGGCAAGCACGAACTGGACGAAATGCTGAGCGAGCGGGACAAGCTGAGCGCCGACGTCCACGCAACATCCTCGATGAAAAAACTGAGCACTGGGGCGTCAAAGGTCGACAGCATCGAGCTCAAGAATATCGACATCGACCCCAGCATGATCCCGTACCATCGGCCGTCAGGCCGAAGCGGAGCACCGAACGCCGCGCCAAGATCATCAGCGCGGAAGGTGAACTGCAGGCCGCCGACAAACTGGTCGAAGCCGCCCGCAAACTCAACTCTGAATCAAGCGCGATACGGCTGCGTTATCTCTCCGCCTTCCAGGACATCGCCAATGACCGTACCGGCACCATCATCCACTCCCCCTGCCGATGAAATCCTCAAACGCCCTGATGTAACTCCGATTAACCTGGCTTAGCAATAAAACGGTTGTTTATTCCGCTTTCGGGCTTGCGGTTTTTATGTTCAGTGGTTAGTGTTGGCACTCATTTTTGCCCGAGAGGTGGCGAGTGGTTGAAGGCGCTCGCCTGGAAAGCGGGTGTACTGTAACGGGTACCGTGAGTTCAAGCGAATCTCATCTCTCCGCCATTACTAAAAGCCCTCTCGCGGGGTTTTTAGTAATGGTTTATTTTATTAAGAAGATCCCGCCATGAAGCCAAATCAGCCATCGATAAAGAGATAGCGCTCTGGAAATTCTTAACAAGATACTAGAGGCCGAGCTGGCGGGGTGGTGCGCGCTATATGCACTGTTCTTTGATGGTCTATGGTCGCCGCATTCCCATCGTCTCGTGGCTGCTGCCAGTCAGGCTGACAAGATCTATGCTCCACGCGCAGGAAGCGGGGGAGAACTCATCACGCATTTTGGCGGTCACCCGTCACTGGGCATCGGCCGGTTAACAGGATCGCACAAACATGATGTCGGCAGCGACATTCTGCGGGAGTCACTCGAACACGAGAAAGCCACTCTGGATTATTACTATGAACTATTAAAAATGTCGGAAGGAAAATCCATCCTGCTCGAAGAATATGCCCGCAAGATGATTTCGGCAGAGGAAATGCCCCACACCGGAGACGTTGACAAGATGCTGCGCAAACCGGAGAGATACGCGCTGTAGTGGAACGATAATCAGGGTCAGAATACTGAACAGTAAACTGCCGCGTCGACTTTACAATTTTTCATTTCTGTATATAATTTTTAATTAGCCAGTCCTTATAAACGGGAAAAAGGAACTGAACATTTTCTTAACGGTTGGACTTTACGCTTGCAATGAGAGCATAACGTTTAAGTTTTGAGGATGACAGCATGGTTTATAACGTCAAGGATTTCGGCGCTACCAGGGTGATGGTTCCACGAATGATACGAAGGCGCTATTCAGGCTGTTAATGCGGCGCAGCGCAGCGCGGCGGCAACCTGTTACAACGCATATTCCCGAGAAGCACCTATATCGTCACCGGCAGTCCAGCAAATCAGGGAGCTATTCAGCTATTCGACAACATCACTCTTCAGGAGATGGGATCGGGCACGGCTAATATAAAAATGAAGGACGGCTGGAGCGGCGACGTGACGGGAATTCCTGAGAACTCCTTTGGCGTTGCCACACGCCCAGTGTCGCCGTGCGCTGACCTGACGCTGGATGGAAACCGCGACAGTACGTCGGGAAAAATAGACGGTTTTTCTGCGGCGGCGCTCCGGGCACCAGCACAACAGTGAAACATCACGCTTGATCATGTGGAGTAAAGACTGCAGCGGTTATGGATTTGACCCTCAGCAAGGCGCACAGTAAATACTTGAGCATCGCGAACTGCATCCAGTCATGGCAACGGTCTGGACGGATTCACGCTGGATTTCTGGCCACGTGGCACAATAAGCAACAACCTCGCTTATGATAACGACCGTCCTGGATTTAATATCTGCACTTCCTCCCATGACCTCCTGCTGACGAACAACATCGCGTGACGGCGGTTCGCGGGTTTTATCGGGTGACGCGGCGGCGAAATATTCCACTGCCGATGACATCACCATCCGTGGCGGCGGCGCTGCACGATAGCACTGGCGACGGCGTGCTGCGGATCAATCCGGCTGACCGTGTCCTCGGTGACGGAATGGACATTCACGACAATGGTCAGCGCGGCGTGCGCATCAGGCAGCCGGGCGGCGCCGAGCGAGACAGCCTCATTCAGCGGCAACTCCGTGTCTGGTAGCGGCGGCTTCGAGGAAATCCGCGTTGGATCTCCTTAAACAGCGTGGGCGGAAGGACATTTAAAACAATCAACACCCTTATCACACAACGCAAGCCACGGACACCGGGCGCCGCGCTCCTCTTGCCAGCATGCGCGAAGGGCGACCGACGGCACGGATTACACTTCTCTCGTAGATAACCGGATAACAGGGACTCAAAATATTCAATCACTCTCAAGGTCCGCACAGCACCATGAGCAACGTCCACCGGCACCGGCGGGGCGGCACCGGCGGCGGCGGCACAACCGGCACTTCGGGCGACGATGTATTCAGCGGAGGAAGCGGTACGGATAATTATTCCGGCGTCGGCAGGAACGACCTTATTCCGGCAATGGCGGTAATGACACCCCCTGCGCGGCGGCACGAAATGATTCCGTGTATGGAGATGCCGGAAACGATTTCCTGTTCGGAGATGACAGCAACGATTATTTCAATGGCGGCGGCAGGAATGACACCATCCGAGGGCGGCGCTGGCGCCGACAGAATAATCGGCGGAACAGGCGATGACATTTTAACCGGCAGCGCCGGTGCAGATATTTTTCAGTTCAAGCCTGTTATTAACCAGCGACATCATCATGGACTTTATACATGGAAGGACCGGCTGCATATTTCAACCCTGCCTGGCTGAAATTTCTGACCTCCAGCAGCACGTCCGTGAGCGGCAAGATGCTCATAACATATGGGAGCGAAATTATAGAGCTCGCCGGATTTACAAGCCCGCTGCAAAGCTCGGACGTCACGTTTGTTCCTGAGTTTTGGCCCGATACCAGGATTTCAGCACTGTCCTGAGATCAAAACACGAAGCAAATTTCCCCAATTTAAATGTATTGTTCCCTATGCTCAAGAAATATAAGAAAAATAGCCGCGCACTCCTCGGACCACCGCCATTTCTCTAAAGAGGGACTCTCTTATGACGTTAAAAAAATGGGCTCTCATTCTATGCCCGTGGATAACTTTTTTGTTTATTCAGTTGGCAACACGACTCCATTCCCTGCTGTTTTACGGCGCCTCGACGGATATGACGCTGGCGCAATTCATCCATATTTTACCAGTGGTTTTATTTTTGACATTTCAGGTGATGGGGTTTTTCTTGTTCCATTATCTTCATCCATCTGTTCAACGCCGCCCTGAAACGTCAGGCCCGCACTTATGTCTTGTTACGTTTTTGTCTCCTTTGCCACCCAGCCACCTATGTCTGGCTCTTTGGCGGCCTCAGGTTTTCTTCTGGCAGGAATTTCGGAACCCGCTTTAATTTCATCGCCGTCGACTATCTGAATTATGCGCAGGAAGTTATCAGCAACATCCGTGAATCTTATCCGTTGTATCCGATTTTGGCGCTGGGCGGCATTACGCTGTCGCTCGCCTGGTGCTGGCAGATTTTTAAGACTTCGTCCGGTTTGGCCGGAGATGCGCCAGTTCCGGATGACCGGCGCTCTTTTGATAGTGACGCCTTTTCTCTTATGCGCCATGATAGGCGATGCCATTATCCCCGCGCGAATGACGGTCAGGCCGTCCGGGAAATCGCGAAGAATGGCACTATGCCCTGTTTTCCAGCCTACCGTAATAACGAACTGGACTTTGGGGTTTATGGCGGGCCGAGCGAAAGTGGCGTCCATATGCGCCAGTTGCTGGAGGAAGCGAGAACCATTTTCCTGAATAAAATCCCGAAGACATCACCCGCGTATTGATCCGCAGAAGATCCGGGCTGCACGAGAATGTCATCATGGTTGTCATGGAAAGCATGAGTGGATCTATATGGGGCCTTCGGCAACAAGAAATAACCTGACGCCGAACCAGCAAACCGCCTGGCCAGGCCAGGGATTGTTTTTCAGCAACCTCTATGCCACGGGCACGTACAGTGCGCGGGTTAGGAGCGCTCAGCTTATCCATCCGCCGACACTAGAACGTCTATTCTGCGCCGCAAAGATAACGGCGGTCTCTTTACCATCGGCTCCGTCTTCACGACGATCGCGGCTATGACCTGGCCTTTTTTGTTACGGGGGTCATGGCTATTTTGACAACATGAACGCCTATTTCAGCGCCTTGAACAGCCGCATCGTTGACCGCATGGCTTTTGCTGACGATCAGGTTCATTTCAGCAATGTCTGGGGCGTTCCGACGGTCCTGTTCGATCGGGTTATCCATCGAGCCGATACCGCGCAAGAGAGCAGCAAGCCATTCTTTATATGGTGATGACAACATCAAACCACCAAATCCCTATACTTTCCCCGAAAGGCCGCATCGACCTGCCACTCCCGCACCGGCGGGCGGGATACCAGTGTCAAATATACCGATTTTGCGGTGGGAATTAATTAAAATGCGAAATAAAAAATGGTTCAACGACACGGTATTTATCTTCGTTTCTGATCACACCGCGCTGGCGCCAGGAAAAAGTTTGAGCATCGATAAATCACATTCCCGCTATTTCTACGCGCCCGGCTTTATCAAACCGCAACGGTACGAGCCGGTTTCAAGCCAGATCGATATTGCCCCCTGTTTTGCTAGGGCTGTTAAATTTCAACTACGCCACAAAGTTTTTTGGCGAAGATTTGCTGAACGACGATAGCCGGGCTGAAAACCCGCATGCCTTTATCAGCAACTGCAGAAGATCGGCCTGCTCACAATGACGCCTTGTTCATACTTGGGCCCAAGCGCGTTACCGAAGAATATATCGACGACCGAAAGATTTCTGAAGACAATGAGACGCCTGTTCAGCGGTACGTCGGCTACACCCACAATATTGCGGCCAGCTGGCGCGGCCGATATGAAGCCGATGTACCAACTGCGTGCTGAACCGGGCAATCCCATGTGATAAAAAGGCGCAGCGCATTTGCCAGCCTGGGGATACAGTTGCGACGGCCTGCGTGCGGCGTAGCTTGATGCCGGAGCTTTCCGCACAGAAGTCATCCTGACGCCTTTCATTGTGCTTGCGGCTTTTTACTTTGCTGTGAATGGCGTTGCCCTGACGTGCCGCTCGGCGGCTGGCTGTTCGTCATTGTCGTGGGAATTGCTCAACACGGGCGTGAGGCCGTTACCGACCCTGGCAGCACAAGATAAAATTAATCCCCATGCCAAAAAAGCCAAAGATGCAGATCCGCTGCCGTATTAGCAGCATGTACGATCTGCGTTACCGCATGGATTTGTGCATTTTGTTGTAATTTTTCGAAAACCCATGAAACCCCTCACCACCATCTATGCTTTGGGTCCTGATCGCCGCATCATCGCCGGCGGTGCTTGTTAGAATTGTTGGCGCCGGGTTTGGCGTCTCATTTAAGGCCCCTCCAGCACGACGCTTTTATCACTCTCATCAGAATGTTGATCGGGCCGATTGTTTTCTGCACGGTCGTGCTGGGCGATACGGCGGCGGGGGATATGAAGGTCGGGCGCGTGGGCGTCAAGGCGCTGGTCTATTTCGAGGCGGTTTCGACACTGGCCGCTTGTCATCAGTCTTATTGTCGGCAATGTCATGCGGCGGGCACGGGCCGTACCACGCCGGAAAACCTTGATGCGTCACGTGTCTGTACGCCACTGGCTGCGGCGCAGTGTTTCACAGTTCCCTCCTGCATATCATTCCGAAAACCTTTTCACGACGCCTTTTCAGGCGATGGCGACCTCCTGCAGGTGCTGCTGGTTTCCATCCTCTTCGGCTATGCGCTGTGAACCACATGAACGGGAAGGAAGGCTGTTCACAGCTTCATTGAAGAGGCCTCGCATATCTTCTTCGCCATGGTGAATGCCGTCATGAAGCTGCAGCGCCGCTGAGTGCCGGCGCTGCCATGGCCTTCACCGTGAGAGAAAATAACTGGGATATAGCCACTTCTAAGCCCCTCTTGCACTGATGGGAGTTTTTCTACCTCACTTGCTTTTTTGTTTGTTTTTATCGTGCTGGGGCGATCAGCGCCTGACAGGATTCGGCCTGCTGAAGTTTCTGCGTTTATATCCGCGAGAAATATTCATTGTGCTGGGCACTTCTTCTTCCTGAAGCGTATTGTGCGCTGATGACCGAAGCTGGAACGCGCGGGCTGTTCCAAAAAAGTATGGTGAAACGCTTGTCGTTCCCACCGGCTATTCGCTTCAACCTCGACGGCACCTGCATCTATCTCACCATGGCCGCGCTGTTCCTGGCGCAGGCGACCGGAACGGAGCTCAGCTTCGCCCAGCAGCTCGGCATCATCGCCATCCTGCTCTTGACTTCGAAGGGCGCCGCCGGCGTCACCGGCTCGGGCTTTATCGTGCTGGCGGCGACCTTGTCCTCGGTCGGCACCATTCCGGTCGCCAGCATCCGCGCTCATCCTCGGCGTCGACCGCTTCATGTCGGAGGCGCGCGCGCTCACCAACCTGATCGGCAACGGCGTCGCCACTGTCGTCTCGAAATGGGAAGGCGAACTGGATGAAAAAGACTGAATAAGTCTTTTGAATAATTAAAAATTTATCGAGGGGAACGCTTCTTCAGGGATAGCTGTTAGGAAACAGAATAAATCACAGAGAGGAGGATGCATGACCAATCGATGTATCACAATCTTGTTCAAGCGCTCCCTGCGGGGCGCTTTGCCAGCATGGGCGTACTACGCGGCAAATGATGCTTAGAGCGCCTGCGCGGCTCGGTGCCGATCGAGCATAGCGCTCGCCCGGCGCGGCGCCAACCGGCTGTGGAGCTGCTGCGCGGCGAGGACCATGTTCAACGCGCTCGGGCGCAGTCACCGGCAACCAGGCGATGCAGATGGTCCGGCGCCGGCCTCAAGGCGATCTATCTGTCGGGCTGGCAGGTCGCCGCCGACGCCAACACCGCCGGCGCCATGTATCCCGACCAGTCGCTCTATCCGGCCAATGCCGGGCCCGAGCTGTGCCGGCGGATCAACCGCACGCTGCAGCGCGCCGACCAGATCGAGCATCTGGAGGGCGGCGCGCACAGCGCGACTGGTTCGCGCCGATCGTCGCCGACGCCGAAGCCGGCTTCGGCGGACCGCTGAACTGCTTCGAGATCATGAAGGCCTATATCGAGGCCGGCGCGGCCGGCGTCCATTTCGAGGACCAGCTCGCGTCCGAGAAGAAGTGCGGCCATCTCGGCGGCAAGGTGCTGATCCCGACCCAGGCCCATATCCGCAACCTCGACGCCGCGCGGCTCGCCGCCGACGTCTGCGGCGTGCCGACCGCTGCTCGTCGCCCGCACCGACGCCGAAAGCGCGCGTTTATCTGCTCGGATGTCGATTAAGCTGAACCTTGTTGCGAACGAACGCGCACGGCGGAAGGTTCTTCCGCCTGGCGGCTGGCACCAGCCTTGATCCCGTTGCATGCGCGGCCTGCCTTTGCGCCTGTGCTGACCTGTTGTGTGGGGACCTCGCATCCATCTGACGAGGCGCGACCTTCCGAGGCGTTCATGCCAAATTCCGGGTAAGCTCGCCTATAACTGCTCGCCTTCCTTCAACTGGAAAGCCAGGCTTACGATCAGACGGCAAAATCATCAAATTCCGGCGTGGCTGGGCGAGGATGGGAGTATAAGTTCAATTCGTGACCTTGGCAGGATTTCATTCTCTCAACCACAGCGTGTTTGGCTGGCCCGCGATTATAAGGGCGCGGCATGGCGGCCTATTCAGGCTTCGGCAGGCGGGTTGCTGCCAGGATCCGTCGGCTATACCGCTACAAAACATCAACGCCCAGTCGGCACCGGCTATTTCGATGCCGTCAGCCTCGCCCTCAACCAGCGGCGCCTCTTCCACCACCGCCATGCGCGATTCGACCGAGACCGCGCAGTTCGCCATAAAGCCGCTTAACGAAGAGATTGTCATGAACACTGTCACCAAAGTTGAATTTCGCGCTGCTTCTGACTCTGCCGGGAAGTATGGCGCGTAATGCCGCTAACCTCGTCGCCGATGCGCTGCACGGCGTCAACGAAACGATTATGCACGCGGTGGATTCACATATCAGTGGAACTGGTCATCAATTCCCGCTACCACGATGGACGCGGAAACTGGGGTGACCAGATGACCAGCAATTCTCAGAAACCGGTACATGAAAACAAAGATTTTATCCTGTCGGCGCTATCTCTCCTGTTGCTGTCAGATCAGGCGTCGGCCAATTACATGAGCCGACCAAATATTCCCAAGCAGCAGGGCTGGCATCCCCTAACATGAATCCACAGGAGTTCAGCACTTTTGTCTCGCGCCGCTGACGATGTAAACGGCGACGGGTTATCACCGGGGCGGAATGGGATGGCGCCAACGCTTTCTGGTTCGGAGTAATTTCCATTTTGGGGATAAAAACAACAATGGAATAATGGATTCGATGAGCTGCAAACATTTTCTCAGAACTCCAAGCTGTATCAATTGTGACAGAAACAGCGACGGAAAATTCGACAGCGTCGAAGCCATTAAAATTCAAAACAAAGTGATTTACGAACGGCAACAAAAAACAATGACCGAACAAAGTACCGGCTGTTTTTAGCAATGGACTAATTCTCAGGGAAACCGGTACATGAAAACAAAAATCTTTATTATGCTGGCCCCTTTCCTTCCGTTGATGTCAAATCAGGCGGCGGCGCAGGGAATGGGCACACGACCTGAACCCCGGCATGAATCGCCAGAATACCTCTCCCCCCGGTATGAACCCTCCAGCATGCAGTTCAGCGTTTTGCCTCCCGCCGATGGGATATAAACGGCGACGGCATTATTACTAAAATGGAATGGGATGGCGCCAGTGCTTTCTAGTCCGGAAGTAATTTCCATTTGTGGGACAAAAACAACAACGAATAATGGATACCCCGGAGCTGCAAACATTTTTTGAGTCTGGAGCTATATCAATATTATGACAGAGACCATGACGGAATAAATTAATAGCAGCGAAGCCGCCAGAGATCCCCTGCCCCCAATAAAAACGGCCCGAATAAAATTGGGCCGTTTTTCAATAAATTTATTATCTCATGTTCGGATGCTTGTCCAGATAGGCATCTAATTCACGCCTGTTGATAATGCCGTTTTTGTTCATATCAACGGCATTGAAAAACTACTGCCGCTGGACTTGAATTCCTGCGGGTAATACGACCGTTACCGTCATATCAAGATCAGTGGATCCCAGCATGCCACCAGTACCTTTACTGCGGGCAGGCTTATGGCTGTCAAACTCCCCTTCTGCTGATCACTCCATCCCTGTTAACGTCAACAGCGCTAAAACCGACGGAGTTAATACGATTATTGTATTCTTCCATCGTGAGGGCATTGTTCTGGTTTCTGTCCAGCATGCCAAAAGTATCAGGTATTGCAGTTTGTGTAACTACCCATCATTCAGGTCATGGTATATGCACCCGGAAGTCTCGGGGCACATATCCGCAAGGCCGGTGCCGAGCAACCAGTATGCAAGCCGTCGAGGGGATATTGAGAAGATTTTTATTTTTCATGATCATCTCCCTTTTAAAACACCTGTTTCTCCGAGAAATCTCTAACAGACATTCACGGCCCAGCAATAATCCGCAATGCGCTATCATAGATGAAATACATCGGCTCAGAACACGCACGGCCAGTGTGCAGGTGTTGTTGGATCAATTGCAAATATCCCTGTCGTTCATCTTCAGGCTCCAGGATAATCGGTTAGTCCTGGGCCCTAACAACCTCACGAATTCACGACAGTCCGGGTATCTGGATTAATGAGATAAACGTTTCGATTTGCAGTGACATGGGACGTCCTGCAGGAGCAGGCGGAAGATCTTCCAGCACAAGAAGGTGAATTGTGATATGCTTCAGTACGGGCAAAACAGCGCCCGAGTGAATGAGAGGCCATAGTCTTGCCTGGTGGAACGACGCAACGATAGGTTGGTTTGCCGATAAGATAACTCATTTAACCGTGTACTGCCCCGGAGGCATCCCTGACAATAAATATCATCCAGTTTCCCAGCAGCATGTGCGGTCATTATCGCTGAATGTAATTCTTTCAGTTGTAGTAGTTGTCGTTGTTCAGCTACTGCCTGAGACGGCGTAACTCCGGCTGCCAGACCACCGCAAATCATGGCAAGGCTAAGTACTTTTGTAACATTTTTCATGACAAGTTCTCCTTTGTGAAACTCTCTCTAAATTCGCCAACATCACAAAGTCATTAAGGTTCCCCGCACAATTTGTAACTGGCGGCAGCAAAATTGTTCGTATGGCGTTCTGCCCACATCACATAAGATCTCTGCTTGAATCAGGCTTCGCATCTCGAGGATAGCTTTCCAGCATGGTTTTAGCCTCCGATCCCACAATCATCACGTGAGAGCCGGTCTTCGCAGTTATTGGCGGCGGTTTTCAGTCGCGTAGGGATCGGTATTGCTCGGCGCCGTTATCGCCCCTCAGCATATAAATGGATCCCCGGATTAACACGGCGCCGGCCGTGTGACAGCCGGGCGTCCACCATTGCATCGCCGCCTTATCGGCGCACATCAGGGATTGGCCGGATCCATGCCAGGTAGACCCGTTATCCCTTCACGTACGGTGTGCATCTTGCCGTCAGCATCCATGTTACGATCGTGGCATGGTCAATTACATTTTTAGGAGCCGCCCGCTTGGTATCTTCCATAAGCTTCCGGTCGCTCACAGTTTCCTGTTTGCACTGGCGAACAAAGCCAGAACGATCATTGAAACTTCCAAGAACCAAACGGCAAGACAACATTTTTACGCATTGAGTGTCTCCTTTGTTGTTATTGAACGGGCACGGATTGTTATCAAGGAAGCTGTTGGCGCAGACAATATCATTCGCCACCGCTCCGCCAACGGCAGGCTCGATGGCCGCCAGATCACGCGCGCTCATGACGGCGGGCTGGACTTTAGCTCTTTTCCTGACGCCAGAGCGCTTAACGCTTCCCCGCCGGCGGCACGGTTCGGTCCGCCAGGCTGCGACGCCGCCGCCTGCCGCTACCGGTATTGTCGCCGCGATACTGACCATTTGTATCAATCGTCAACGTCTGAAATATCTCGAAGAAGGATCATGAACGATTACCTGATGGCGACGAAATGACCAGACGTTCCAGCGGATCAATCTTCGGAATAACCAAAGCCAGCGGGATTGGATCCGCAATGGTCAAAGAGAATTGCCGGTATGATCGATGGCATAGTTGCCGCCGGCGAAGTGTTCCTGATTATAAAGAAGTTGCGGGATCCTCGCCAGGGTCGCGCTCTAAACTGCCGGTGAATACACTCATCTGTATCATTGTTTTGCGGTGCCGTGAGTAAAGGGTCAGCAGCCCGGATCCGAGAACTAAAAGCCTTGCTCTGCATCCGCCAGCACTGCCAGCAGGTATGGCGTGATCGTCAGGTTATTGCCGGTATAGTCGATCACATGATTCATTGCCAGCCGAGGCGTTCCCTGATTAATAGCACATAAGGACTGTCGGCCACTGTCTCTGGATCACGGATTAGGTTGCCGGTAAACACAGCCTCCGTATCGCCGTTTGCCCGGTGCGTCGTGTGTGTATAAGTCAAGGTCAGGTCAACCGAGCCATAAACCTTGCTCTGCACGCGTCCGCCAGCACAGCTAACAAAGCCGGCGTGATGCTCAGGAAGTTGCCGGTGTAACCGATCATTGTAGTTGCTACCGGCTGACAGCGTTCCCGGGCTGATGGCATGGGTTCCACGTTTAGCCACCTCGCGGTTGAGTGCACCGGTGAAGATGCTGTCCATATCGTTATTTTGCAGGGCGCCGTAATGGCAAAGTCCAGCATCGGATCATCTGAGCCAAAAACCTTGCTCTGCGCATTTGCCAGTACTGCCAGCTGCAGGTAAGGCGTGATGGTCGAAGTTGCCTGTATAGTCAATCGTATAATTTACCGCCAGCCGAAAGCGTTCCTGGTTAATGGCATAAGGACCGTGGAACGTTTCCGGGATCGCGATCAGTTGCCGGTAAACACTACGTTCGTGTCCCCGTTCTTCCAGCGCTCCGTGAGTATAAGTCAGCGCCGGATCAGCCGAGCCGTAAACCTTGCTCTTCGTATCAGCCAGCACCGCCAGCAGAACCGGCGTGATGGTCAGGAAGTTGCCTGCATAGGCGATGGCGTATAGTCGTATTGCCGATCCGGGGCTGACCAGGCCCGGCGCAGGCCTGGGACCTATTCACCGGGAGGGCAGCACGTGACCATGCAGATCCGGTTCGGGGTGGTGAGCGAGTCCGTCCTGGACGGCCCGGCGTGGGCCGATCACGCGCGCCGCGTCGAGGGCCGCAGGGTCGGTTCCCTGCTCATCCCGTGATCACTTCTCGGCGGGCGCGTTCAGCCAGCAGCTGGCCCCGTTCAGCGCGCTGGCAGCCGCTGCCGCGGTGACCGAGCGCCTGCACGTGGGCACGATGGTGCTCTCAACGACTTCCGCCATCCGCGATCGTGGCGCACGAGGCGGCAGAGACCTGCACCATCTGTCCGGCGGCCGCTTCGCGAACCGGCATCAGGGTGGCTGGTTCCAACCAAGTACCGCGCGGCCGGGCATCGCGTTCGACCGGCCCAGGTGGGCATCGACCGGCTCGAGGAGTCGCTCACCGTCATCGGGGGACTCTGGTGAAGGCCAGCCGGTTCATCACCTGGCACCCTGGTACCAGATCGACGGCCTGGACCTCGACGATGCTGCCTGGGCGCCGAGGCCGCCCGCGCCTGCTGATCGGCGTACAGCGGCCCCGCATGCTCAGGTCGCCGCCCGGCACGCGGACATCATCAGGCTGCTGCCCGCGCCCGATCCGGGAGCGCCGACGACAGCGACGACCCGCTCGACCGGATGCCGTCCGCTCTGGAGAGCAAGCTCGCGGTGCTGCGCTCGGCGGCCGGTGACCGAGTTCGGGCAGGCTGGAGCCTCAGCGCGTTCGGCACGTTCAGCATCACCGACCGGCGGCGGGCCACCACCGAGGCTCATCGCCCGGCGCGGCTGGGGCGGGATCGATGCCGGGGATGTGTGGCGAATCATAAGCCATGTTCATCAGCGGCGTCGCCCAGATCCGCGAGGATCTCAGGCCCGGCAGGGAGCGGTTCGGCCTGTCGTACCTGATCAGCGGACCGCGAGCTGCCCACGCTGTCGCGGCGGTCATCATCGGCGCATGACCCAGTAAGCCGTGCCCGTCCCGCGTGGTAGACACGTGCCATGACCGCGCCGCCGCGTCCCTGACCTGGCCGACGTGCTCGCCGCGCGCCGGCGCATCGCGCCCTACCTGCGGCCGACCCCCTGTACCGCTATCCGGCGCTCGACGCGATGACCGGCGCCCAGCGTGTGGGTCAAGCACGAGAACCATCCAGCCCGTGGGGGCGTTCAAGGTCCGCGGCGGCGTGAGCCTCATCGGCCAGCTGACCGCCGACGAGCGGCGCCGGGGCGTCATCGCGGCCTCGACCGGCAATCACGGCCAGTCGGTCGCCTACGCGGCCGACCTGTTCGGCGTGCGCGCGATCGTCTGCGTGCCGGAGCAGGCCAACCGGTGAAGGTCGAGATCGATGCGGGCGCTCGGCGCCGAGGTGGTCGTCCACGGCCGCGACTTCGACGACGCGCGCGAGTACTGCGAAAGCAGGCCACCGAGCACGGGTACCGGTACGTCCACTCCGGGAACGAGCCGCTGCTCATCGCGGGCGTCGCCACCTACACCGCTCGAGAGATCCTCGAGGCCCGGCCGGACATCGAGGTGATCGTGGTCCCGGTCGGAGGCGGCAGCGGGGCGGCGGGGCCTGCGTGGTGGCCAAGGCGGTGCGCCCGTCGATCGAGGTGATCGGCGTGCAGTCCGAGGCGGCCCCGGCCGCATACCGCTCCTGGCAGGCCGCGCTCGCTGCGTCGAGGACACCATGGGCACGTTCGCGGAAGGGCTGGCGACCCGCACCGCGTTCGAGCTGCCGCAGCGGATCTTGCAGGAGCTGCTGGACGACTTCGTCCTGGTCTCCGACGAGGCGCTGAGGACCGCGACCCGGCTGATGATCGAGAAGACGCGCAACCTCGTCAGTAAGCGTGGCGCGGCCGCCCTGGCGGCGGTGCTGGCCGCTCCCGAGCGGTTCGCGGGCCGCAAGGTGGCGGTCGTCTGCAGCGGCGGCAACATCAGCCCGGCGCAGCTGCTGGCGCTGTGGCCCCGCGGAACGGCCTGAGGGCGGCCTGGGCCCGGCGCGCGGGCGATCGGCATGCCGCCGTGCGGCAACGGGCGCGTGCTGGTGACGCGTCCGTCCCAGCCGCCACGCCACGCGGGTAGGCGCTGGGGGGCGGCGCGCGGCGCAGCCAGACGAACTGCCGGATCCCGATCAGCCGCAGCGCCAGCCGCTCGTAGCGGGGAAGGCGGCCAGCGCCGCCGCGCGATCGACGATCACCGGGTCGGCCACGGCGTGGTCGCTCGCCCCGCCAGGGTGACCACGCACCAGCCAGCCGCCCGGATGTTGCGGTACCAGCTACGCCGCCTCGCCGAAGGTCAGCGGCATCACGAACCCGCCGGCGGCGGCGGGCCGGATTCCCAGCGGGCGTGGCGTAGCTGCTGGCCGGTCCGGCGGCCGCGGTGGTGGATCACCCGAGCACCGGCAGGTCTTAAGCCGCCCGCGAACCGCAGCACCAGCGGGTTGACCACCCGGGCGACGGACCGGATCAGCCGGCGGGCCCGTGGCCCCAGGCGGAGGGTGTTCGGGACGGGTGCCTGCCGCAGTTGCCCGGCGGACATGGCGAACCTCCGGGTTCAGGGCTCGATCGTGAGGTGCCGCGAGCTTGGCCGGGTCGGCGACCAGGTTCAGCTCGGCGATCCGGCCGCCCACGACGGTGAACCCGATCACCGCGACCGGGTCGTCGTGGGTGCCGAACAGGGCACCGGCCTCGCCGTTGACCAGCACCGGCCGGGCCAGGTTCACGAACCGCGGCGCGGTGCCGAGGACACGCCGCGGCCACCGCGGCCGGACCCGGCCAGCGGCGGGTGCGGCGGCGCTGACCGGGCCGAGATCCAGCGCGGAAGACCACATCGGGGTCGAGGACCTGCACCAGCGCCTCGAAGTCGCCGGCCCGCGCCGCCGCCAGGAAGGCGTCGACGACCCGGCGCTGCAGCGCGACGTCGCGGTCCGGCTGCGGGGCGGCCTGCACCGGCGGCGGGCCCGGCTGGCGAGCTGGCCGGGCCGAGTCCGGGCTGCGGTCCATGACCTGGGCGATGTCGTCGAACGGCACCGCGAACACGTCGTGCAGCACGAACGCGAGGCGCTCGGCGGGGGTGAGGCTCTCCAGCACGACCAGCAGGGCCGAGGCCGATCGAGTCGGCCAGCACGCGCCTGCTGCTCGGGCCCGCTGGTCACCGGGCTCGCCGACCAGCGGCTCAGGCAGCCAGCTGCCGGCGGCGTACTCGCGCCGGGCCTTGCGGGACCGCAGCATGTCCAGGCTGATCCGCCCGACCACGGTGGTCAGCCAGCCCGCGCAGGTCATCGATCGCGCCGGTGTCGCTGCGGCCGAGCCGCAGCCAGGCCTCCTGCACCGCGTCCTGCGGCCTCGCTGACCGAGCCGAGCATGCCGTAGGCGACCGCCTCCAGATGCGGGCGGTTCTGCTCGAACTGCTCGGCCAGCCAGCCCTGGTTCGGTCATCGGCCTGTTCCTCACGTCCTACGAGCAGCCTGCCCACAGGACGTTCCGGGGCCGTCATTTAGTGACGCGCCCGCGGGTAGATTCTGGCTGCAGGCGGGCGGGCCCGGCGGGCGCACCGAGGGGAGACCGGCCGCTGTCGACACGGATGCTGCTTCGCGGCGGCCTGGTCGCCGATGGGATCGGCGCCACGACGGTGCCCGGCCGACGTCCTGATCGACGGGCCGGTCATCGCCTCGGTCGGCTCCCGGCGGCACGTCCGGCCAGCTGCGAGGTGATCGACCTGGCCCCGGGCAGCGTGGTCTGCCCGGGGTTCATCGACGCCCACGTTCATGCCGAAGGCGCCGCTGCTGGCGGCCGGGCGCGGTGGACGGCGCCCTCGCCCAGGGGCGTGACCACGCTGGTGGTCAGGCCAGGACGGGCAGTCGTGGATCGGCGCCACGGCGGCCACCGCGCGGTACCTGAACCAGTACTTCGCGCCGGTCAACGGCAGCGCTGGAACCCGCGCGACGGCCTCAGCGTGGCCGCCTACCGGGAGGCGGTGGCTGGTGCGCCTGACGCAGAACGTCGCCGTCCTCGCCTCCCAGGGCACGATCCGGCACAACGTCGCGTAGCCTGGCCCGCCGCCCGCTCGATCCCGCCGAGCGGGCCGCCGCGCAGCGCGAGGTCGAGAGCGCGCTCGCGGACGGGGCGGTCGGCCTGTCCAGCGGGCTGGACTACCTGCCCAGCCGGTTCGGCGCCGCCGAGGAGATCGCCGACATCGCGCGGCCGCTGGCCGGGCGCGGAGCGCCCGTACGTTTCGCATCTGCGGGCCTATGGCGCGCGACGTCGGGTCCGGGCTGGACGAGCTGAGTGGCGGTGGGGCGCGGCGCCGGGGTCCGGGTGCACGCCAGCCATCTGTGGGGCACCCCGGCCGGCATCGAGGCCGCGTTCCGGGCGGCGGACGCCGCGGGCGTCGCGCGTCAGCTACGACATGTACCCCTACCGCCGGATCCAGCACGATCCTGGCGTCGCTGCTGCTGCCCGCCCGGCCTGCAGGCCCGCGGCCCGGAGCACACGCTCGCCGCCCTCGCCGACCCGCGCGAGCGCGCGGCGCTGCTCGCCCGGGGACAAGTTCACCGACCAGTACCTGCGCAACGTGTACCTGGGCTGCCTGCCTGCCCAGCGCCGCAGGAGCTGGCCGGGCAGCCGGTCACCGCGGCGGCCGCCCGCAGCTCATGGTCGGCCGGGCGAGTGGGTCATCGACCTGCTGATCGAGGCCGGGCTGAACGTGGGCGGGCACCTGGACCGGCCCACGCTCACCGACGGCGACCTGGCCTGGCTCGCCTCCGGCGAGCGGTACTGCGCTAAGCTCGGACGGCATCTACCAGGGCCAGCATCCCCACCCCCGCGGCTACGCGACGTTCGCCCGTCTCAGCCGCGCACTACCTCACGGTGGCCCGGAGACCGGGTACCAGCAGGCCGCCGCGCCACCTGTCGGCCAACGCCGCCGAGCGTCTACGGGCTGCGGGACCGGGGGCGGCTGGCGCCCGGCCTGGCCGCCGACATCTGCGTGATCGGCCCCGGCGAGTCGACCGCCCGCGCCAGCCACGACGCTCCCGCGCGAGCAGGCGATCCGGGGTGGGCCTGGTCATCGTGAATGGCGCCGTCGTCTGGCGCGACAGCCAGGCGGTGACCACCGGGTTCCCCGAGTAGCTCGTCAGCTGAGCGAGTTCCTGCCAGGCTGGCCGGGTGACCGACTTCACCGGCGAGAACCTGACCGGCGCCCGCTTCGAGGACGTCTACCTGACCGGCGCCCGGTTCCACGACGTCGACCTCTCGGGCGCGCGCTTCCACCTGGTCGATCTGACCGGGGCCGTGATCCGCGGCGCGGCCCTGGTGCAACGTGGAGCATCGGCGGCGACATCGAGAACCTGCGGGTCAACGGCGTCGACGTCGTGCCCCTGGTCGAGGCGGAGCTCGACCGCCGCTACCCGGACCGCGCCAAGATGCGCCCGGCCGACGCCGCCGGGTTCCGCGAGGCGTGGGGCATCCTCGACCGGCTGTGGCAGCAGACCACCGCGCGGGCGCGCGGGATGGCCCCGGAGCTGCTGCACGAGCGGGTCGCGGGCAGAGTGGTCCTTCATCGAGACGCTGCGCCACCTCGTCTTCGCCACCGACGCCTGGGTCAGAGCGCGCGATCCTCGGCGAGCCGTCGCCCTGGGATCCCGCTGGACCTGCCCACGACGACATGCCCGATCAGCCCGGCGTCCCGCGCGACCGCGACGCGCGGCCGTCGCTGGACGAGGTGCTCGCCCTGCGCGCGGACCGGATGGCCACCGTGCGCCGGGTGCTGGCCGGTCTCACCGACGAGAAGCTGGCCGGCATGACCGAGCCGGTCACCGAGCCGGGCTACCCCGGGCCGGAGAGCTTCACCGTACGCCGCTGCCTGCAGGGCATCCTCACCGAAGGTGGGAGCACCGGCTGTACGCCGAACGGGACTTCGACGTGCTGGCGGCCGGGCCGTCTGACGAAGTAAGCCGGTGGTCCCTTGTCAGTAAGCCATGTAGATGAGTTCGAGCTGGATGTTGTCAGGATCCGGAAGACGACTACCGAGTAAGGCACCGGATCGATCGGTGTTCGGTCACGCCGGAGTTCTCGACACCGAGGCCATCGAGCCAGCTGGCCCACGCGTCGAGATCAGCCCGGCCGGTGACCGCGAACGACATGTGGTCCAGGCCCGTCCGCCTCTCATCGAAGGGCTGACCGGGGTTGCCGTCGTGGTGATGCAGCCGAGCACGATGCCCGTGCGCGGCTCCATCAGGACAACGGCGTAGCCGTCCTTCTCCCCGCCATGATGCGGGAACGCAACGGTACCCGGGTCATCCCGAAGACCCGCTCGTACCATTGCGCGCTGGCCTCTACATCGGAGACGGTCGGCGCGAAGTGGTGGTAGCCGGTGACCACAGGCGCCATGCCGGACTCAGCCAAGGCAGCCTCCCTCGTCAGCGGGTGGACGCGAATGATGGTAGCGCTACGCGCTGACTGGGCGATCACCCTGCTCGGGCACCTTTCCGGGCCCTCGCGATCTTGACCTGCGGGGACGCGCTAGCATGTGCGCCATGGCGGCTGGGCATCGCCGCTCGCCGCTGGCCCAGCACCGGAGGTACCACGATGGCAGTCGACACGTTCATTGCCTACGTCGGGGTGTATGACAACGTCAGCGACGCTGACGCCGACTACGCACTGGTCAAGGACCTGCACACCAAGGCAGGACCTGATCGACTCCTATGACGCAGCCGTGATCGAGCGCCGCGCCGACGGGAAGGTGAAGATCACCAAGAAGCATGAGACGCCGACCCGGGTCGGCGGCGTGCTCGGCGGGGGCGTGGGCCTGGCCACCGGCCTGGTCGTGGCCCTGTTCCCGTTCGCCGCCATCGGCGGCGGGCTGATCGCGCTCACCACCGCGGGCGGCGCCGTCCTCGGCGCGGTCGCCGGTCACGCGGCCGGCGGGCATGAGCCGCCACGACCTCAAGGAGCTTGGCGAGCACCTCGACGCCGGGCAGGCGGGCCTCGATCGGTGGTCGGGGTGTCCGGACATGGGGGTCGAAGATCGAGCGGGCCATGAAGAAGGCAAAGAAGGTGGAGGCCAGGCAGCTGAAGGCCGACACCGCCGAGATCGAGGCCGACGCCAAGTCCGCCGAGGGCTGACCGCCACCCTTTACGGCGGCGGGGCGCTGGCTGGCTGGGCGCGAGGTGCCCGCAGTAGCGGCGAGGCCAGCCGGGCCAGCAGGCCCGGGGCGTGGCGGTGCAGGTAACCCGCGTAGTAAGCCGCCGCGATCGCCACCACCAGCACCCCCAGCCCGACCTGGACGCCGCCAGGTGAGCCCGGGCGGGTGAATCACGCTCGACCAGGTAGTGGCCGATGAACCCGCCGCGGTACCCGGCCTCGCCCGCGTGGCGGCGCAGGTGGTTCTCCAGCGGCGTGAGCGGGCACGGTGAAGCCGATGAACTCGATCAGCGCCCCGTACACCATGACCGGGAGCTGCACCCAGATGATCTTGGGCCAGCGCCAGGCGAGGAAGGCCCCGCCGACCACGAAGCAGATGAACGGCAGGTGGACGGCGACCACCAGGTCAGCAGCAATGCGGTACCACATCAGATCACCGTCCGGACACCACGCCCAGTTCCCAGGAGTAGGCCGGATGCCCGCGGAGCACCCGGGACCGGGTGACGGGCTTGTTTGACCGTCGCCGGCCCGGCCGGGCACGATCGTCGTTGACAGTCTCGGGAGGGAGCTGATCGGGCGTGAGCATTCTCGGTACCCGGGTCCTGCGGACGGAGGATCCTGGCTTCCTCGACGGCCGGCGCCGTCTATACCGACGACATCCGGCTCGTAAGCGCCTGCTCACGTGTTCTTCGTCCGGTCCCCGCTCGCGCACGCGCGGATCCGATCCGTCGACGTCAGCGCCGCGCTGCAGGCGCCCGGTGTGATCGCCGCGTTCACCGGCGCCGACCTGGCCGACCTCCCGGTGCTGGCGCCGCCGATGCCCGGCATGATCAACGAGCGGATGGGCCAGCCGCTGCCTCGCCCGGGATGTGGTCAGGTTCGTCGGCGAGCCGGTGGCCGTGGTCGTCACCGAGGACCGGTACCAGGGCGAGGACGCCGCGGAACTGGTCGACGCCGACTACGACCCGCTGCCGCCGGTGATCGGCGCTGGCCGAGGCCGACGCCGACGGTGAGCACGGCGCTGCTGTTCCCCGCGTGCGGCACCAACGTCGCCGCCTCCTTCGGCGACGCCGCCGCGCTCAGGGCCGACCTGTTCGATGGCTGCGACGTGGTCGTCACCCGCACCATCGTCAACCAGCGGGTCGCGCCCGCGCCGATGGAGCCCGCGCGGCGGCCGCCGCCTGGGGCGAGGACGGTCGGCTGACGGCGTGGATCCCGAACCAGGGCGCGCAGGGCACGCGCGACGCCCTGGCGGACATGCTCGGGATCGACCCGGCAGGCCTGCGGGTCATCACCCCGGACGTGGGCGGCGCGTTCGGCGCCAAGTTCGGCGCCGACCCGGAGCACGCGGTGGTGTGCTGGGTGGCCCGGCGCATCGGCCGTCCCGCGCGCTGGGCCGAGACCCGGGGCGAGAACCTGGTCAGGATGACCCACGGCCGCGCGCAGCGCGCAGAAGATCACGATCGGCGGCAGCCGGGACGGCACCGTGGCGGCCTACCGGCTGGAGATCCTGCAGGATGCCGGGGCCTACCCGAGGTTCGGCGCGTTCCTGCCAGCCCTCACGATCATGATGGCGCCCGGCCCGTACGCGTTCGGCCGCGCCGAGGCGGTGGCGACGGTCGGTGGTGACCAACACCACGCCGGTCGGCGCCTACCGGGGCGCGGGTAGGCCCGAGGCCACCGCGGCGGTCGAGCGGGCCATCGACCTGTTCGCCGCCGAGATCGGCATGGACCCGGCCGACGTCCGCCGCAAGAACCTGCTGCCGAAGTTCACCGAGCCGCACACCACCGCGTTCGGCGCCGTGTACGACAGCGGCGACTACGCGGCGGCGCTGGACAAGGCGCTGGCGGCGGCAGGCTACGCAGGACCTGCGGGCGGAGCAGGCGAAACGGCGCGCGGACGGCGACGTGGTCCAGCTCGGCATCGGCATGTCCTGCTACGTGGAGATCACCGGCCCGGGGATGGACGAGGGCGGCCCGCGCGAGAACGCCACCGTCGAGGTCCATCCCGGACGGCAGCGCCACGATCCTGACCGGAACCTCCCCGCACGGGCAGGGCCACGTCACCGTGTGGGCGATGCTGGCCAGTGACGAGCTCGGCATCGCCGTTGACAAGATCACGGTGAAGTGGGGCGACACCGACCTGATCCCGGAAGGCGGCGGCACCGGCGGCTCACGCAGCCTGCAGCAGGGCGGGGCGGCGGTGCAGCAGGCCTCGCAGGAGCTGATCGAGGTGGCCCGGCAGCGCGCGGCCGACGATGCTGGAGGCCAGCCCCGCCGACCTGGTCTTCGACGCCGGGCGCAGCGCCTTCGCCGTGGCCGGTGACCCGGCCGCCGCGGTGCCGCTGGCCAGGCTGGCCGAGCCCGAGCGGCTGTTCGTGCGCGCCGTGTTCCGCGCGCCCGGCCCGACCTTCCCGTTCGGGGCGCACGTGGCGGTCGCCGAGGTGGACACCGAGACCGGCAAGGCCGTGCTGCGCCGGATGGTGACCGTCGACGACAGCGAGCGCCGTGATCAACCCGCTGCTGGCGGAGGGCCAGCGGCACGGCGGCATCGCCCAGGGCGCGGCGCAGGCGCTGCTGCGAGGAGGTCGTCTACGACGCCGACGGCAACCCGCTGACCGCGACCTTCGCCGACTACGCCGTCCTGTCGCCCACCGAGGTGCCCAGCTTCGAGCTGGCCGACATGGCGACGCCGACCAGCTACAACCCGCTCGGGGCCAAGGGGATCGGGGAAGTAGGCACGATCGGCGCGACACCGGCCGTGCAGAACGCGATCATCGACGCGCTCGGGCACCTCGGCGTGCGGCACATCGACATGCCCGCCACCCCGCAGCGGGTGTGGCAGGCCCTGCGGTCGGCGTCCGGTGCCGCGTAAGCGGGACCGGGCGAACCGGGGGACGCGTAGCGCGGCTGCCGCTACGACGCCGGCCGGGCACGGGCGGAAGATCCGGCCGTCGAGGTCGACGTCGAACTTGACCGCGGCGTAGCCGTGGGTAGGCGCATACACGCGACGGCAGAAGGTGGCGAACCGCCGCTTGTACGGGCAGCGCTGCCCCGGATTGCACACGAAGTGGTCGGCGCCGTACTCGGCCTCGCCGACCCATTTGCCCGTCGGCTGGCGCGCCGTGTGGTCGGCCGTGAACACGTCCCAGCCGCATGGCGTCGGCCCGTGCAGCCCGGTGCAGGTGATGCCGTACTGCCGGTTCCCGCGCTGCGCGAGCGGCGAAGCACCCGCCGTAGGTGTAGCACTCTTCCACCACGGCCCCGTCGGTGTAGCGCGCGCCCCACCAGGCAAGAAGGGGCGAGTTCTTCCACAGCACGGTCATCCCGTCGCGGTGCACCTGGTTGAACGCGTAGGCGAGGTAGTTCTGCGCATCGCCCGGGGTGAGGTGGAACCCGGTGGTCGACGGCGGGTCGAAGCTGTCGATGTCGTCGAGCTCGACCGCGTCGAACCCCTTGCTCGCGCACATGGCGATCCGCTCGTTGAGCATCGGGCGAGCGCGTCTGAGCTGGCGGAAGTCGACCCAGCGCTCCTGCGGGTGCAGCCGTAGTAGATCTTCCCGAGCGCGCTCGCCGGGAAGAGCGCCCGGCGGGCGCCGGGCTGGCGTCCGGCCGGTAGTCCTCCCAGGCCAGGTCAGGTAGCAGACGGCCTTCGGGTGAGCCAGCGTGCTGGCCTGCCAGGTCGTGTGGAGCCGCCGGATTTCGGCCGGGGTGGTCAGGAAGCCGTCGATGTCGTAGATGTCGACGGCGCGCGCTGCCCGTCCGCTGCCGTGCGGGTCACCCGGCCGATCTGCCAGTCCCAGCGCATCGGGTGGCCGCGTGCGGTCCAGGTGCGGCGGGTACCAGCAGGACCCGCCGTGCCCGGCCTGATGCAGGGCAGCGGCGGCGGGCAGCGGGACGACCCGCCAGCGGAAGGACAGCGTGGTGTGCCCCGGCCACGTCGGCGGTCGTGCACCTCGACGCGGTGCGTGCCCACGGCGAGCTTGCCGGTCTGGAAGACCCTGCTGCGCGGCATCGCCCGCCACGGCCCGCCGATCGACCCGGTAGCTCTGCGACGCCGGGCCGTTCGCCGCGTTGTAGTGCGGCGGCGCTCACCTGGAGTACTCCTGCCTGGAGGCGGTGCGCGCGCTCGGGCAGCCCGTTCAGGAACCCGGTCACGGGCCGGCGGGCAGCTGGGGTAGCGCCGGACCGGTGCGGCGGGCCGTGTAGCTGCGCGACGAGCGGATGACGCGGAACGTGAAGGTGGCGGGGTCGGTCTCGACGACCTCGGTGGCCGTCGCGGTGAGCTTCAGGTACTTCCCCGTGTCGGCGTGCCCGGCGACGTAACGCCGCGCGGCGAACGGCGTGCACCGTGGCGTCCGCGGCCCGCGGCGCAGTGCCTGCCCTGCCCGCCGGACCGGTGCCGCGCACGCCTGCCATGCGTAGCCGACCTCGAAGCTCAGCAGCCTGTCGCCGGGCGGCAGCGGCTGACGGCCGCCAGGACAGCCCGGCCGCCCGGACGGGCGAGCCATCGCGCAGCCAGTCCGGCCACCCGCAGCGTGCCGCTGGGCGACCGGCGGGCTGATCGACGTACGAGCTGCCGCGCAGGGACGCGCGTGGCCGAGGATCCTGCGGGCCGCGGGCTGGCGGTGGCTGCTGGTACCAGCGGGCGGCGAGCGCGGCCGCCGAGACCAGGCATGGCAAGGATTCGCCATGCGCGCCGTCGTGCGAGTCATCGCGGTGAGCCCTTCCGCTATCCGTGGGCCGGGCCTGGCCGCTTTCGTTCTCGCTCGGATGAGCGGATATTAGAACACACTCGTGCGTTCAGCAAGGCTGCTTCTGGTCGTTAATCTTGCTGCCCGAGCGACCGGGACGGTAGATTCACCTGGATGCGTGCCATCACGAGCGAGATCGCCAGCCAGCCTGCCCTGTGGCGGAAGGCCGCGGACATGGCTCCAGGCCGTCGCGGGCTTGCTTCCGGCGCCCGGCGAGTAAGCCGCCGCCGATCGGCTGCGGGACCTCCCACCACATCGCGCGGGCCTACGCCGCGCTCCGCGAGGAAGGGAACCTGGGCACGACGGACGCGGCGATCGCCTCCGGGCTGTCGCCGCACCGCAGCTACGGGCGCGTGGTCGCCATCTCGCGCTCGGGTACCACCACGGAGGTCCTGCGCACGCTCGAAGGGCTCAGGGGAAGCATCGCCACGGTCGCGGTCACGGCGGTCCCCGGCTCGCCGGTCGCGTCGGCCGCCGACGACACGATCGTGCTGGACTTCGCGAACGAGCAGTCGGTCGTGCAGACGCGCTTCGCCGACCACGGCGCTCGCCCTGCTGCGCGCGCACATCGGCGACCGGCTCGAAGCCGCGATCGCCGGCGGGGAGGCGGCGCTCGCCAGGGCGCTGCCGGTGGAGCCCTCGGAGTTCAGGCAGTTCGTGTTCCTGGGGCAGGGCTGGACCGTGGGCCTCGCGAACGAGGCGGCGCTCAAGCTGCGCGAAGCGGCCTCCGCGTGGACCGAGGCGTACCCGGCGATGGAATACCGCCACGGCCCGATCAGCGTGGTCGGCCCCGGAACCCTCGTGTGGGCCATCGGACCCGTCGATCCGAGCGTGCTCGCCGACGCGGCGGACACCGGGGCCACTGTCGTCGACGTAGGGGTCAGATCCGATGGCCGAGCTCGTCCTCATCCAGCGGATGGCCGTCGAGCTCGCCGAGGCCCGCGGGCTCGATCCCGATCATCCGAAGCACCTGACTCGCTCGGTCGTGCTGCCGTGAGCCGCAACCGCTCACGCGGGAGGTCCTGATCGTGGCCGAGGTCTCGTTCCACGAGGTCACGAAAGTCTTCCCGAACGGGACGACGGCGGTTGACGCGCTCACCTGCACGCATCGCCGACGGCGAGTTCATGGTCCTGGTCGGGCCGTCCGGCTGCGGGAAGACGACCGCCCTCCGGATGATCGCGGGGCTGGAGGAGCCGACCTCGGGAGCGGTCGCCATCGGCGGAGAGGTCGTGAACGGCGTCTCTCCCCGGGACCGCGACATCGCGATGGTGTTCCAGAGCTACGCGCTGTATCCGCACAAGACCGTCCTGGCAGAACCTGGCCTTCGGGCTCCGGCAGCACAAGATGCCGACCGCCGAGATCGCGGAACGGGTCAGGGAGGTGAGCTCGCTCCTGACCTCGATGAGCTGCTGGACCGCAAGCCCGCCCAGCTCTCCGGCGGCCAGCGGCAGCGCGTGGCGATGGGGCGCGCGCTCGCCCGCAGGCCGCGCGTCTACCTCCTCGACGAGCCGCTCTCGAACCTGGACGCACAGCTGCGGACCCAGCTCCGCGCCGACCTCAAGCAGCTGCATCAGCGTTTCTCCACCACGACCGTCTACGTCACGCACGATCAGGTCGAGGCCATGACGCTCGGCGAGCCGCATCGGCGTGATGTCCGGCGGGAAGCTGCTTCAGCTGGGGACGCCGCAGGAGATCTACCGGCGCCCGGCGAACGTGTTCGTGGCCGGGTTCATCGGCAGCCCTCCGATGAACCTGCTCAGCGCCTCCGCAGCGGGCGGCCGCGTGGACGCGGGCGATCTCGTGCTCGAGGTCCCCGGCGCCCCCAGCTGGCGAGCTGGTCATCGGCGTGCGGCCGGGAGGCCCTGCGCCTCGTGACGGGCGCCGCCGGAGAGCACGCCATGCAGGTGCGCGTGGAGGTCGTGGAGCTGCTCGGCCACGAGACGATCGTCTACGGAGCATCCGCGGTCACCGCGTCGCGCACCGCCTCCACCGGCGCCGGGATCGAATCGCTTGCCCCCGAGCGGGCGATCGTCATCGCCCGGCTCGACGCACGCCGTCAGCCCGCGGTGGGCGACGATCACCCTCGGGATGTCACTGGAAGACGTGCACCTCTTCGACGCCAAGTCGGGCGAGGCGCTGGCCTGGCCCGAGCCCTCGCCTCCCGGCGCCTGGCCGGATCCTGAGGACCGGTTCCGGTGCGGCAGGCGGAGCGGCTGGAGACGATCCTGGAGTGGCTGTCCGGGAACGGCAGCGTGAACGTCGCCGACATCTCGGACGAGCTGGGCGTATCGGCCGCCACCGTCCGCCGTGACCTCGACCTGCTCGAGCGCCAGCGCCTGCTGGCGCGAACCCACGGCGGCGCGGTCGCGCAGGGCGTCTTCTACGAGCTCCCGCTCCGCTACAAGGGCGGCCGCCACAAGGAAGGAGAAGCTCCGGATCGCCCGCGAGGCCGCGACGCGCGTCGCCGCAGGTCACGCGGTCGGGCTCACCGGCGGAACCACCACCACCGAGGTCGCGCGGGCCCTTGTCGACCACCAGCGCCTCACCCTGGTCACCAACGCCCTGAACATCGCCGTCCGAGATGGCGGTGCGCCCCAACCTCAAGCTCGTCGTGACCGGCGGCGTGGCCCGGTCCGAGTCCTACGAGCTGGTCGGGCCCATCGCCGAGGCCAGCCTGGTCGAGCCTGAACCTCGACATCGTGTTCGTCGGCGCGGACGGCGTCTCCTCGAGGTCGAGCCTCACCACCCACCACGAGGTCGAGGCCCACACGAACCGCGCGCTGATCGAGCGCTCCCGCTCGGTCGTCGTCGTCGCCGACAGCTCCAAGATCGGCCTAGTGGCCTTCGCCCAGATCTGCGAGATCAGCACGGTCGGCGAGCTCATCACCGACCAGCGCCGCCAACCCCCGCATCCTCGCCGCCTATCCGACGCTGGCGTACGAGTCACCACCGTCTGATCGCCGGTGCAGGGGACAGTGCGCCGGCATCTTCCACGGAGCCGACGCATGACCTCGGCGCACCGGGCGGCGCGGCATGCCGTCCATGCCGTTTCTGATTGCCGGGACGGCGCCTGACGGCTAGCGGGACTTGTTCGCTCGCACGGAATGCTCACACTTGCTCATTTGAGGGCAGCCATGGAACACTCTCGCTCATGATCCGGGTTGCGATCATCGGTGCTTAAGCAGCGTGGAGTTCACCCGCAACGTGGTGGCCGACCTGTGCTCGTTCCCGGAGCTGGCCGGGCAGGTCACCATCGCCCTGCACGACATCGACGCGGAGCGCCTCGCGTACGCGGAGCGCGCCGCCGCGTCGATCGTGCGGCGGACCGGCGCCGGGCACCGGGTGGAGGCCAGCGCGGAGCGCTGCGTACGCCGTGGACGGGCGCGGACTACGTCATCAACGAGATCCAGGTCGGCGGGTACCGGCATACCCTCATGGACTTCGAGATCCCGAAGAAGTACGGGGTCCGCCAGACGATCGGCGACACGATCGGGATCGGCGGCATCTTCCGCGGGCTCCGCACCATCCCCGTCGCGGTGGGCATCGGCAACGACCTCCACGAGCTGGCGCCGGACGCGCTGCTGCTGAACTACACCAACCCGATGGCCATGGTGCCGTGGGCCGTCTACGAGGGCACCCCGTTCGCGAACGTGGTCGGCGTGTGCCACTCGGTGCGGGACACCCATGCCTTCCTGGCCGCCGCCGTTGGCGTGCCCGAGGAGGACGTCGCCTTCCGCACCCGTAGCTTCAACCATCAGTGCTTCGTGCTGCGGTTCCGCCACCGTGGCACCGGCGAGGACCTCTACCCGCGGCTCCGGGAGGTGATCGAGGCCGATCCGGAGGGCTGGGGCAGGCGGGTGCGCGTGGAGATCTTCCGGCGCTTCGGCTACTTCCCCACCGAGTCCAGCGAGCACTCGAGCGAGTACGTCCCCTGGTTCCTCCACCACGACGAGCAGGTCGAGCGGTTCCGGTGCGAGATCGACGAGTACGTGCGCCGCAGCGAGGCGAACCTCGAGGACTGGGAGCGGACGAAGGCGGCCCTGGACGCCGAGCCGAGGAGCTCGAGATCGAGCCGCGCCTCGAGCTCGCGTCGGAGATCATCCACTCGCTCGAGACCGGCACCGCCCGTGAGATCTACACGAACGTGCGGAACGGCGGGCTGATCGACGGGCTTCCCGGCAACGCCTGCGTCGAGGTGCCGACCTCTGGTCGTACAAGAACGGCGTCCAGCCCACGCGGATCGGGGCCCTCCCCGCAGTGCCTGGCCCTGAACCGGACGTTCCTGAACGTGGTGGAGCTCACGGTCCGCGCGGCGCTCGAGCAGCGGCGCAGCCTGGTCTACCAGGCCGCGCTGCTCGACCCGAGACACGGCAGCCACGCTGACGACCCAGCAGGTCATCGCCATGTGCGACGACCTGATCGAGGCCCATGGGAACTGATGCCCGAGGGCATCCGGGGATCAGACTGACCGCAGGCATGACCGCCCACGCTCCTGACCTGCTGGAGGAGCCCTCGCTCAGGCAGGTTCTGGGCCGCCCCGTGCTCCGCAGCGAGGATCGCGCGCTGCTCACCGGGGCGGCCCGGTACCTGGACGACGTCCCCTGCGAGGGGCGCTGCACGGGGTGTTCGTCCGGTCCCCGATGGCCCACGCGCTCGTCCGGTCGGTCGATGCGGACGACGCCCGCGCGATGCCCGGCGTCGCCGGTGTGTTCGCCGCCGGGGACATGGGCGGGCTGCGCATGCCCCCGGTCGAGGACAGTCCCGAGGTGTTCGCCCGGCCGCTGCTCGCCATCGGCCGGGTCCGGTTCGTGGGCGAGCCGGTGGCCGTGGTGGTGGCGCGGACGAGGGCGCAGGCCATGGACGCCGCCGACGCCGTCGCCGTCGATTACGAGCCGCTCGCCCCGGTGATCGATCCCGAGGCGGCGCTGGAGCCCGACGCGCCGGTCCTGTTCCAGGCCCACGGCTCCAACCTCGCGATTCGCGTCGATGACGTGGCCTCCGGATCCCGGCGCGCTCGAGGGTGCCGAGATCATCGTGCGGGCACGGTTCGTCAACCAGCGGGTGGCGCCGGTGCCGATGGAGCCCAACGGCGCTCTCGCCGTCGCCGGCTGTCGCCGCCCGGTCGAGCCATCGGTGCACGCTGTGGGCCTCGGTGCAGGCGCCCCACGACACCCGCCGCATCGTCGCCCAGGTTCTGGGGCTGGACCCGGCCCAGGTGCGCGTCCGCACCGCGGCGGTGGGCGGCAGCGTTCGGCGGGAAGATCCCGACGTACCCCGAGCATGTCGTGATCGCCTGGCTCGCCCGGCACCTGGGAGGCGCGGTTCGCTGGGCGGAGACGCGAACCGAGAACATGGTCGCGATGACGCACGGCCGTGGGCAGGTGCAGCACGTCGAGCTGGGCGCCACCCGGGACGGGCGGATACGCGGGCTTCGGGTCTTCGTGATCCAGGACATCGGGGCGTACGCCAGCGAGGCCGCGACCCTGCCACCGCTCACCGGCCTCATGGCCTCGGGCCCGTACCGGATCCCCCGGATCGACTTCCATGCGGTCTCGGTCGTGACCACCACCACCCCGGTGGGCGCCTACCGGGGCGCGGGGCCGGCCGGAGGCAACGTGGCTGCTGGAGCGCGCCCTGGACATGCTGGCGGCCGAGCTCGGGATCGATCCCGCGGAGATCCGGCGACGCAACTTCATCCCCCGAGGCATTCCCCTACCGCACCCCGACCGGCGCCAACTACGACAGCGGGGACCCGGGCCGTGCCCTCGACATCGCGCTCCGTGCGGCCGGGTACTCCGGATCTGCGCCAGGAACAGGCGGCGCGCGCATCGACCGGGGGAAACGTGGCAGCTCGGCATCGGCATCAGCAGCTACGTGGAGGTCACGGGCTGGGGGAGCGAGTTCGCCGTCGGTGGAGGCCGACGAGCAGGGGACGTTCACCGTCCTGACCGGGACCAGCCCCCACGGGCAGGGGCACGAGACCGCGTGGGCGCAGATCGTGGCCGACACCCTCGGGAGTGCCGTTCGGCGCCGTCACGGTCCGGCACTCGGACACGCTGCTCGTGCCGCGCGGCGGGGGACGATGGGGTCGCGGTCCCTCCAGGTGGGCGGCTCGGCCGTGCTCCGGGCCTCGGTGGCCCTGCTGGACAAGGCACGGCGCCTGGCGGCCCATCTGCTGGCGGCGAGCGAGGGCGACGTGCGCCGCTTCGACGGCCGGATCGGCGTCGGGGAGCCCCGGGTCTGTCACTGTCCTGGGGCGAGCTCGCGGCCGCCGCCGCGGACCCGTCATCTCTCCCGCCCGGCATGGAGGCGGGGCTGCGGGCGCAGGCCGACTTCGAGATGGAGGATTCGACCTATCCGTCCGGCGTCCACGTCGCGGTGGTGGAGGTCGACACCGAGACCGGGAAGGCCAAGCTGGTCCGTCACGTCGCGGTGGACGACTGCGGGCGCCGCATCAACCCGATGCTCGTCGAGGGGCAGATCCACGGCAGGGATCGCGCAGGGCGCCGCCCAGGCGCTGTTCGAATCCTTCGTCTACGACGAGCGCGGGCAATCCCCAGACGTCCAGCCTCGCCACCTACGCGATGCCGAGCGCGGCGGAGCTCCCCGCGTTCGTCACCGTCCCGCTGGCGACCCCCACCGACCGGAACCCCTTGCGGCGCAAGGGCGTCGGCGAGGGGGAACCATCGGGGCCGGGCCCGCGGTCCAGAACGCGGTGATCGATGCGCTCTCCCACCTTGGTGTCCGCCACATCGACATGCCGATGAGCCCGGACCGGGTCTGGCGGGCCATCAGGGATGCGCTGCGCGGCGTGCCGGGCGATCGCGAGAAAGGAGGAAGGCATGGAGCGGCCGGACCTGAACGGCTTGATCGCGGCGATCGTCGACGCCCATGCGGAGCGACGCGTCGATCGACGAGGAGTCCCTCCGAAGATACGTTGACTGGCTCGTTGGCCAGGGCGTTCGCGGGCTGGCCGTGAACGTGGACACGGGCGAGGGGCCTCACCTGTTCCCGGAGGAGCGGCTGCGGGTGCTGGAGATCGTGGCCGAGGAGGTCGGCGGCCGGGCTCTCGTGGTCGCCGGGCTCGCGGCCTCGTTTACCGAGCAGGCCCGCCGGCTTGCCGCCGACACCGCCCGGGCCGGAGCAGGACGCCCTGCTCGTCTTCCCCATCTCCGCGTACCAGGGCGAGCCGCTGGACCCAGAGATTCCCGCCTCGTACCACCGTGCGGTGGCCGAGGCCTCCGGTCTTCCCGCTCATCGCCTTCCAGCTCCAGCCCGCGCTGGGCGGGGTGAACTTCTCGGCCGAGGCCATCGAGCGCATCATGAGCATCGATGGTGTGGTGGCCATCAAGGAGGCGTCCTTTGACGCGAAGCGGTTCGTGGAGACCGCGAGGCTGGTGAAGTCCCTGCCGTCGGCCCCCACCGTCCTGAACGGCAACGACAACTTCCTGCTCGAGGCGTATCTCCTCGGGGCCGAGGGCGCGCTGCTCGGCTTCGGCACGCTCGCCGCGCGCGAGCAGGTCCAGCTGCACCGGGCCGCGCGCGAGCACGATCTCCCCGTGCGTTCGAGCTCCGCGACATGCTCCAGCCCCTGTGCGACGCGATCTTCGCCCGCGCCCGTCCGCGACTACCGCGCTCGCATCAAGCACGCGCTCACGCGCCTGGGGGTCATCGACGAAGCCCACGTCCGGCCGCCGCTGCGTCCCGCTCGTCCAGAGATGCCCGCGACCTCGTGGACGGCGCGCTCAAGGAAGCGGGGCTCCGCTAGTGGGCCTGCGGGGAGTGGGCGTGTTCCTGCCGACGTTCGCCGGGGCCAGCGGGCGCACCGGGGAGAGCTGGCGGCGTTCGCCCGGCGCGCCGAGGACCTGGGGTTCGACTCCGTCTGGGCGACCGATCACCTGCTGCACCAGAGCAGGTTCTATGCGGTCCCGTGGCTCGACCCGATCGTCTCGCTCACCTACGTGGCGGCGACGACGTCGCGGCTGCGCCTGGGCACCTCGGTCCTCGTCCTGCCGACCCGCCAGCCGGTCGTCCTGGCCAAGCAGGTGGCCACGCTCCAGGCCCTCGCCGATGAGCGCTACATCCTCGGCGTGGGAACGGGCTGGGATGACCGGGAGTTCAGGCCGTCGGGCAGCGGCGGGCGGAGCGGGGCGGGCGGACCGACGAGTCGATCGCGATCCTGCGGCGACTGCTCGCGGGCGAGTCCGTGACCTACGAGGGCCGGTTCTACCAGCTGCGGGACGTGGCGGTCGGCCCGGCGATGCGCTCGCCGCTCCGCCTGTGGAGCGCTGGCGGCCGACAGCTCCCGCACGCGGCCTCCCCGGAGCGGCCCGTGCTGGCCCCGGCGGTTCTCCGGCGGATCGCCGCCTCCGACGGATGGATCGCGCGGCCCACGTCCCTTCCGTCGCAGATCTCCGAAGACCTCGCCGAGATCCGGCCCGCGCTGGCAGGCGGCGGGCCGCGATCCGGACACGTTCACGGCCGCGCACGAGAACTTCCTCCATCTCGTTCCCACCGAGGACCGTGCGAAGGCCCTCGCCGAGCAGCGCCGCGCCTACGCGGCGATCATGGGGGACGAGCAGGCCCTTCGAGTATTTCGAGCAGGTCTACCTGACCGGCACGCCGTCGGAGATCGTGGAGAAGCTCCGGGCGAGGATGGCCATCGGCATCGAATACCTGATCCTGCACACCCTGGAGCCGTCGGCGGCGCAGCTGGACCTGTGGGCGGAGCACGTCCTGCCCCACCTGGCGGCCTGATGACGAAGATCGTGCTCAACGGGGCGAAGCAGCGCCGAGTTCACCAGGAGCTGCTGGCCGACATCCTCGGCTTCGACGAGCTCGCCGGGTCCACGATCGCGCTGTTCGACGTCGGACGGCGAGCGCCTCGAAACCGCGGCGGCCATCGCGCGATGGACCGCGGGGGCGCTGGGCGTGCGCAGCCACGATCGAGCCGCACCTGGACCGCCGGGCGGCGCTCGACGGAGCGGATCACGTGATCAGCATGATCCGGGTCGGCGGGCACGAGGGCTGCGGCTCGACTTCGAGATCCCCGGGCGGCACGGCGTGCGGCAGGCGATGGCGGACACCCTGGGCATCGGGAGCATCTTCCGGGCCCTCTGCACGATCCCGGCGCTGCTCGAGCCTGGCGCGCGACCTGCACGAGGTCGCGCCCGGCGCCTGGCTCTACAACTACACGAACCCGATGGCGGCGCTGGTGTGGGCGATCTACGCGGGCACCGCCCACCAGCGCGTCGTCGGCGTGTGCATGTCGCCGGAGAACACCGCCCAGCAGCTCGCGGAGCTGGTCGGCGTCCCCTTCGAGGAGATCGCCTACCTCGCCGGGCGGGATCAACCACCAGTCGTGGATCCTGCGGCTGGAGCACGACGGGCAGGACCTCTACCCGCGGCTGCGGCAGATCGTGCAGGACGACCCCGACGGGCTCGGGCGGCGCGTCCGCGTGGAGATGTTCAGGCGGTTCGGCTACTTCCCGACCGAGTCGAGCGAGCACAGCGCCGGACCTGGTGCCCTGGTTCCTTCCGCACGAGGACCAGGTCCGCCGCTTCCGGATCCCCGTGAACGAGTACCTGCACCGCAGCGAGCGGAACCTCGGCTCCTACGCGGAGACCCGGCGCAAGCTCGCGGCGGGGAGCCGCTCGAGCTCGAGCGCGGCCCCGAGTACGCCCCGCAGATCATCCACTCCATCGAGACCGGGGACGCACCGGATGGTCTACGGCAACGTCCGCAACGGCGGCTCGATCGACAACCTGCCGGAGGACTGCTGCGCCGAGGTGCCGTGCCTGCGTGGACCGGGCGGGGGTCCAGCCCACCCGGGTGGGGAGCCTGCCGCCGCAGCTCGCCGCGCTCAACCGCCTGTACCTGAACGTCTGCGAGCTGACCGTGCGGGCCGCGCTCGAGCAGCGCCGGGACCTGGTGTACCAGGCGGCGCTCTCGATCCCAACACGGCGGCCACGCTGTCCATCGACGAGATCGTCACGCGTGTGCGACGAGCTGATCGACGCGCACGGCGACCTGATCCCGGCCGGGATCCGCGGCGGCTGAGCCACCTAGGCTCACGGCCTCTCGTCACCGGCGGGGGCACTGCGGACCGCTACCGCGCCGGCACGTTCAGGATCGTGTCCGCCTGCTGCGCCGCCTGATCAAGCGCGGCCGCCGGGGCGGCCTGGCCGAGAAGCACCGACGCGATGCCCGTTGCCGAGGGCGTCGACGACGCGCGGCCACTGCGGCAGCGTGGGCATCGCCTCCTTGGCGTTCGCCAGGTTTTCCGCCATCGGCCCGATCCCCGGGTACTTCTTCAGGAATTGCTGGTAGCCCGGCAGCTTGAGGATGGACGGCCGGATCGGGAGCGAGCCGGACCCCATCATCCACGTCAGCTCCTGCTGCGGCGCGGTCAGCCACTTCAGGAACGTGATGGAGGCGGCCACCCGCGCGCGGGCCGTTGTTGAAGATGACCCAGTTGTCGGGGCCGGACACGGTCTGGTGGCTGCCGTTCGCGGTAGAAGCGGCACACGTCCGCCCAGTCGACCTTCGCCTGGTTGAGCACCGGGACCTCCCACGGGCCGCTGACGAACATCGCCAGGTGCCCGCTCGTGAACAGCGGTTCGGCGCTTACTCGGCCGTCGGGTCCAGGTACACCGAATGGTCGACGGTCGCCATCTGCTGCCAGAGCGTCAGGTTCGCCATGCCCGTAGGCGAGTTGAACAGCGCCTTCTTGTGGTCCGGCGAGAGGATCTGCCCGCCGCGCTGCCAGAGGCCCGGGAAGAACCGCCAGGACGTGTCGAGCAGGTCCCCGCCGATGGGGTAGTTCACGCCGTAGATGTGCTTGGCCGGATCGGTCAGCTTCTTCGCGACGGCGCGGAACTCGTCCCAGGTCCAGTTGGGGGACGGAGCGGGGACGCCAAGCCGCGGCGAACAGCTTCTTGTTGTAGATCACCGACAGGTTGTCGATGAGGGCGGGGAACCCGATGACCTTGCCCCCGGGCGACACGATCTGCTGCGACGCCGGGTAGAGGTCGTTCCAGTTGTATCCCGGCGTGTGGATCGATGTTCTTCAGGTTCACCGTCTTGCCGCTCTGGGCGATGTTGGCGGCGTAGGACCCGTAGATGTACGCGACGTCGGGAGCGGTCCCGGCCGCGAGCGCCGTCGTGACCTTCGGCAGGAGATCTCCGGTGGAAGTCCCCCGGAGCTCGCCTGCACGACGATGTGCGGATGCGAGGCGTTGAAGGAGTTGACGAGCTGCTGCATCACCTTGTCGGTGGGCGGGGTCTGGGCATGCCAGAACTGGATCGTGACCGTCCCGTCGGGCTGCTCCCCGAGGGCGGGCCGAGCTCGATCCCGACGATCCTCCGCATGCGGCTACCGCCAGGGTCAACGCCGCGATTCCCGCCAGCGCTATTCGCTTCATACTGGTCTCCTTGTTTTGTCAGCCCCGGCCGCCGCCGGTCATCCCTTGACGGCCCCGGTGATCGCCTGCACGAACCGGCGCTGGCCGATGAGGAACACGAGCAGCACCGGCACCGTGGTCAAGACGGTGCTTAAGCCATGACTTGCGACCAGTGGGTTACGTGCTCACCCTGGAACGTGGTGAGGCCCACCTGCACGGTGAACGTATGGCTCGACGTGATCGCGATCAGCGGCCAGAACAGATCGTTCCACGCGTAGATGAACGTGATGATCCCGAGGGCGGCCAGGGTCGGCCTCGCGAGCGGCAGCACGATCTTCCAGAAGACCTGCAGGCGGCTGCAGCCGTCGATGCGCCCGGCCTCCTCGAGCTCTCTCGGGAACGACTGGAAGAACGAGTACATGAGATAGATGCCCAGCGCGGAGGTCAGCTGGGGCACGATGAGCGCCCCGAGCGTGTTGATGAGCCCGATGTCGTGGAAGATCACGAAGGTGGGGATCACCGTCAGCTGGAACGGGATGAGGGCCGTCGCGAGCAGCAGGATCAGCATCACGGTCGACCCCGGAACTGGATGCGCGCGAACGCGTAGCAGAGCCAGGCTGCACAGGACCAGCTGGGCGAGGACCGCGGCGCCGGAGACGATCAGGCTGTTCAGGAACCAGTAGGGGAAGTCAGAGCTGGCGAGGACGAGCTTATATCCCCGCATTCAGGTGATGAGGCCATGATCGTCGGCGGAATGCGGTTGATCTCGGTGTCGGTCATGAACGACGTGAGGACCATCCAGACGAACGGCAGGACCATGATGATCGACAAGGGCAGCAGGACCAGGTGCCCAGCGCTGCGGCAGGTGGCGCCGCCATGCTGCTCCGGCGCATCCGCCGCTCGGCCTCCTCGATCCGGGCGCGGTGCAGCGCCGATGTCAGCGCCGGGCACGGGCTGCAGGGCCTGCTCGCCGGTCACAGCGTGATCACTCCGCTCTGCGGCCGTAGGCGAGCGCGGCGATCGGTCGCGATCAGGCTGGTGAAGAAGAGGACGTAGGCGACGGCCGCGCCGTAGTAAGCCGTGAAGAAGTTGAACGCCAGCTGCCAGATGTAGTAACACGAGCGTCAGCGTCGGAGTTGAGGGGACCTCCCTTCGTGGTCGTGTAGACCGAGGTCGAAGAACTGGAACCGTCGATGAGGCCCCACACCAGAAGGAAGATCGTCACCGGCCGGACGGTCGGCACGGTGACGTGCCAGAACGTGGACCATTTGCCCGCGCCATCGATCGACGCCGCCTCGAGGACCTCCTGCGGGATGTCCTGGAGCGCCGCGAGGTAGATCACGATGTTGAAGCCGAACTGGGTCCAGAAGTACACGATCGCCAGCACGACCAGGGCCTCGGAGGGATCCTGGAGAAAGCCCTGGCGCGGCAGCCCCACCGCCTGCAGCCCGGCGTTCACGATCCCGAAGTCGGGATCGAAGATGAACCCGAACAGCAGGCCCTCGGCCGCCGCCGACGCCGACGAACGGCACCAGGAAGCAGGTGCGGTAGAAGCCGATGAGCCTGATCTTCCGGTTCAGCAGGATCGCCACGCCGAGCCCGGCCGCGAGGTCCGACCGGCAGGTACATGAGGGCGAGCAGAAGCGTGTTCGTGAACGCCTGGCGAAGCATCGGGTCCTTAGCCAGGGCGGCGTAGTTCGCGAGCCCGATGAAGTGGCCAGCCGACAGGAGGTTCGAGTCCGTGAGCGACAGATAGGCCCGCCCAGATCATGGGGATGAACGACAGGCCGAGCACGATGACCACGGACGGGCCCGCGAAGGCGCCAGCCGGTGATGTTGTCTGAGCGGCGGATGCGGCGGTTGGCATCCCGGGCGATGGTGGCCTCGTCGAGGTCGCGGCCATCAGCCCTCCACCGGCTCACCTGCGTCCGCGGGCGTGGCCCGAACCGGTCCGGGACGCGCCTCGGTCCGGAAGCCCTCGTCGTCGCTTCTGCTTTCGTTCTCGCTCGGATGTGCGGATATTAGAACACACTCGTGCGCTCGGCAAGGCTGCTTCTGGTCGTTCGTCTTGCACGGCCGAGCGACCGCGACGGTGGGTCCACCTCGATGCACGCCAGCCCGGCCAGCCGCGTGACCTGGCCCGTTCCGGTGCTCTCCGCTCCGCGCTGAGCCGGGCAGATCCGCCGTGATCCTCGTCGTCACCCTCAGCCCGGCCCTGGATGTCACGCATCACGTGCCCGGCGTTGACTGGGTGGCGTCAGCCGGCCAGCCGTGACCCGGGCCCGGGCGGGCGGCAAGGGGCTCAACGTGGCCCGGACACTCGCGGGCGATCGGCGCCACGGTCAGCGTGACCGGGCTCGCGGGCGGCGTCGCACGGCGAGCAGGTGCTGTCTGCGCTCCAGGAGCTGGGGATGTGGCGTCGTTCACGCGGATCGGCGGCGGGACCCGGCGGACCTTCATGCGTGGTCGACACCGTCCACGGCCGTACCGCGCTGTTCAACGAGCCGGGCCCGCGGGTCGGACAGGATGAGTACGCCGAGTTTCGCGTTAGGTATGAAAGGCCCTGGCGGGAGTGTGCGGCCGTGTGTCCTGTCCGGGAGCCTGCCGCCCGGGCTGCCGCCGGGCTGCCTACGCGGAGCTGGGCGTCGATGGCGGCGGCGGCCGGGTGCCCGCCCTGCTGGACGCGCACGGCGAGGCGCTGCTGCAGGGCGCGCCGCCGGGCCCGGCCATCGTCAAGCCGAACCTGGCCGAGCTGGAGCCGGCGTAACGGGCTGGCGCTGTCCTACCGGCGCGCGGCGCGGACCCGGCACGCGGTGGCCCTGGCCGCGCGGCGAGCTGATGGCAGCCGAGCCCGCAGGCGGTGGTGGTGACGCTCGGGGTCGGCCGGGCTGTGGGCCGTCGACCGGCGATCCGGCAGCTGGCGGGCGGTGCCAGCCGGCCGACGTGAGCGGGTAATCCGACCGGCGCGGGCGACGCCGTGGCCGCGGGCCTGATGCACGGGCTGGTCCTGGGGCCGCCGTGGGAGGAGCGGCTGCGGCACGCGGCCGCGCTCGGCACCGCCACGGCCGCCGCGCCGGTCGGCGGGAGAGTTCAGCCAGGCTGACTACGCCGCCGGCGCTGGCCGGGGTCAGGTGACCCAGGCGGCGAGACGGCTCTGATGCCCGCGGCGCGGATGCGCGGAGATCGTCGGGTAAGCCGCGGCGGCGGGCCGCGGCGGTGGGCGCGTTCAACGTCATTCGGCATCGAGCACGCCGAGGCGATCGTCGGCTGGGCGCGGAGGCCGCGCGCCGCCGGTGGTCCTTCAGGTCAGCCAGAACTGCGCCGCGCTACCACCGGCGCGCTCAGCCCGCTGGCCCGGGCCTGCGCCGCCATGGCGCGGGCTCGGCCGCGGTGCCGGTGGCGCTGCACCTGGACCACGCCACCGAGTGCCGAACTGGTCGCCGGAAGCCGGCGGCCTCGGGCTTCGGATCGGTGATGTACGACGCGTCGGCACCTGCCCTACGACCAGAACGTCCGCGCCGACCGCCGGCGCCGACCCGGTGGTGTCACGAGCGGGGATCTTGGGTCGAGGCCGAGCTCGGCGAGATCGGCGGGAAGGACGGCGTGCACTCGCCCCGCCGCCCGACCGATCCCGGCGACGCGGCCCGCTACTGTCGGCGACGACCGGGGTGGATGCCCTGGCCGTGGCGGTCGGCAGCTCGCACGCGATGCTGACCCGCGATGCCGTGCCTCGACACCGGGCTGATCGCCCGGATGCCGCGCGGCGGTGAGCGTGCCGCTGGTCCTGCACGGCTCGTCGGGGATGCCCGACGCGGGGCTGGCCGCGGCGGTCGCCGCCGGGATGACCAAGATCAATGTGGCCACCCAGCTCAACAAGGCATTCACGCGCCGCCGTCCGCGAGCCGTCTGTCGCGGCCGACGCCACGCCTGGTCGGATCCGCGGCGGTACGGTCGCGGCGGGGCGCAAGGCGGTCGCCGCTGAGGTAACCCGCCTGCTGGGTGATCGGCGCCGGGACCGGTAGGCCGGGACGAACCGCCGGGCACGCCGTGACGGAGCGCGGCGGGAGGCCGCCCGGGCGCCCGATCTGGTCGTGGTCGGGCGACTGCAGCCCGGACGTGCTGGTGCTCGGCGGCGACGTCACCCCGTCCTTCGGCCAGCAGGAGAAGCTGGTGGACGGCATCTGGATGGTGCGTCGGCGGCTCCGCCGCGATCCACGGCGGTGGCCGCGGCGCGGCTGGGGCTGGCGTGGCAGCTGGTCGCGGCGGTAGGGGCCGACCCGGCCGGGGACTTCATGCTGGGCCAGCTGGCCCGGGAAGGTGTCGGCACCGCCGCCGTCGCCGTGCGCGACGGCGTGCCGACCGGCATGACCGTCGCGCTGTCCCAGCGGCGCCGACCGGGCGATCCTGACCGCCCTCGGCGCCATGGCGTCGCTGACCGCGCAGGATGTCCCCGCCGCGCTGCTCGCCGAGGCCCGCCACGTGCACGTCAGCTCCTGCTTCCTGCTGGAGCGCTCGCTCGGGCCCGGGCTGGCCGGCCCTGCTGGCGGCCGCGCGGGCCGCCGCGGGCGCCACCACCTCGCTCGACACCAACTGGGACCCGGCCGGGAGGTGGGGCGATGGCCAGCTGCGCGCCTCGCTGGCCCAGGCGGACGTCGCTGCTCCCCAACGAGACGGAGGCGATGCGGATCTAGCCGGGCGAGCCGACGCTGGGAGCCGCGGCGGGGCGCTCACCGCGGCCGGGCCCCGGGCTGTGGTCAAGCTCGGCGAGCGGGGGGCGTTCTGCGCGGACGGGCCGGTGTGGCACCGGGTGGAGCTGGCGCCGGTGACGCCCGTGACACCACCGGCGCGGGGGATTGTTTCAACGCCGGGCTGATCAGCGGGCCTGCTGCGCGGCCTGGCCCTGCCCGGCGCGGCCGCCCTGGGCTGTGCCGTTGGCGCGCTGTCGACCCGGGCGGTAAAGCGGCACGACGGGCAGCCCGGACCTGGCCTCGACCTGGCCCTGGCCCGGACCGCCACCGTCCGGGTCAGCGCGGGAACGCCGGGACCCGTCGACGCGGACGCTCGGGAGCGGAGCAGCGCCTTCACCGGATGCAGTCCCCGTTCATCAGGCCGGTGAAGATCTCCGCCGCCGCGGCCAGCGGAGTAGCTCTCCGCCCAGGCCGGGTCCCAGTCCCGGATCAGCGCCGTGGCGTGGGCGAACTCCTCGTCCCGGTAGGCAAAGGAGCCGAGAACCCGCTTCTCGCTCCTGACCAGCGCGTTGGCGTCGAAGCCCGCCTCCTCCTCGGCCAGACCGAGCCAGACGGCCACCCCGCCGGGACGCTGGTGGGCGACGAGGCTGCACGCGTCGCGGCCGACCCGACGGCGTCTATCACCACGTCGTACTCGCCGGACAGGTCCGGTAGGCCGCGTGGGCGCCGAGGCGCTGGGCGGCGGCCAGCCTGGTACGGCGACAGGTCAGTCACCTCGACACGGCCCGCCCCACCGGACAGCGCCGTCGCGGCGCACGGCGGACCGATGGCGCCGCACCCGATGACGGCGACCCCGTGCGCCCTGGGCCGTAAGCGCCAGGCGCCCACGGCTTAGCGGCCCGGTTCCAGGCGTGGACGGCGTTGGCGGCGGGCTCGATCAGCGCCGCCGCCTCCCACGGCAGTCCCGGCGGCACCGGCCGGAGCGCCGACGTGGGCGACCGCGACGCGCTCGGCGAAACGCCATGCGGCGCGGTGCACTCCGATGATCTCCGCTCCCGGCACACGTGGCGCAGCCCAGCAGGCAACTCCGCGCAGCGGCCGCAGAGAGGATGGGGTTGACCACCACCGCCTCACCCCCGGCGGCGGTCCCGGCGAACTCGTGCCCCATGATCAGCGGTGGTTTCCGGAACCCGGGACGGCGGGCAGCCGTGCAGCTCCGCTGCCGCAGATCCCGGCCGCGCGGACCTGGATCACCGCCTCGCCGGGGGCCGGGTCGAGCTCGGGGACATCGAGCAGCTCCACCCGGCCCGGCGCCGTGAAGACGAGCGCCTTCACCGGAGCTCCCGGCCGCGACATGATCACCTGCGGTATTCGCCGTGTGCCGCGGCCTGCGGTGCATGACGAGATTCATGAGGACGCGTTATAGCGCCATTGCAGAGGCTTTAAAACGGCGTGACAAAGGCTTGGGAAGCGAGTTGCCATACTGGCCGCCATGAGCAGAGGCGAGCTCCGCGCCGCCCGGTGGGTGGCGCTCCAGGCGGCATCCGCTCACCAAGGTCCCGGAGGTGACGGCCTACTTCTGGATCACCAAGGTGCTGACGACCGGCATGGGGAGGCGACCTCGGACTACCTGGTGCACCGGTTCAACCCGGAGATCGCGGTCGTGGGTCGGCTTCACGGCCTTCGTCGCGGCCATGGCGCTGCAGTTCTCCTTCCGCCGGTACAACACCTGGGCCTACTGGCTCGCCGTCGTCATGGTCGCCGTGTTCGGCACGATGGCGGCCGACGTCCTGCATGTCGGGCTCGGCATCCCGTACGCCCCGGTGTCAACGGCAGTTCTACGCGGTCGTGCTGGCCGTGATCTTTGTGCTCTGGTACCGGTCCGAGGGACGCTGTCCATCCACAGCATCTACACCCGGCGGCGCGAGGTGTTCTACTGGGCCACCGTGCTGGCGACGTTCGCGCTCGGCACCGCCGCCGGTGACCTCACCGCGAAGGTCGTCGGGCTGGGCTACTCTCGGCTCCGGGTGTCATGTTCGCCGTGGTGATCGCGATCCCGTACGTGGGGTACCGGTGGTTCGGGCTGAACCCGATCGTGGCCTTCTGGTTTCGCCTACATCGTGACCCGCCCGCTGGGGCGCCTCGTTCGCGGACTGGCTGGCGTGGCCGCCGGGCGCGGGCGGGCTCGGGCTGGGCCACGGCGTGGTCAGCCTGGTGTCGACGCTCATCATCATCGGATTCTGTTGGCCATATGGCGGTATCCGGCAAGGACGTCATGGTGCGGGGCACCGGGCCGCGGACTCCGGCCCGGCCGGACGCCGGGCCGGGCGTCGCCGCGGTAAACCGGCCGCTGCAGGTCTGGGCGGCACCGCCGCCCGGACTGAGCGACGGCTGAGGTCACGGGCCGTGCTCCCGAACCAGTGAACCCAGCCTGCCGCCGCGGCTCACCGCGCGCAGCCGCCGTTCGGTTCGTTCGCGCACGCCCGCGGCCGCGACGACCAGCAGCCGGTCAGCCGTGCCTGCAGCGTGGTGGCGGGATCGGGGACGAACCCGCGGGAGTCGCGGACGATCAGGGCCACGTTCGCCTCGGCGGGCAGCCGCAGCTCGGCGATCTCCACGCCGTGCAGCCTGGAGCCCGGGCGGGATCTGCGCCTGGAGCAGGTCGGCGGGAATGGCCTCCAGCGGCGCGGCCTCGACATCAATCTCCATGGGTTCCGCCGGTGTGATCACCTTCAGCCGCCGGGCCGCCCACGGCAGCGTCGGGCCCTGCAGCAGGGTGAACACCACGACGACCACGAACACCAGGTCGAACAGCGTGGTGGCGCCGGGCAGATCGGGCGCTCATGGGGATCGTCGCGAGCACGATCGGGACCGCGCCGCGCAGCCCGGCCCAGGACAGGAAGGCCTGCTGCCGCCAGGGCACCCGCAGCGGCAGGGTCGCGGCGATCACCGCGCCAGGGGCCGCGCCGCCAGCACCAGCACGGACCCGGCCAGCACGGCGGGCAGGACCGCCGCGGGCAGCCGGGCCGGGGAGGCGAGCAGCCCGAGCATGACGAACAGGCCGATCTGGGCGAGCCAGGCGACTCCCTCGGCGAAGCCGCGGGTGGCCGGCCCGTGCGGCAGCCGCGCGTTGCCCAGCACCAGCGCGGCCAGGTAGACGGCGAGGAACCCGCTCGGCATGGGCGAGCGACGCCGGCCCCGTAGCTCGCGACGATGAGCGCGAGCACGCGCGATCGGGTACAGGCCGGAGGCGGGCAGCGCCACCCGCCGCAGCGACAACGCGCCCGAGCACGCCGGCCAGCAGCCCGATCGCGGCGCCCGGCGGCCAGCTCGTAGACCACGATCTCGCCGACGATCAGCGCGGGCCCGGGCGGGTGCGCGGCCGTCCCGCTGAGCAGGGTCACCGCCAGCACCGCGGGCGGGTCGTTGAGCCCCGACTCCGCCTCGAGCATCCCGGCCAGCCGGGGCGGGAGCGGCAGCTTGCGCAGGACCGAGAACACCGCCGCCGCGTCGGTCGGCGCCAGCACCGCGCCGAGCAGCAGCGCGTCCCGCCACCCCAGGACCAGCAGCCAGTGGGACACCACGCGCGACGACCAGCGATGCTTACCGTCACTCCGACGGTTGCGAGCAGAGTGCGGCCGGGGCCGCGGCCCGCGCGTGCAGCCAGCTGGTGGTCAGGCCGCCCTCGGCCAGGATCAGCACCAGCGCGCTGAGCCCCAGCGGCCTGCGCCAGCTCGGCGTTGTCGAACCGCACCCCCAGGCCCGCCTCACCCAGCGCCAGGCCCAGGCCCAGGAAGAGGAGCAGGCCGGGCAGGCCGATCCCGTGCGCGATCCGGGCCGCCACGATCGCGGCGATCACCACCGCCGCGCCCACCAGCAGGATGAGGCTGAGGTCACCTGCCTTCACGGGTGTCTCCGCATGGCCGTCCCAGGTCCGGAGCTGGTGGTCACCAGTCTGCCGGATCAGCGATCACCAACCCACGCCCTGCGCGGGGCGGGTGCTCTGCGGGCGGTGCAGGAGCGGCGCTACAGCGAGCGCTGCTTCAGCCAGTCGAGCACCTCCTGGGCGACCTCGCGCCAGCCGTGGTCGATCGTGAGCGAGTGACCGCGGTCGGGGAACTCCCGGAGGTCGGTGATCGCGGGTGACCTGTGGTAGAGCCGGCGGGTCGCGGTGGAGACGACTGTGCGGAACGGTGTGGTCCTTGCCCCCGGCGGTCACCAGCAGCGGCCCCCGGGTCTTGTTCCGCGTGTTGACCTTGGCGGGTGAGTTCGGGGTGAAGTTCGCGAAGGCGGCCTCGAACAGGGTCTTGCCCGGCGACGGGATCGCCCAGCGGTCGTACAGCTCATCGGACTCCTGCGCGGGCAGCGCGTTGCCGAAGCCGTAGCGCAACTGCTCCCGGGTCAGCGCCACCGCCAGGTTCCGGTTGGCGGGCTTGCGCAGCGCGACCGAGGCGACCTTCAGCGACGACGGCGGCAGGACGAGCACGCCCTTGATGGGAGCCGGGTCGATCGCCACCGCCGCGGCGGCAAGGTCCTGCCCGAGCAGCCGCTGAACGATGAGGCCGCCGAAGGAGTGGCCGATGACGATCGGCGGGGCGTCGAGCCCGCGGATGATCTGGGCATAGTGCGCGACCACGTCGTCGATGCCCTTCCAGGCGATCCGGTCGGGCTGGCGGCGGGTTTCCTCGACCGTGTCGGCGTCGCCCGGCCAGCCGGGCGCCAGCGGCGCGTAACCCGCCTCGCGGAACAGGTCCACCCACGGATCCCATGAGGTCGCGTGCAGCCACAGGCCGTGAACGAAGACCACAGGACCGTTTGCTGGGCTCATCTCTGCTGCCCTTCATCCTCGGCGGCGGGCACCTGTCCTGGGCGGCTTGCACGCAACAATCGGTTTTACCCCTTTTCTCCCTACCTGTACAAGGTCCCCTTTCCCGCCGGCGGGCTGCGACGGCTGCGACACAATGGCTGCCTGTGGCGAGCGCGCAAGTCACCGGGGTGACCAGCCGGACCTACCGGCTGCCCATTGCCCCGGCCGTGGGGCCCCGCGGTCGACGAGGTCCCACGGTCACGAGCCAGTACCTGATCGCCACCACGGTCGACAGCAGCGACGGCGGCAGCGGGCAGGGTTTCAGCTGGGCCGTCCGGGCCGGTGCCGCAGGCGGTCCAGGCCATGGTCGACGCGGACTGCCGCCCGGTCGCCGAGGGCGGCCCGGTGGCGCCGGAGGCGGCCTGGGACCGGCTGTGGTGGCACCTGCGCGAGGCGGGCGGGGCGTCACCACGCTGGCGATGGCGGCCATCGACATCGGCCTGTGGGATCTGCGGGCCAGGGCCGCCGGGCTGGGGCTGGCCGACCTGCTCGGCAAGGCAGCGTGACCAGGTGCCGGTCTACGCCAGCGGGGTGAACCGGCACCTGACGCTGGACGAGCTCAGCCGAGCAGGTGAGCCGCTGGGTCGCGGCAGGGCACACCCGCGTCAAGATCAAGGTTGGCCAGCCCAGCCTGGACGAGGACATCGAGCGGGTGGCCGCGGTCCGGCGGATCATCGGGCCTGGTAGCTCGCTCATGCGTGGACGCGAACCAGCTATGGGACCTGCCGACCGCCCGCCGGGCTGGCCGCAGGCCCTGTCGCCGTTCGACATCTTCTGGCTGGAGGAGCCGCTGCCAGCCGAGGACATCCAGGCCTACGCGGCGCTGCGGGCCGCCATCGACATCCCGGTGGCGGCTGACGAGAGCCTGTACACCGAAGCGCAGTTCCGGGACGTGCTGCTGGCCGGTGCGGTCGACTACCTCCAGCCGAAGCGTCTGCCGGGTCGGCGGCATCACCCCGTTCCTGCGCATCGCCCGGCTCGCCCGGCTGTTCGGCATTCCGGTCATGCCGCATCTTCTGCCTGAAATCTCCGGGCAGCTGGCCCTGTGCCTGCCGCTGCTAAGCCATGATCGAGGACATCGACGGGGATCCTTCGCCGCGCTCGGCGCGCTGGCCCGGCCCAGCGGGGTGGTGATCACCGGCGACAGCCTGGAGGCACAGACTCCGCCGGGGCACGGCCTGGTCTTCGCCACCGATGCCCTGGAGGACGTCACCGTGAAACAAGGAGGACAGGATGAACCATGACGAGGCACGGGCGCGGCTGCTGGCCGAACGGGCCGAGGTGGCCGGACCTGCTCGCCGGCACCGAGTCGTCGGCGCGGGAGGACCGGGAGACGGAGGACGAGGACGCTCAGGTCTACGACTCTGACGCCGCGCCGGACCTGGTCGCCGAAGGCATGGACGATGCCATCGCGGACAGCCTGCGGGAGCGGCTGGCCGCCCTCGACCGGGCCCTGAAGCGGCTGGACGACGGCACCTACGGGCGCTCGGTCCGCAGCGGCGCTGCCGATCCCCGACGATCGTCTCGAGGCAGACCCGGCGGCCGAGCTCACCATCGAGGAGGCCCGGGCGGCCACCTGACCACGGCCCAGGCGTCGGCCGTCGGCGCGGGCCGCCGCTGGTGCGCTCGGGCGTCGCGGACGCTGCCCTGGTGACCGCAGGGGATAGTGTCCTGCACCTGATGGCGATCGCTGCGTGCGGAGGAGGAAGTCCCCGTGTCCCCACGGCCACCGCTGCCGCCCTTTACCGAAGAGACCGCCCGGCAGAAGGTCCAGGCGGCCGAGGACGCCTGGAACACCCGCGACCCGGAGCGGGTCGCGGGCGCCTACTCACAGGACTCCGTCTGGCGCAACCGGGACGAGTTCGTCACCGGCCGGGCCGAGATCGTCGCAGTTCCTGCGCCGGCAAGTGGGCCCGGGAGCTCGGCTACGCGCTGCGGAAGGACCTGTGGTCCTTCCACGGGCAACCGGATCGCCGTCCGGTTCCAGTACGAATCCCACGACGCCGCTCGGCCAGTGGTACCGCAGCTACGGCAACGAACTGTGGGAGTTCGACAAACGACGGATACATGCAGCGCCGGGAAGCCAGCATCAACGACGTGCCGATAGCCGAAGCCGACCGGCGCATCTTCGGGCCGCGGCCGGAGGCCGAGCGAGGCCAGACCTTCCCGCTGCGCTAGTGGCTTCACGGGGCCGCGCCGGCCGCGCCCGGCGGGTCAGCCCGGCGGCGCGCCGACCCAGCGCACGGTCAGCCGGTCCAGCGTGTAGCCAAAGGCGTTCACCGTCGGCTGGATGAAGTTGTCCCGATCGTCTGGGCGGCGACGGCCTCGGCCGTCTTGATCAGCGGCCGCGTCACCTGCGGGGCGTGCTGTGACTTATAGAAGGCGATGCTCTGCGCCTGGGCATACAGGACCGACTCCGGGAACTGCGGCCGCAGCACCACGCCGCAGCCAAATCCGGGTACGTCCAGCTGTGCTGCGTTTGCACCGGCTTTGACGGAATGTTGTCAATCGCAATGTCGTGCACCGACTGGGGGAGCTGCGGCTGGGGAGGACCATGGTGACCGCCACGTGACCAGGCTTGCCGCCCTGCCGGGCGGCTGAGCACCTGGAGCTGGTAATGGCCCTGGCCCGGTGCCCACCAGGCCGGGCCGGGGTTGAGGTCGACGGTGGCCGACGCATGGGCGACGGCGTAGAACGTGCTGGCGTACCAGCACGGCCACGGGCCGATGTTCTTGGAGACCTTGTGCGTGAACAGGAAGTTGAAGGTGGCCTCGCCCAGCGCCACTTGGAGATGCCCTGAATCTTCTGCAGGACCCACGGGCCCAGATCGGTGTTGGTGGTCGTGCCCGCCGGTGATGGTCTGCCACGGCCAGGCGAACCTCACGCTCGGCAGGTGGGCGTTCACGCCGACCAGGTGAAACGCAGCCGACAGCGCCATCAGCGCCGCGGCCGCGATCGCCCGCCGGAAGATCAGGCCTATCACCACCACGGCCGCGGCCCACTTGAGCCCCAGCGGGATGCGGCGGCGGCGCGGGTCACGCCCGCCCGGGCTCCCGCCCGGCCAGCCCGACGGCACCGGCGGGAACCTCTCGACCAGGGCGGCAGCGCTCCGGGCCCGCCTGGCCAGCTGTCGGTGCCGACCGACCCGTGCGGGCCCGGGTAGCCGGTGCCCGGCTCCGGCCCGCCGTCGGCATCATCCGGGCGGTACCGGGTCGTTACCCGCTGGCCCGGCCGGTGCACGCCGAGCGTGCCCAGCAGAAGGAGCAGCAAGCGAATCACGAGGCCCACCTCCGTTGCATGCCGCTGTCATAGCCCGCCAGGCCGTGGCCGGGTAGTTGAGGGAGAGCACGATGGGCACGGCTCCGAAGGGCTTGCGGAACCGGCTTCCCGGCCTGTCCGGGGTGTTCGGATCGGCGATCCTGGGCCAGCGCATCCTCATGTGCTGTGGTGTCAGGCCTACCACCGAATACGGGAACTCCATGGCGGACGTGCGGTGCAGCCTGAGCAGCCCGCCCCAGCGGAACGCCGCGAAGGCATTGGCCAGATCGCGGACGGAAGAGAGGCGCGTCGGCGCGGTGAGGTCAATGTCATAAACGGCCTCGGCCAGCTCCACCAGGTCCTCGGCGCACTGTTCCAGCGCCTCCGACTTCGTGTGATAGCTCGTGCCGTCCGCATTCACGGCGCCGAGCTTCTCGCCATGGACCGGGAGTAGCGCACCCTGGCTTCGCACTGCATCCAGTCGCAGGCGGCCAGCAGCTCCCAGCTGATGCCGCTGTGGCTGGCCGACGTCCTGGTACAGAGGCTCTGCTCGGATCAGCGGCACCCTGGCCGTTGAGACAAAGGCGTTCCTGACCGACGGCGGAAGTGCTGGTGATAGCGCCGCTGGCCCGCTCGTCGGCGTGCCGGGTGGCGGCCCTCTCTGCGGCACGCCTTCTCGGCGAGGCCGTCCATCCGCCCGGCGCGACGGCTGCACACGTGGCAGCGCGGCTCGACGCGGCAGCCGAGCGGCAGCCGCCGCTGCTGCCATGGGGCGGCCGAGGCGGGCAGCCGTGCGCCTGCGGCTCGACGTCGCCGGCGCGCCGACGGCTGCGACCGGCTTAGTCCGGCACGACCGGCGACCTGCGCCGACGAGTGCCGCTACGACGTGCGCCGGGACCGGACAGCTGCCGCGGCGCGGGGCTCGGCTGCGCGATGGCGGCCGATGCCCCGAGCCGGACGGCTGCCGGCCTGGATGGCGCCTGGTTGCGGACTGGCGCCGGCGCGGACGCGGCAGGCTGACCGGTCGCCGGATGGATGGCGCTACTGCTGGCGCTGGCCCTGATGGCGTCGGACCGGCTGGCGCTGACCGGACGCGCGGCTCGCCGGCGGACGCCGGCACTGGTGACCGACGTGCCGCCGACGACGTGCCGCCGGGGTTGGCATCGCCGAGGGCCTGTCCGTGGCGCCACCGCCCGATGGCGCGGTTGATGGCCTGCCCGACGGCGTGCGCCCGGATGGCGCCGTCGACGGCGTCTCGAGCTCGGCAGGGCGCTCGCCGCTGACCGGGAGCCGCGCGGCATGGGGCCGCCGGACGGAGCCGCGGTCGGCGCCGCGTGACGGGCCGGGCACTCGCCGGCTGCCGGCGCGGAGGTGAGCCGCTGAGCCCGGGCTGCTGCGACCCGGGCCGCTGACCCGCTGCCGAGCGCCGCTCGGGCGTGGCTGCGGGCGGTGCGCGCAGTCGTCACCGGCAGGTCGCCCGGCTACGGGCAGCCCGGGACATGGTCGCCGGAATGGTGAGCGCTGGCCGGGCGGGCGCCGGGCTGGTGGGCGCGGGCTTGGTGGCCGCCGGCGGCGACGTCGATACCGGTACAGGTTGTACTGCCGCATCAGGCTGATGAGCTGTCGTGCCGTAGCTCGGGATCCGTGGCGTAGATCCCGGTCAGCGACTGCGCGAAGGCGTTCGGGTTCCGCCGGTCGGCCATGGCCTTGCGGTAGTAGCCGCTGGTGGCGAGGAGCTTGCCGTGATCGTCGATGCTCTCCGCAGGCGCTGTTGTAGACGCGGAATGAGTTGGTGCTCGTCACCAGCTGGCCGTTCTGGTACTCCTGGCTCAGCAGCGCGATCGCGTGCCAGCCGGGCCCGTGCCCTTGATGCCGAACAGGTTGTGGTCCTGGTCGCCAGCGTGCTCTGGCCCCAGCCTGATTCGTCGATGGCCTGGGCGATCGTCACCGATGCCGGGACGCCGTACTGCGCGCTGCGGCGGCGATCGCCCCGGCGCGACCTTGTTGATGAACGCCTGCTGGCTGCTGACGTCATGCACCGGCGCCGGGAGCTGGCGACGGGTGTGCCTCGCTGGTAGGCTGCGCCGCGGGTGCTTTCGGGTGGGCGGACAGCGCGGTGAGCCATCATCGGCAGCCCGGGGATGACGGTCGCGTCGGCCGTGGCGCCCGCGGGACTCGGCTCGGCCATGGTGACGCCGCGGCGACCGGCAGGCCGGTCGGAGCCGCTACGCTGGCAGCGCTGGCCGCCTGCCGCTGGGCTACCGCTCTCGACCTTGCTTCTTGGCCTGCTGGCTCGCTGGTGCGGCGGTGCTGCCCGGCAGCAGCCTTGTGCTCGCGACGGCGGGCAGCGCACCGTTGTTGACGAAGCCGACGGACGCCCTGCGCGGCGAGCGGACCGCGGATATTCGTGGGCGTTGACGGAGAAGTCTGGGCAGCGGAGTCGCCGCCGATCGTGTGACAGCAGCCCGTCGGCATACTTGGTGACCACCTCGACGTGGCCGTCGAACACCACCCAGTCGCCGGGCAGCGGCTGGTAGCCGTCGCCCAGCGCGTGCCAGCGGTCGATGTGCCTGCGCGTCCTGGACGATCGAGGTGACGCCCGGCGACGCCGGATTGGGGTTGACGCGGACATCGGCCCAGTCGTGCAGCGGCCATGGGTAGGAGGTGCCGCCGGTGACCCAGCTCTGCTGGCCGATCGACGTGGGCGCCCAGCTCCAGCGTCAGGCTGGCAAAAGCCGCGCAGGATGCGCCATGGTCGGCGCCGTCGACGCTGTCGTGCTGCCAGATGATCGCCTGCATCTCGGCTGGCGGTCTTGCTCTCGGCCATCCGGCAGGTAGTAGCTTGGCGACGTTGACGATGGCCGACCGCAGCGTCGCGTCGTCCGGCGTGCTGCTGGCTGGGCCGCGTGCTCCAGGGCCATGCAGGTGCACCGGCATGCTCGTCGGCGACGTCAGGTCGGCCGCCGGCTGCGGGACGAAGGAGAACCCGGTGATCGGCTCCGCCCGCGCCGAGGCTGACCAGCGCGGTCGCCTGCTGCCACCAGGGCTTGCTGGCGGACGGCATGAGCTCACCTCGTTCCTGACTGCGCTGGGCGCCGCGATGCCGGGCGGATCATCCAGATGGCTGCCGGCGTCACGCTAACGGCCGTGTGTTGGACAGGCGCTTGAGGATCGCCTGCACCTGCGGATCGCCCGGGTTCTGCGCGTTCTCGAACAGCACGGCGGCGTCCTGGGCGTCCCTGGCGAGGCGCCGACGACCCACTTCCGGTAGACGTCGGCGACCAGGCGCGGCCTGCCCGGCCGGGCTCGGTCACCGGCTGCGCGCACAGGCTCGGGAAGCCCTTGCGCGAGGTGAGCGCCGCCGATCCCGTGTATCGGACGCAGTTGGTCGGGTCGCTCTGCAGGCCGGGCTGGACGACCGGGCTGCCGTTGGCGCCGCGTGACGGTGGCCCCGCCGATGATGTTGTTGATGGCCCGGGCCGCCACCTGCGAGGCTGTCGATCGGATTGGCCGGGTCGTACGGGTGATGCAGGTTCAGCGACCAGGCCACCTGCGCCGCCCTGCGCCGGCGTGATCGGCTCCAGGCCCACGCCGGCCCGTCTTCGCGTCCGACGAAGTCGGGTTGTTGCCGCTGGTCATGCAGCGCGAACACCCACAGGATCTGGCGCGTCGGCCTCGCGCAGGCGAAGTTGACCTGGCCGGGCTCGGACTTCACGTCAGGATTCCGGCAGGCCATCTCGGCCTGGCTGCTCGACGGTCGACCACGCTGGCTGAGCCACGAGGCTCCGCCGGTGACGCAGCACCGTCACGCCGACGCGTGGCGAGCACCGCGGCGACGGCCGTTCGGCCACGGCCAGCCGGGCCGCGCGTGAAGCCGGAAGTGGCTGAGCGCACTGCGGCGGCCCTGGCTGAGCAGCGCCGCGGTGCCGGTCGTCAGGCCGAGTGCGGCCGTCCCGTTGGCATGCCCCGGCCGTCAGCGTGCGCCGTATACGGGGCGGCGTGCAGGCACCGCAGTCCGGCCGGGTCGTGCTCGCGGCCAGCGTCCTCGAAGGCGCAGTGGCGCGCGTCCGCCGCTTGCCGGGCAGCCACCGCCTGCCGGCTGACGCCTGCGCGAGCCAGTTCGTGCTCCAGCGACATGCGCGCGTCGGCCGAGCTTGCGCTCGAGCTCGCGCGGTCTCCTGCTGCAGGTCGGCGAGGCGCTGGCTATGCAGGTCGGCTGTATCCGGAGTGTGATTTCACTTTCTCATCCCTAGCGTGCGGCCTCGGCCAGGCATGCTCCTGCCTTGTCACGGTGTTGAGCCTGCGCTGCGAGGCAGCGTGATCGAGGTGCTCGTGCTGCTGGCACGCGCGGGCTGCGGCGCGCCGCCGTCGGCGGTGCGGGCCTGCGCACCGCCGCCAGCCCCTCGAGTTATCCTGAGCGGCGCGCCGGATGCAGGTCGTGCCGGCGCGGTCATCGCCAGGCCATCTCGCAGCTCGTACGGCGGCGCCGGCATGCTGGAGCGGAGCGCCGGTACGCGCCGTCCGGAACTGGGCGACGTCCGGCCGGCGTCTGCGGAGCACGTGCGGGTGACCTGAGACATGCCTATAATTAGAACACATGTACGAGCCCGCTGTGAAGGGATTCATTAGGACACATATGTTCGCTTTAGCGCCGCAGATCCGGTCCGTGCCGAGCGGCGCGGGGTACGTCGACCGGCGCTCGATGCCGTGCCGGTGGCCGGGCTCGCGCCGCCTGGCGGAACCGATCGCCGCCCGGGTGCCGCGCCGCGTGCCGCGCCTGGGATAGCGTGGGACGTCACCCATCCATGATCGCTCAACGTGGAGTCAGTCATGCAGCTGAGTGCGCGCAACCAGATCCCGGCCAGGGTCACGAGCATCAACGCCGGTGAGGCGATAGCCAACGTCGAGCTGGCGGCGAACGGGGTGCGGCTGGTGGCGTCGATCACCGTGGAGGCGGTGCGCCAGCTGGGCCTGGCGGAGGGCAGCAACGTCACCGCGGTGATCAAGGCCTCCGACGTCATGCTTGCCACTGACGGCTGATCTGACCCGCTCGCGAACGGCGGGCGTAGCGGCGCGGCGCGTGGCCGCGTCCGCTGATGATCCGGCGTGACCGTCGCTGAGTACAAGCGGCACCCGGCGGTCAGCCGGGTGGACGGGGCGTACACACGGGGTTCTGGTGTGGATGTCCTGGCGGGCTCGGCTCGTGCCGGCGATGGGGGCCAGCTGGCGCGGGGACGGACCGGCCCATGGTCAACCTGGCGCTGTCCTGGCAGCGAGGCCAGGATCTCGGCCGCGTGCCTGGCCGACGGCGGCGGTGGTTGCCCGCGCGCTCGCCCGCGGCCGCGGCTCGGTGACCGCAGGCGGCTTCGCCGAGGAGGCGGGCCTGGTGCTCGGCCTGCTTCGGCTGTGGCAGCTGGTAGGCAGCTTTCGCTGTGATGGGCCCCGGACGGCGCGGATCGACCGGGCGCAGTGGATCTGGCATGCGCGAGCGCGTCGTTCACATGCCGAGCGAGACCGTCCTCCAGCGGGTGTTCCTGCCGCACCCCCTCATCGTTGCAGGCGCTTCAATCTCTATTACGCGGGGCTTCACTTCGCCGTTGTCATCGCGTGCCTGATCTGGGTCTTCGTCTGGCACCGCCGCCAGTACCCGCGGGTGCGCACCACGCTGGTCCTGTTCACCGTCGGCGCGCTGCTCATCCAGTTCATCCCGGTGGCGCCGCCGCCTGCATGCTTCCCGCCGACGGCATGCAGTCGACTACCGCGGTGCGCTACGGCCAGTCGGTCTATGGCTCGGTGGCCGGGTTCAATGCCGATCAGCTGTCCGCGATGCCGTCGGTGCACATCGGCTGGGCCCTGCTCGTGGCGCTGGTGCTGGTCGAGGTGTCGCGGAGCCGCTGGCGCTGGCTCGCGCTCGCCTATCCAGCGCTGACGATGCTGGCGGTCGTCGTCACGCAAACCATTACTGGCTCGACGGGCTCGCCGCAGCGCTGCTGCTCGCGCTGGCGCTCGCCGTACAGCGTATGGCCCGGGTTGCGGGGGTTCCCGCCCGGATGAGGGCGCCGCGCGCCAGCGGCCGGTCCCGCCTGGAAGCCAGCGATGGGCTGGCGCGCGTTCTCGCGATCGACAAGCGATTGGCCGGACCGCGAGGAGACAGGGATGAGCGTCTTTACCGACGAAGCTGCATTACCTGCAGAGCGCACGGCGAAGCCCAAGCTGGCGACCGTCGGCGCGGACGGCATGCCGCACGTGGTACCGACCAGCTTCAGGTACAACCCGGCGCACGACACCGTCGATATCGACGGTCACGACTTCAACAGGCGCAAGAAGTATCGTGACGCTCTCCGGCACCCCACGTCGCGTTCGTGGTCGACGACATTGCCTCGGTCAGCCGTGGCGGAGTGCGGGATCGAGGTCCGCGGCGAGGTGCAGGTGCTGGAAACCGGCGGTACCGAGCTCGGTCCCGGCTTCGCACCGGAGATGTTCGGATCACGGCCCGGCGCGCGTCGTCAGCTGGGGCCTCGGCGACGGAAACTCCAGCCAGCGCCCGGACCGTCCTCTGAGCCTGCGGGCAGGGGGCCGGGCCGTAAGCACACCGTTAAACCATCGCCGCGCCGCCCGGGCGGGATCGGCTTAACGACTGCCCGCCCCGTCATCGCCCCGCCAGCACCTCCTCCGCACGATGGCACGCGACCAGGCGCGCGGGCCGCACCTGCGCGCAGCGCCGGGACCTCGGTGGCGCAGCGGTCAACGGCGAGCGGGCAGCGCGGGTGGAAGACGCAGCCCGTGCGGCGGGCTGGTCGCGTCGGGCGGCTCGCCGGGCAGCACGACGCGGGCCGAGCGGGAGGCGGTGTCGATCTCGGGCACCGCCGACCGCAGCGCCCGGAGTGTAGGGGTGGTGCCGGGGCGCTGAGCAGCTCGCTCGTCGGCGCCGCTCTCCACGACCCGGCCGAGATACAGCACCGCCGTCTGCTCGCACAGCTCGCTCACGATGCCGAGGTTGTGGGTGATGAGCAGGTAGGCCAGGTTCCGGCTCAGCGCGCAGGCGGCCGATCAGCGCCAGGATCCGGGCCTGCGCCTTGACGTCGAGGGCGCTGGTCGGCTCGTCCAGGACCAGCAGCCGCGGCTGGACGCTGAGCGCCCTGGCGATCGCGACGCGCTGGCGCTGCCCGCCGGACAGCTGATGCGGGTACCAGTCGCGCGAACTCCGGATCGAGCCCACCTCGGCCAGCAGCTCGCGGGCCCGCCCGGCGGCCAGCAATGGCGGGCCACGATCCGGTGCGCGGTCAGCGGCTCGGCGACCGACGCACCGATCCCGCATCCGCGGATCGAGGCTGTTGTCGGGTCCTGGAACACGATCTGGGCCGCGCGGCGGTAGCTCGCTTCAGTGCGCGCCCGCGCAGTCCGCCACGTCCTTTCCTTCAAAACGGATCTGCCCATGCAAGCCGCCGCCACCAGCCGGACCACTGCCCGCCCGATCGTCGACTTGCCGGAGCCGCTCTCCCCGACCAGCCCGAGCAATACGTAACTGAACGAAGTACAA
>ERZ1370068.5932-contig-4936_pt1 | contig 57536 bp, 60 predicted proteins | sample MGYA00561227_ERZ1370068 | MGnify/ENA primary metagenome ERZ1370068 (study PRJEB38410, sample SAMEA6850437) | metagenome | study: Metagenomic assessment of the ecological functions of the soil: analysis of the soil microbiota associated with the... | reverse complement strand
GTTGTACTTCGTTCAGTTACGTATTGCTGCGCATATCTTCGGAGAGTTTGATCCTGGCTCAGGATAAACGCTGGCGGCGTGCATGAGACATGCAAGTCGAACGGACGATCAGGGCTTGCTCTGATCGTTAGTGGCGGACGGCTGAGTAACGCGTAGGTGACCTGCCCCGAAGTGGGGAATAACTGCCCGAAAGGGTGGCTAATACCGCATGTGGTGGTGCGTTCATTCGCACCAGTCAAAGCCGCAAGGCGCTTCGGGAGGGGCCTGCGTCCGATTAGCTCGTTGGTGGGGTAACGGCTCACCAAGGCGACGATCGGTAGGTGGTCTGAGAGGACGATCACCCAGACTGGGACTGAGACACGGCCCAGACTCCTACGGGAGGCAGCAGTCGGGAATTTTGCGCAATGGGCGAAAGCCTGACGCAGCAACGCCGCGTGAGGGATGAAGGCCTTCGGGTTGTAAACCTCTTTTCTCAGGGACGATAATGACGGTACCTGAGGAATAAGCCACGGCTAACTACGTGCCAGCAGCCGCGGTAATACGTAGGTGGCAAGCGTTGTCCGGATTTACTGGGCGTAAAGAGCGCGCAGGCGGTCGTTCAAGTCGAGTGTGAAAGCCCCCGGCTCAACTGGGGAGGGTCATTCGATACTGATCGACTCGAAGGCAGGAGAGGGAAGTGGAATTCCCGGTGTAGTGGTGAAATGCGTAGATATCGGGAGGAACACCAGTGGCGAAGGCGGCTACCTGGCCTGTTCTTGACGCTGAGGCGCGAAAGCTAGGGGAGCAAACGGGATTAGATACCCCGGTAGTCCTAGCCGTAAACGATGGACACTAGGTGTTGGTGGTATCAACCCCGCCAGTGCCGAAGCTAACGCATTAAGTGTCCCGCCTGGGGAGTACGGCCGCAAGGCTAAAACTCAAAGGAATTGACGGGGGCCCGCACAAGCAGCGGAGCGTGGGGTTTAATTCGACGCAACGCGAAGAACCTTACCAGGGCTTGACATGACCAGGATACCGGCGGAAACGTCGGTTCCCCGCAAGGGGCCTGGCCACAGGTGTTGCATGGCTGTCGTCAGCTCGTGTCGTGAGATGTTGGGTTAAGTCCCGCAACGAGCGCAACCCCTACTGTGTGTTGTATCACTCACACGGGACTGCCGAGAGAAACTCGGAGGAAGGTGGGGATGACGTCAAGTCAGCATGGCCCTTACGTCCTGGGCTACACCCACGCTACAATGGCCGGTACAACGGGCTGCGAAACCGCGAGGTGGAGCTAATCCCTTAAAGCCGGTCTCAGTTCGGATTGTAGGCTGCAACTCGCCTGCATGAAGCCGGAGTTGCTAGTAACCGCCGGTCAGCATACGGCGGTGAATATGTTCCCGGGCCTTGTACACACCGCCCGTCACGTCATGAAAGCTGGCAACACCCGAAGCCGGTGGGCCAACCGCAAGGAGGCAGCCGTCGAAGGTGGGGTCGGTGATTGGGACGAAGTCGTAACAAGGTAGCCGTACCGGAAGGTGCGGCTGGATCACCTCCTTTCTAGGGAGATCCGAGTCTCGACTCTTCGGTGGGGTCGAGGCGTTGATGGCTCCCAGGTTGATCGCACGGTCGCTCGAGTCGTCCCCGCCAGGTGGAGCTCGCCGGCGCGGTCCGCAAGGATCGGTCGGAGACCGATCGCGACCTGGCAAGAACACCGAACCCGTTCGACATCCGAGTCCGGAGTTCCTGTCACTCTTCAAGGGTCAAGGTGCAGCCGCCGGCGGCGACGACCGTCGTCGTCGACGGTCGGCACGGCGCCCGGCGGGCGTTTAGCTCAGCTGGTTAGAGCACTGCCCTGATAAGGCAGAGGTCTCTGGTTCGAGTCCAGAAACGCCCACCACTCCCTCACCGCGAGCGCAGGGGACGTAGCTCAGCTGGTAGAGCATCTCCTTTGCAAGGAGAGGGTCAGGAGTTCGAGTCTCCTCGTCTCCACCACCTCGCTCGCAGCACCGGAGGTCCGAACCTGCGCAGATCGCATCGACAGATCGAAGACCCGGGTCGACCCGGAACGACCCGAGATCCAGCGCGTCGCGACGACGGCTCGAGGCTGTCCTCGAGCCGTCGTCTGTCATCGATCCCCTGATCCGTGTCCTGCCCGCACGGCGAGGCCACCGACCAGCGGATCGCTGGGCGACGGACCGGCCTCGGCCGGCCGTCGGGAGACCGCCTCGAGCGGGCCGCACCTTAACAACTGGATATGTGTATCGGCAGATTGAATCGAATCTTCGATTTCGCCGAGTAGTCAAGGAAATGATCCCGATCGATCCCGATCCAGCGCACTGACCGCCTGGTCAGATGCTGGAGGAGGTCAAGCTACAAAGGGCACGGGGTGGATGCCTTGGCGCCAAGAGCCGATGAAGGACGTGGCAGGCTGCGAAAAGCTCCGGGGAGTCGCGAGCAGACGTTGATCCGGAGATGTCCGAATGGGGAAACCCGGCTGGGGTAATGCCCAGTCACTCCTGGTTGAATCAAATAGGCCAGGTAGAGGTAAGCCAGCGAACTGAAACATCTCAGTAGCTGGAGGAAAAGAGATCATTCCCTGAGTAGTGGCGAGCGAAACGGGAATAGCCCAAACCCACTCAGCGCGATAGGTTGCAGCCGTTTCTGAGTGGGGGTTGTAGGAGTCGATCATCGGGACCCTGCAAGGTCCCGGCGGAGTTACCAAGTCGATCGCTAGTCGAACCTGTCCTGGAAAGGCAGGCCATAGAGGGTGACAGCCCCGTAGGCGAAAGCGAGCGACCTCCGTGATCGGCCACCTGAGTACCACGTGGAAGGTCTCTCATGTGGGAAGCTGGGCGGACCACCGTCCAAGGCTAAATACTCTTGGCGACCGATAGTGAACGAGTACCGTGAGGGAAAGGTGAAAAGCACCCCGGAAGGGGAGTGAAATAGTACCTGAAACCACGTGCCTACAAGCAGTCAGAGGGTGTTGCCGGCTTCGGCCGGTAGCCTGATGGCGTGCCTTTTGAAGAATGAGCCGACGAGTTACTTGCATGTGGCGAGGTTAAGTCCGCGAAGGACGGAGCCGGAGCGAAAGCGAGTCTGAATAGGGCGATCAGTCGCATGCAGTAGACCCGAAACCGAGTGACCTATCCATGGCCAGGTTGAAGCGGGAGTAATGTCTCGTGGAGGACCGAACTCACTAGCGTTGAAAAGCTAGGGGATGAGCTGTGGATAGAGGTGAAATGCCAATCGAACTCGGAGATAGCTGGTTCTCCCCGAAATAGCTTTAGGGCTAGCCTCGGGCGTTCAATCACGGGGGTAGAGCACTGGATGGGCTAGGGGGCTTCCCGCTTACCAACCCCAACCAAACTCCGAATCCCGTGATTTCAGAGCCCGGGAGTCAGACTGCGAGGGCTAAGCTTCGTGGTCAAAAGGAAAACAGTCCGGACCGTCAGCTAAGGTCCCTAAATCCAAGCTAAGTGGTAAAGGATGTGGATTCGCATAGACAACCAGGATGTTGGCTCAGAAGCAGCCATCATTGAAAGAGTGCGTAACAGCTCACTGGTCAAGTGGATCCGCGCCGAAAATTCAGCGGGGCTCAAGCTTGGTACCGAAGCTACGGACTCCGTCGACCGGTTCGCCGGTCGTGGGTGGTAGGGGAGCGTTCCGTTCAGCAGTGAAGGTCGACCGTGAGGACGGCTGGAGCGGACGGAAGTGCGAATGTCGGCATGAGTAGCGCAATGTGAGTGAGAATCTCACACGCCGTAAGCCTAAGGTTTCCTGAGGAAGGCTTGTCCGCTCAGGGTTAGTCGGGCCTAAGCCGAGGACGAACGTCGTAGGCGATGGACATCCGGTTGATATTCCGGAACCACCAGAGATCGTTTGCACCGCAAGGTGTCGCCTGGGGGTAGGAGAACGGAGGTTGGCCGGCGCAAGCCGGTCGAGTCCGGGAGCTGATCCCAGGTGAGAGCAATGGCATGACACGGCATGGTAGTTCGAGCGCGTTTTGGCTATACGCGTCTAAGCCGGTAGGGGAGTGGACAGGCAAATCCGTCCGCTCATTCAACCCCGAGCAGCGAATGAAAGGGGCATCTGCCTCGATTCGAGTGAGCCAAGCTGGCAAGAAAAGTGTCTAGCGAGATCAATGGTGTCCGTACCGCAATCCGACACAGGTAGGCGGGTAGAGAATACCAAGGCGATCGGGAGAACCCTCGTTAAGGAACTCGGCAACATGGCCCCGTAACTTCGGGAGAAGGGGCGCTTCGCGGCTGCTGCTTGCAGTGGTTGATCGAAGCCGCAGTGAAAAGGCCCAGGCGACTGTTTAGCAAAAACACAGGTCTCTGCGAAAGCGAAAGCTGACGTATAGGGGCTGACGCCTGCCCAGTGCCGGAAGGTTAAGAGGAGGGGTGCAAGCTCTGAATCGAAGCCCCGGTAAACGGCGGCCGTAACTATAACGGTCCTAAGGTAGCGAAATTCCTTGTCGGGTAAGTTCCGACCCGCACGAATGGCGTAACGATCTGGGCGCTGTCTCAACGAGGGATCCGGCGAAATTGAAGTACCTGTGAAGATGCAGGTTACCCGCGGCAGGGCAAAAAGACCCCGTGGAGCTTTACTGCACCCTGACATTGGATTGGGGTTCAGCTTGTGTAGGATAGGTGGGAGGCTGAGAAGCTGGGGCGCTAGCCTCGGTGGAGCCAACGTTGAAATACCACCCTTGTTGGATTTCGGTTCTAACCGCGACCCGTAATCCGGGCGCGGAACAGTGTCAGGCGGGCAGTTTGACTGGGGCGGTCGCCTCCTAAAGTGTAACGGAGGCGCCCAAAGGTTCCCTCAGGCTGAATGGAAACCAGCCGAAGAGTGCAAAGGCATAAGGGAGCTTGACTGCGAGACCTACAAGTCGAGCAGAGACGAAAGTCGGGCTTAGTGATCTGGTACCTCCGAGTGGAAGGGGTATCACTCAACGGATAAAAGCTACCCCGGGGATAACAGGCTGATGGTGCCCAAGAGTTCACATCGACGGCACCGTTTGGCACCTCGATGTCGGCTCGTCGCATCCTGGGGCGGAAGTACGTCCCAAGGGTTTGGCTGTTCGCCAATTAAAGCGGCACGCGAGCTGGGTTCAGAACGTCGTGAGACAGTTCGGTCTCTATCCGCCGTGGGCGTAGGGAACTTGAGAGGAGCTGCTCCTAGTACGAGAGGACCGGAGTGGACGAACCGCTGGTGTGCCAGTTGTCCCGCCAGGGGCACCGCTGGGTAGCTATGTTCGGTCGGGATAAGCGCTGAAAGCATCTAAGTGCGAAGCTCGCCTCGAGATGAGGTTCCCCACCGGGTCAACCGGGTAAGACCGCAGGGAGACCACCTGTTTGATAGGCCGCATGTGGAAGTCCGGTGACGGATGAAGCTGAGCGGTACTAATGGTCGAGGGCTTGACCTCTTCAGCAACTGACCAGGGGTCAGTGGCTGGGATCGATGATCGGATCCCTGACGACTCGACGAGATCGAAGATCCGATTCCGGCGCCCGCGCCGGTCATCGCGACCGCGCGTCGAGCCGCTGCCGAACACGATCCAGACGCAGAAGATCCCGGTGACTCTAGCGGAGAGGCCACACCCGTTCCCATCCCGAACACGGAAGTTAAGCTCTCCAGCGCCGAAGATACTGAGAGGGCAGCCTTTCGGGAAAATAGGTCGTCGCCAGGATTTTTGCGTTTCCGGGCGGTCGATCCCGTCGGCTCGCCGTGGCGACGGCCGCGACGACGGCCGGCCGGCTATCCTTCGGCGCGATGACCGCACCGTCGGAGCCGACCGGCGCGCCGAGCCTGCCGCGACGACGCCGTCCGGCCGGCCCGGCGCCCGGCTGCGCCGACGACCGCCCGGATCATCGCCGCGCATCTGCCCGTACCTGCTCGTCGCGCCGACGGCGGCATGGCGCAGCGCGTCAGCGCCGCAGCCGCGACCACCGCTGCGCCGCGGTCGACGCCGCCGGCGCCGCTCGCCGCCGACGAAGCAGCGCCGCCTGCTGCCCGACCGCGACCACGTCGACTGCGCGACCTTCCGGGCCGCCCGGCCGCCGCGCCGACGCGCGCTCGCCGCCGGCGCCGATCCGCGCCGATCGCTGCCGCCGACGCCGCCCGGCGGCCGCTCGCCGCGGACGACGCCGGTCGTCCTCGAGCCGCGCCCGGCTGGTCGATCGGCGTCGCCGGCCTCGCGCTCGATCGGCGCCGCCGTCAGATCGCGCTCGTCGGCGCTGATGGTCGTGCGCGCTTCGCGATCGTCGCCGTCGAGCCGGTTCGCTGCGCCCTCGGCGGCGCCGGCGCCGTCGCCCAGCCGTCGCCGTCGCCGTCGCGCCGTCCGCGCCGACGCCGCGACGCCCGACGCCGACGCCGCCGAGCCGTCCGCCCGGCGCGCCGTCGCGATCCGGCGCGTCCGCCGACGCCGAGCCGGCGCCGACGCCGGACCGACCTACACGGTCAAGACGGGCGACACGCTCATCGGGATCGCAGCCGAGTTCAGGACGACCGCCGCAGCGATCCGGCAGGCTCGAACGACCTGACGAGCGCCATCCTGAGGTCGGCCAGGTCGCTCAAGATCCCGATCAGCGCCTGGCCTCGCGCGCGCGAGCCGGATCGCGCCGACCGCGGCGCTCAGCGCTGGCAGCCCCGGCAGTACGACGTCGACGAAGCCGCCGGCTCGACCTCGGTGATCCGCGTCCCGCAGCGCGGGCACGGCTGCCCGCCCTTGTCGTGGACCGCCAGGAAGTCGCGGACCTGCTTCTCGAACGTCGGCGGCACGCGCTCGCGCAGGACCGTCGATCGCGCGTCGCCAGCGTCGTCGCGCGTCGCCGCGTACAGCGCGTCGACCTCCTCGGGCGCGAGCGTCGACCGCTTGCGGAACGGCAGCAGCCGCGCGGCGTGGAGGATCTCGTCGCTGTAGGCGTTGCCGATCCCGGCCACGAACGCCTGGTTGCGCAGCAGGTTCTTGAGCTCGCCCGGGTGGCGGCGGATCCGCTCGCGCCAGACGTCGAGCGTCAGCGCCGGATCGTCGGCATCGGGGCCCTGCTCGTCGTCCGCCGAGGCCCGGCACCGGCCGGTCGACGCCGGCCGGCAGCAGGTAGACCTTGCCCATCTGGGTCGGGTCGCGGTAGCGGATCTCGGCCGCGGCGTCGTCGGCCGGCAGCCAGCGCGCGCCCGCGCGTCCAGCGCGCGGCGTCGCGCGGCGGCCGCGCGCGCGCGACCGAAGCCGAGGACGACCGCCGTCTTCGACGGCAGCTTCGTCGCCGGGCGCGGCCAGCTGGAACCGGCCGGTGAGCATCGGGTTGACGACGATCGCGATCGCGCTCGAGGTCGATCGAGCAGGAACTTGCCGCGCCGCCGGATCGGTCGACGACGCGCTGGCCGACGAGCGCCGTCGAGCTCGGCCGGCGTGCCGCGCACGGCGAGCGGCCCGGGCGCGTCGGCGGAGCGTGACCGGCCGGCCGGCGAGGGCGGCGTGGAGGGCGTCGGCGACGACGGTCAGATCGGGCAGTTCGGGCACGGCCGGCCGATTGTAGCCGCGAGAAGCGCTGTGCTAGACTCTCCCGGCCCCAGGAGGCAGGACAGCTGAAGAGCGACGTCCAGGCCACGTTCGACGCACGAAGGAGCGGACCGCGGAGCCGATCACCACGGACCACTCTGATCGTCTCGGACACGGCCCGAGCGTCGCTCGGGCCGTTCGTGATTCTCGGGGCGAATCCACGACCAGGAGTGACCAGACCATTGACCGAAGAGCAGCAGGGCGGGACCGCGCCGGAGCCGGAGGCGATCGCCTCCGACGCCGACCAGGCGTCCGAGGACACCGTCGCGGCGGTCGCCGTCGCCGACGAGCCCGCCACCAGCCAGCCGCCGACGCCGCCGCCGGACGCACGCGACGCCGCGACAGCCGACACGCCGCGCGCCGAGGCCGCAGCCGGACCGAGCCGCCGGCGGCCGAGCCGCCGGCCGATGCCGACGCCGACGCGGCCGACGGCCGCCGAGCGCCGCCGCCGAGCGCCGCCGCCGATCGCCGAGCGCCGACGCGCCCGCCGACGACGCCGACGACCGCCGCGGCCGCCGATGCGCCGCGCCGACGCGCCGCGACGCCGACGCCGAGCGCCGCCGATGGCCGACGTCGCCGCCGCCGTCGCCGACGCCGCGACCGACGGCCGCCGACCGACGACCGCGCTCGACGCGCCGACGACGCGGCCGACGCCCCGGCCGCCGAGCGACGAGGACGAGGAGGAGGCGCCCGCGCCGCGCGCGAGCTCGGCCCCGAGCCGACGACGATGGAGGAGCTGCTCGCCGAGCAGGACTCGGACATCAAGAGCTTCAAGCACGGCGACGTCGTCGAGGGCACGGTCGTCCGCATCGACAAGGACGAGATCCTCGTCGACATCGGCGCGAAGAGCGAAGGCGTCGTCAGCAACCGCGAGCTGTTCGGCCGCCACGCCGAGGGCCAGCCCGCAGCTCGGCGATCGGCGACACGGTCCTCGTCTACGTCCTCCAGCCCGAGTCGCCGGAGGGCCACGTCGTCCTGTCGCTCCGCCGCGCCGGCCTCGAGCGCAAGTGGCGCGCGATGCAGGAGCAGTTCGAGGCGGGCGTCATCATCGAGGCGCCGGTCATCGACCACAACAAGGGCGGCCTCATCGTCGACTGCGGCATCCGCGGCTTCGTGCCGATCAGCCAGATCGTCGACTTCCCGCGCCGGCCGCAGAACGACCAGCCGCGCGACGCGGCCCAGGAGATCGCCGAGAAGCTGCAGCCGTTCGTCGGCCGCAAGCTCCGGCTCAAGATCCTCGAGGTCAACCGCAAGGCCAACCGCCTGATCCTGTCCGAGAAGGTCGCCCTCTACGAGGAGCGCCGCGAGAAGCGCGACGAGCTGTTCAGCAGCCTGCAGGTCGGCCAGAAGGTCACCGGCACCGTCCGCTCGATCGCCCCGTTCGGCGTCTTCATCGACCTCGGCGGCATCGACGGCCTCGTCCACAAGAGCGAGCTCTCGTGGAACAAGGTCAACAACCCCGAGGCCGGCTACCAGCGTCGGCGAGGAGGTCGAGGCCGAGGTCATCGACATCAACCACGAGCGCGGCCGGATCAGCCTGTCGATCCGCCGCCTCCAGCCCGACCCGTGGCACTCGACGGTGGCCGACTTCAAGGTCGGCGACGTCATCGACGGCACGGTCACGAAGCTCGTCAACTTCGGCGCGTTCGTGCGCGTCCGCGACGGCCTCGAGGGCCTGATCCACATCAGCGAGCTGTCCCACCAGCGCGTCGCCCATCCGGGCGACGTCGTCCACGAGGGCCAGACGCTCAAGCTCAAGATCATCTCGCTCGACTCCGAGCGGCATCGCCTCGGCCTCAGCCTCAAGCAGGCCGAGGAGCCGCCGGCTCGCCCGGCCGCCGAGCGCCGGCGCCCGGCGGCGCCGCGCAGCCGGCGCGCCGCGCGGCGAGCGCCGGCCGCGCCCGCGAGCGCGGCTACTCGCTGTCGGACGCGGTCCAGGAGCCCGAGGGCGGGATCGACAACACGCTCGCCGCGGCGTTCGCCCAGGTCCGCCAGCAGCTCGCGGCGTCCGAGGAGGCCGCGCGTGGCCGACGACGGCCGACGAGGCCGCCGACGCCGAGACCGACGACGCGGCCGCCGAGCGACGCGGCGCGGAGGCTCGAGCCGAGTCGCCGGCGCCGAGGCCGTCGCGACGGAGGCCGGCGACCGACGCAGCCGAGGCCGAGCAGCCGAGGCCGTCGCCGAGGCCGGCCGCAGAGCGACGCGCGAGCCGCCGCCGAGGCCGAGCCGCCGAGGAGAGCGGCCGAGCCGGCCGACGCCGACGCCGAGGCCGCGACGCCGCCGAGGCCGAGGCGGCCGCCGAGCGCCGAGCCGAGCCGAGCGCCGAGGCCGTCGCCGAGGCCGAGGCGCGCCGAGCCGAGGCCGTCGCCGAGCCGAGGTCGAGCCGAGGCCGTCGAGGCGGCCGCGGACGAGGCCGACCGAGGCCGAGGCCGCGCCGAGGCCGAGGCGAGCCGAGGCCGCCGACGGCGCGACGCCGAGGACGCAGCCGCGGCCGAGCCGAGACCGAGCGCCGCCGAGACGACCTGACGCGAGCCCGGCGCTGATCGCCGCCGCCGACCGACGACCCGCCGGACGCCGGCGGGTCGTTTCGATTCTCGACCGCGACGCGATGCGATCCGCCGCGACGGCCAGTACGGATCGTCACTCGGACCGTGCGACCGTACCGGCGTGCCCATCGGCCGGTTGCGGGCAGGGCGCCGTGCTAGCATGGCCTCAGGCGCTCACCGGAGCGCTCGGCAAGGGAACAGGCGTTCGACTCGATGGATCGCTTCGACAAGTTCACGGATCGCGCGCGCAAGGTCCTGACGCTGGCGCAGGACGAGGCGCAGCGGTTCAACCACAACTACATCGGCACCGAGCACCTGCTGCTCGGCCTCGTCCGCGAGGGCGAGGGCGTCGCCGCGCGCGTCCTCGAGAACATGAACGTCGAGCTGGCCAAGGTCCGGACCGCCGTCGAGTTCATCATCGGGCGCGGCGACCGGCCGGTCGTCGGCGAGGTCGGCCTGACGCCGCGCGCGAAGCGCGTCATCGAGCTGGCCATCGACGAGGCGCGCCGCCTCGGCCACAACTACATCGGCACGGAGCACCTGCTGCTCGGCCTCGTCCGCGAGGGCGAGGGCATCGCCGCCGGCGTCCTCGAGTCGCTCGGCGTCAACCTCGACAAGGTCCGCCACGAGGTCATCCGCGTCCTGTCGCAGAGCTCGTCGGCCGGCCCGGCGCCAGGAGACGAAGCGCGCCAGCAAGACGCCCGACCGTCGACCAGCTCGGCATCAACCTCACCGACGCCGCGCGCGCCGGCAAGCTCGATCCGGTCATCGGCCGCGAGAAGGAGATCGAGCGGGTCATCCAGATCCTCGTCGCGACGCACGAAGAACAACCCGGCGCTCATCGGCGAGCCGGGCGTCGGCAAGACGGCCATCGCCGAGGGCCTCGCCCACCGGATCGTCGCCGGCGACGTGCCCGAGACGCTGCTGAACAAGCGCGTCCTGACGCTCGACATCGGCTCGCTCGTCGCCGGCACGAAGTACCGCGGCGAGTTCGAGGAGCGGCTCAAGAAGATCATCGAGGAGCTCCGCAACACGCAACGACGCGGTCCTCTTCATCGACGAGCTGCACACGCTCGTCGGCGCCGGCGCGGCCGAGGGCGCGATCGACGCCGCGAACATCCTCAAGCCGCCGCTCGTCGCGCGGCGAGCTGCAGTGCATCGGCGCGACGACGCTCGACGAGTACCGCAAGTACATCGAGCGCGACGCCGCCCTCGAGCGCCGCTTCCAGCCGGTCATGGTCGAGGAGCCGACGCTCGAGCAGACCGATCGAGATCCTGCATGGGCATCCGCGAGCGCTACGAGCAGCACCACAAGGTCACGATCACCGACGAGGCGGTCAGGCGCCGCGGCCGACCTGTCGATCCGCTACATCACCGACCGCCACCTGCCCGGACAAGGCGATCGACCTGATCGACGAGGCCGCAGTCGCGCGTCCGCCTGCGCCACGCGTCCGCGCCGCCCGCGCCTGCGCGAGGCGCAGAAGGAGCTCGAGCGCGATCACGAAGGAGAAGGACGCGGCGATCAACGACCAGGAGTACGAGGAGGCGGCGACGCCTGCGCGAGGCCGAGGCGACCGCCGCGCGAGACGGTCGACGACGCTGCGCGCCGAGTGGCAGGCGCAGGTCGCGGCGACCAGCCGACGGTCGACGAGGAGGAGATCGCCCAGGTCGTCGCGATGTGGACCGGCATCCCGGTCACCCGCATCGCCGCAGGAGGAGTCCGAGCGGCTGCTCCACATGGAGGACGCCCTCCACAGCCGGGTCATCGGCCAGCAGGAGGCGATCGAGATCGTCTCGAAGGCCGTCCGCCGCGCCCGCGCCGGCCTCAAGGATCCCGAAGCGCCCGATCGGCTCGTTCATCTTCCTCGGCCCCACCGGCGTCGGGAAGACCGAGCTCGCCAAGGCGCTCGCCGAGTTCATGTTCGGCAGCGAGGACGCGCTCATCAAGATCGACATGAGCGAGTTCATGGAGCGCCACAACGTGTCAGCCGGCTGGTCGGCGCGCCTCCCGGCTACGTCGGCTTCGACGAGGGCGGCCAGCTGACCGAGGCCGTCCGCCGCAAGAGCTACTGCGGTCGTCCTGCTCGACGAGGTCGAGAAGGCCCACCCGGAGGTCTTCAACATCCTCCTCCAGATCCTCGAGGACGGGCACCTGACGGACGCCAAGGGCCGCCGGGTCGACTTCCGCAACTGCGATCATCATCATGACCTCGAACCTCGGCGCGAAGCAGCTCCAGACGAACTCGACGCTCGGCTTCCGGGCCGATGGGCGACACCGACGCGAGCGCGGCGCGAGAGCTCGTACGAGCTCATGAAGGAGAAGGTCGCGGCGGAGCTCGAAGCAGCAACTTCCGGCCCGGAGTTCCTCAACCGCATCGACGCGACGGTCGTCTTCCGCTCGCTGACGGTCGAGGAGATCACGCAGATCGTCGACCTGATGCTCGCCCGCGTGCGCGACCAGCTGCGCGCCCAGCAGATGCACGCTCGAGGTCACCCAGGCGGCCAAGGAGCACATCATCAAGCTCGGCTACGACGTGGCCTACGGCGCCCGGCCGCTCCGCCGGGTGATCCAGAACATGGTCGAGGACGTCCTCGCCGAGCACCTCCTGCTCGGCAAGTACGAGCCGGGCACGACGATCGTCGTCGACCAGCGACCCGGAGGCCGGCCTCGACATCCACGCCGCCGAGCCGCTGACCCCGGTCGAGGCGCTGAGCGGCCGTCGCTCGCGCCCGGCGGCTGAGCATGGCCGCGGCCCCAGAGCCGCTTCGTCTGCCAGTCCTGCGGCGACGCCTTCCTCCGCTGGGAGGGCCAGTGCCGCGCCTGCGGCGCGTGGAACAGCCTCGTCGAGACGGTCGTCCGGCGAGCCGCGCGCGCGCGTCGCGCCGAGCGCGTCGCGGCCGACCGGCGGCGCCGCCGAGCCGCCGCCTGGCCGACGTCGGCGAGGCCGAGCGTGCCGCGCCTGCCGCGTCGGCATCGGCGAGCTCGACCGCGTCCTCGGCGGCGGGCTCGTGCCCGGCTCGGTCGTGCTCGTCGGCGGCGAGCCGGGCATCGGCAAGTCGACGCTCCTGCTCCAGGCCGCGGCCGGCGTCGCCGCGGCCGTCGGCGCGAGCGCGGTGCTCTACGCGACGGGCGAGGAGTCGGCGGCCCAGGTCCGGCTGCGGGCGGACCGGCTCGGGCTGCTCGACGGGCCGGCCGGCGAGCGCGATCCGCGTCGCCGCCGAGTCGCGAGGTCGGCCGGATCGTCGAGCTGGCGCGATCGACGACCGGCCGGCGCTGCTCGTCGTCGACTCGATCCAGACCGCGACCGTCGACGAGCTCGACGGGCCGGCGGGCAGCGTCGGCCAGGTCCGGCGAGTCGGCGCTCCGGCTGATGGAGCTCGCGAAGGCGCGACGGCGATCGCGGTCGTGCTCGTCGGCCACGTGACGAAGGACGGCTCGATCGCCGGGCCCAAGACGCTCGAGCACCTCGTCGACGCGGTCCTCGACGCTCGAGGGCGAGCGGTACGCGCCGCGCTGCGCCTGCTGCGCGCCTCGAAGAACCGGTTCGGCTCGACCGAGGAGGTCGGCGTGTTCGAGATGGGCGAGCGCGGCCTCGCGCGAGGTCGCCGATCCCGGCCCGGGCGTTCCTCGCCGAGCACGACGGCGCCGGCGCCGGGCAGCGTCGTCGCGCCGACGCCTCGAGGGCAGCCGGCCGCTGCTCGTCGAGGTCCAGGCGCTCGTCGCGCCGGCCGGCTACGGGACGCCGCGCCGGACGGCGAGCGGCGTCGACCCGAACCGGCTGGCGCTGCTCGTCGCCGTCCTCGGCCGGCGGGCCGGGATCGGCCTCGGCGAGCCACGACGTCTACGCCAACCTCGCCGGCGGCCTGTCGCGTCGACGAGCCCGGCCTCGACCTGCCGCTCGCGCTCGCGCTCGCCTCGTCGCTCCGCGACCGGCCGGTCGCGCCGGGCACCGTCGCGATCGGCGAGGTCGGCCTGCTCGGCGAGCTGCGCGCGGTCGCGGGCCTCGAGCGGCGGCTGCGCGAGGCGGCCCGGCTCGGGTTCACGCCGGGCGATCGTGCCCGCGCGCCGGCCGCGGGCGGCCGCGACGACCGACGTCGACGGGCCTCGAGATCGTCGCGCGTCGGCGACGCTCCGCGAGCGCGATCGAGGCGGCGCTCGACGCGGTCCGAGCCGCCGGACGCGTGGCGGCGGTCCCGGCGCGATGCTAGGCTGGCGACCGCGCCGCGCTCGAGCGGCGGCGGGCCGTCGACGCCGTCGGAGGCGCGACGCGCGGACCACGTGATCCGCAACATCCGCCTCCTCGGCGCCGCGCTCGGCGGGCTCGTCGGGCTCGGCCTCGGCCGCGCGCGGCGCCGGCCTGTTCGACCGGGCCATGCGCCTAGCGGCGGCGTCTTCCTGATCGCCTGGGTCGTCGCCTGGATCGTCGTCGGCTTCGCGATCCTGCCGTACCTGACGATCGTGCCCGCCGCGCTGGCTGATCCGCCAGGTCCAGCAGCTCTCGACCGCCGAGTTCGTGACCGCCGTCGTCGGCCTGCTGCATCGGCCTGCTGATGGGCCTCCTGCTCGGCCTGCCGCTGTCGCAGCCTCGCCGGACCCGCTCGGGACGTGGCTGCCGCTCGGCGGTCTCGCTCTTCCTCGGGCTGGGCATGCTCGGGCTGACCGTCGCGAAACGCGAGCGACCTGCTCATCGCCGCCGAGGCGATCGGGCTCGTCCGGCGGCCGGCGCCGACGGACGGCGAGCCGCACGCGCGGGCGACCCGCACATCGTCGTCGACACGAGCGCGATCATCGACGGCCGGATCGCCGAGATCGTCGAGTCGGGCTTCATCTACGGCACGCTCGTCGTCCCGCGGTTCGTGCTCGACGAGCTCCAGCACATCGCCGACAGCTCCGACACGCTCCGCCGCAACCGCGGCCGGCGCGGGCCTCGAGATCCTCGCCCGGATGCAGAAGGACTCGCCGACGCCGGTCGAGATCGTCGACGACGACGTGCCCGGACATCGCCGAGGTCGACGCCAAGCTCGTCGCGCTCGCCCAGGCGCGCGCAGCAGGCGATCCTGACCAACGACTTCAACCTCAACCGCGTCGCCGAGCTCCAGGGCGTCCGCGTCCTGAACATCAACTCGCTCGCGAACGCCGTGAAGCCGGCCGTCCTGCCCGGCGAGGAGCTCCGGGTCCGGGTCATCCAGGAGGGCAAGGAGGCCGGGCCAGGGCGTCGGCTTCCTCGACGACGGCACGATGATCGTCGTCGAGGGCGGCGTCCGCTACATCGACAAGGACCTCGACGTCGCCGGTGACCCGCGTCCTCCAGACCGTCGCCGGGCCGGATGATCTTCGCCCAGCCGCGTCTCGACTGAGCCGGGCGGGCGCCGGTGACGCGCCGGCCCGGCGTCGGCCGACGCGATCGTCGTCGCCGCCGGCGCGTCGCGGCGGATGGACGGCGATCGACAAGCTCGACCGCGGTCGGTCGGCGGGCGGCCGCTGCTCGCCTGGTCGATCGGCGCGCTCGCGCGCGGCGCCGCGAGGTCGAGCGGATCGTCGTCGTGACGTCGCGCCGGAGCGCGTCGACCGGATCGCGCGCGGCCGGCTGGCTGCCGCAGCCGGTCGGCGCGGTCGTCGCCGGGCGGCGAGCGTCGCCAGGAATCCGTCGCGGCCGGGCTCGCGGCGCTCGACGCGGCGCGGCGCCGGACGCGACGACGCGCGGTCGTCCTCGTCCACGACGGCGCGCGGCCGCTCGTCACGCCGGAGCTGGTCGCGCGCGGTCGCTCGCGGCGGCCGCCGAGCACGGCGCCGCGATCCCGGTCGTGCCGGTCGCCGAGACGCTCAAGCGGGTCGACGGCGACGTGGTCGTCGAGACCGGTCGACCGGGCCGGCGCTGGCCGCGGCGCAGACGCCGCAGGGCGTCCGGCGCGAGTCTGCTCCGCGACGGCGTTCGAGCGTTCTCCGCCGGACGGGCCGGAGACCTGGACCGACGAGGCCGCCCTGCTCGGAGGCCTGTAGCATCCCGGTCCATGTCGTCCCCGGCGACCCGGCCAACCTCAAGGTGACCGCTGCCCGCCGACCTCGGTCGCGGCGTCGACGCAGCGCTCGCCGCGCGGCTCGGCCGCGCCGGGTCGGCTATCGGTCACGACAGCCATCCGTTCGGCCCGGGCGGGCCGCTGCGCGCTCGGCGGCGTCGCGATCGCCGGCGCGCCGCGCCTCGCACGGCCACTCCGACGGCGACGTCGCGCTCCACGCCGTCGCCGACGCGCTGCTCGGCGCGGCCGGGCTGGGCGATCTCGGGCGGCTGTTCCCGGCCGGACCCGCGACGCCGCGCGGGCATCGCCAGCGCGCGAGCTGCTCGCGACGGTCGTCGCGCGGCTCGCGGACGCGGGCTTGCGCCGTCGACGCGCTCGACGTCACGATCGTCGGCGCGCGGCCCCGGCTCGGCCGACCGGCTCGACGCGATGCGCGCCGCGATCGCCGGCGCTCCTCGGCGTCGACCGGCCGCGGTCAACGTGAAGGCCTCGACCGGCAACCTCGCCGGCGACGAGGGCGCCGGCCGGTCGGATCTCGGCGCTGCGCCGTCGCCATCGTCGGAGGCCGACCGCGATGACGATCCGCCTCCAGGACACGCTGACCGGCGAGACCCGGCCGCTCGAGCCGCTCGAGCCGGCCACGTCCGGATCTACAGCTGCGGCCCGACGGTCTACGGCCCGGCCCACATCGGCAACTTCCGGTGCTTCCTGTTCGCCGACCTGCTCGTCCGCTACCTGCGCTAGCGCGGGCTGCGCGGTCACGCTGGGTGATGAACATCACCGACGTCGACGACAAGATCATCCGCGGCGCGGCGGCCGCGGGCGTCGGCGATCGGCGAGCTGGCCGACCGCTGGCGCGAGCGCTTCCTCGCCGACGCGGCCGCGCTCCGGATGACGCGGCCGGACGTCGCTGCCGCGGGCGACCGAGCACATCGACGAGATGGTCGACCTGATCGAGACGCTCGCTCGAGCGCGGCCACGCCTACCGGACCGACGACGGCTCGATCTTCTTCCGGATCGCGTCGTGGCCGGCGTACGGCCGGCTCGCCGCGCCTCGACCCGGAGCAGCTGCGGGTCGGCGAGCGCGTCGAGGCCGACGAGTACGCCAAGGACGACGTCCGCGACTTCGCGCTCTGGAAGGGCCCGAAGCCCGGCGAGCCGTCGTGGGACACCGCGATCGGGCCGGGCCGGCCGGGCTGGCACATCGAGTGCTCGGCGATGACGCATGAAGCACCTCGGGCGAGTCGTTCGACATCCACACCGGCGGCGTCGACCTCATCTTCCCGCACCACGAGGACGAGATCGCCCAGAGCGAGGCCGCGACCGGCAAGCCGTTCGTCCGGACCTGGCTCCACTGCGCCCATCTCCAGATGAGCGGCGCGAAGATGGCCAAGTCGACCGGCAACATCGCCCGGGTCGGCGAGCTGCTCGACGACGGGCGTCGTCGCCGCGCGCGCTGCGCTACGCGCTGATCGCGGTCCACTACCGCGCGCCGCTCAACTACACGCGACGAGTCGCTGGCGGCCGCGGCGGCCGCCGTCGACCGGCCTCGACGCGCTCGTCGCGGCCCTCGCGGCGTACCGCGAGGATCGGCCGGACGACCCGACGCTGCCCGACGACGCTGGCGGCGGCCGGACGGCGCTTCGGCGCGGCGCTCGACGACGACCTGAACGTCTCGGCGGCGCTCGCCGCGGTGTTCGACCTCGTCCGGGAGCTCAACCGGCGGATCGACGCGCCGGTCGCTCTCGACGGCCGACGCGGCCGCGGCGATCGCGCGGCTCCGCGCGACTCGACGACGGTCCTGGGCGTGCTGCCCGACGAGGACGACGACCTCGAGCCCGAGCTCCGGACGCTCCTCGACGACGCGGGTCGCCGCGCGCGCGGCGCGCGACTGGGCGGCGTCGGACCGGCTGCGCGACGAGCTGGCGGCGCGCGGGATCGCCGTCGAGGACACGCGCGACGGGCAGCGCTGGCGCCGGCTGGTGGAGGCCGGTCGTGGCTGATCAGGGCGACGGCGAGCCGCAGCCGCAGCGCCGGGCGCGCAAGCCGCGCGAGGCCGGAGACGTCCCGGCCCGAAACCGAAGGGCAAGGCAGCGAAGGCGTCCGCGCCGGAAGCGTCCGCGCCGAAAGCGTCTGCGACGAAGCGCCCGTGGCGAAATCGCCCGCGCCGAAGCGACCATCCGCGGCGAAGAGCCCGCCCGACCGCCGACGCGGAGCCGGCGCCGCGTCGCGGCTTCGGCATCCGATCCGACGATGGCTCGTCCGCGGGCGACGCACCCGCCCGGCCGACCGGGCGGCCGGAACCGCGGCAAGCGCCGGCGCCGGATCGCGGTTCGCGGCCAGAGGGACACCGACGCACCGGGCCGCACGGCTCCGGCCGGCCCGAGACCGGTCCCGCCATCCGGCCGCTGCTTCGACGACGCGAGGGTCCGCGCCGCCGGAGCGCCGCCCGGCAGCGGCACGGCCGGGACGCTCGCGACGCCCGCCCGGCAAGCGGCCGCCCGTGGCGCCGCCGTGGGCGACGGACCGTCCGCCGCGGGCGACGGGTGCGCCTCGCCCGCCGCGGCCCGCCGACGGCCCCGGCCGACGCGCCGCGGCCGACGCGGCCCGCCGTACTGCCGCGACCGCGATCGATCGGCGCCTGGCCGCCGCCCGCCGGGCATCGCCCACCGGGCGGACCGCGCCGGACGGTCCGGGCGACAACGACCATCGCGCCGCGCCGCCGAGCCCTGGCGACGCCGCGACCACCGCCCCGGCCCGACCCGGTCCGCCGTCCGGGTCAACGACCATCGCCCCAGGCGCCGAGCCCTGGCGACGCCCGCCGCGACCACGGACCGACCCGGCCGTCCGGGCGGCCCGCCGCGGCCTCGCCCCGGTCCGTATCGCCAGCCCGGGTTCCGGCCGCCGCCGCCGCCCGATCCCAACCTGCTCGGCCCCGACGAGGAGCTCGTCGCCGGCCGCCGCCCGGTCGAGGAGGCGTTCGTCGCGAGCGGCCGGCCGATCCGGCTGCTCGTCGTGCCCCAGCGGCGCCAGGCGCTCGAGCGGCTCGTCCTCCACGCGACGAGCCTGCGGATCCCGATCGTCGAGGTCGAAGGCGGGACGCTGACGGCGCTCGCCGGCTTCGACGGCCACCAGGGGATCGCGCTCGTCGTCGGCCCGCGCCGCTGGTCGAGCGTCGACGAGATCCTCGCCCGCGGCATCGAGCGCGGCGAGCCCGCGTTCGTGCTCGTCCTCGACTCGCTCGAGGATCCCCAGAACGTCGGGACGCTGCTCCGGAGCGCCGAGGCGGCGGGCGTCCACGGCGTCGTCTTCCCGACCCACCGCCAGGCGCCGCTGACGCCGTGCCGCGGTCAAGGCCTCGGCCGGGCGCGGTCGAGCACCTGCTGCTCGCCCCGGTCGACGACCTGCCGGCGCCCTGAGCGACCTCCACATCCGGGGCGTCCGGATCGTCGGGCGCCGAGGCCGACGCGCCGCTGACCGCCCGACGAGGCGGACCTGCGCGGGCCGCTCGCGATCGTCGTCGGCAGCGAGGGCCAGGGCCTCGCGCCGGCGGTCCGCCGCCGCTGCGACCTCGTCGTCCGGATCCCGATGCGCGGCGTCGATCGGCTCGCTGAACGCCGCCGTCGCCGGGCTCGATCCTGCTGTTCGAGGCCGTCGCCCAGCGCGATCCGGCCGGAGCCGGCGACCGACCGGCCGATCGCACCGAGCGAGGCGATCGTCGACGCCGCGGACTGAGGCGCCCGCAGACGCGACGCTCCGAGCCGCCGGCACCGCCGAACCGGACGCGCCGAAAGTCCCGCGTCGTCCGACGACGTGGCGACCGTCGACGACGCCGACCTCCTGCCGGGCGGCCCGGGCCGTCGCGACCGGAGCGTCGACCGAGCCCGCTCCAGGCCGTCCGCGCCGAAGCCGTGCGCCGGCCGACGCGACCTGCTCTGCCGGACTGGCACCGCCTCCAGCCGCTCGTCGAGCCCTCGACCGCGTGGCAGCCGTCTGACGCCGCCGCCGAGGCCGATGGCCGGGCCCGTTCGCCCCATCACGAAGGCCGACTTCGACGCGGTCGCGCGCGAATATCCGCTACTACCAGCGCCCGCGGTCGCTACCTGTCCGTGGCCGCGCGGATCGCCGGCGAGCTGATCGCCACCAGCGGCGCGACGTCGGCGCTCGAGCTCGGCCGTTCCTCCGGCCGGTCGTCGTCGGCGCGGACGTCATCGACCGCCGGGTCGACGAGCGGCCGATCCTCGAGCCGCCCGCCCACCTGTTCGTCCACGACGTGACTCAGGTCCACATGGCCGTTCGCTGACGGTGAGTAGACCTGTTCGTCGCGCTCCAGGTCTTCGAGCACCTCGGGACGTCACAGGTCGCCGCATTCCACGAGGTCGCCCGCGTCGCCCGGCGCGCGATCATCTCGCTGCCCATCGATTGGCAGATGGACGACCCCGCAACTGCCACCACATGATCTCCAACGAACAGGCCCTGTCGTGGTTCCGGCCCTGGCGCCCGACGCGGATCGAGGTCGGCAATCCAGCTCGCGGACCCGTCTGGTCTACGTCTTCGGGACCTCTCGGCGGCCTCCGGCTCGCTTGACCCGATCATCGGCCGACACGTATCATTCCGCCGGCGCCACGGGTCTGACCTGCGGTATGACTCCGCGCGCGCCGACGTAGCTCAATTGGTAGAGCAGCGGTTTTGTAAACCGCAGGTTCCGGGTTCGAGTCCCGTCGTCGGCTCCAGCGCACATCAATCCGGTGGCCGGATCCACCACGGGCCGCAGTCTCGATCCGGTGCCGCCGCCACAGTGGGTCGGTTGAGCAGGCGGCGAGCTCGCGCTGGCTGTAGACCAGCCGTCCTACGGCATGGGGGTTCGATCCCTCCCGGCCCACCAACCTCACTCTCGACGACCGCGATCCCGGGCCCACATAGCTCAGCTGGCAGAGCACTTCCTTGGTAAGGAAGAGGTCATCGGTTCAAGTCCGATTGTGGGCTCCAGCCCGCCGTCGGTCCGCCGGAAGCATCGGCACCGCAGCGGCGCAGCCGACGCCGCATCAATGGAGTGAGACGGTCACGTGGCCAAGAAGAAGTTCGAGCGCACCAAGCCGCACGTCAACATCGGCACGATCGGCCACATCGACCACGGCAAGACGACGCCTGACCGCGGCGATCACGAAGTACCTCGCGCCTGAAGGGCGAGGCCGAGTACCGCGCCTTCGACTCGATCGACAACGCGCCCGAGGAGCGCGAGCGCGGGATCACCATCGCGATCGCCCACGTCGAGTACGAGACCGACGCCCGCCACTACGCCCACGTCGACTGCCCGGGCCACGCCGACTACATCAAGAACATGATCACCGGCGCCGCCCAGATGGACGGCGCGATCCTCGTCGTCGCCGCGACCGACGGCCCGATGCCCCAGACCCGCGAGCACATCCTGCTGGCCCGCCAGGTCGAGGTGCCCGTACATCGTCGTCTTCCTCAACAAGGTCGACATGGTCGACGACCCGGAGCTGCTCGACCTCGTCGAGCTCGAGGTCCGCGAGCTGCTCAGCAAGTACAACTTCCCGGGCGACGACATCCCGGTCATCCGCGGCAGCGCGCTCAAGGCGCTCGAGGCCGGCGACGACCCGGCCGACCCGGCCTACGCGCCCGATCCAGGAGCTGATGGACGCGGTCGACGCCTACATCCCGACGCCCGAGCGGGCGATCGACAAGCCGTTCCTCATGCCGGTCGAGGACGTCTTCGGCATCAAGGGCCGGGGCACCGTCGCCACCGGGCGCATCGAGCGCGGCATCGTCAAGGTCGGCGACGAGGTCGAGATCGTCGGCGTCAAGGCCACCCGCAAGGTCGTCGTCACCGGCGTCGAGATGTTCAAGAAGCTGCTCGACGAGGGCCGCGCCGGCGACAACGTCGGCTGCCTCCTGCGGGGCATCGAGCGCGAGGAGATCGAGCGCGGCCAGGTCCTGGCCAAGGCCGGCTCGATCAAGCCGCACACCAAGTTCACGGCCCAGGTCTACGTCCTGACCAAGGAGGAGGGCGGCCGGCACACCCCGTTCTACAACGGCTACCGGCCCCAGTTCTACCTGCGCACGACCGACGTCACCGGCGCCATCGGCCTGCCCGACGGGGCCGAGATGATCATGCCCGGCGACAACGTCGAGATGACCGTCGAGCTGATCACCCCGATCGCCCTCGAGGTCGGCCAGCGCTTCGCCATCCGCGAGGGCGGCCGGACCGTCGGCGCCGGCGCCATCACCAGCATCACCGAGTAGGACGACGATGGCCAGAGTCGAAGCGCGTCCGACGATCCAGCTCGCCTGCACCGAGTGCAAGGAGCGGACGTACACGACGCGCAAGAACAAGAAGAACGATCCGAACCGGATCGAGCTGCATGAAGTACTGCCCACGCGAGCCGTCGGCATACCCTCCACCGGGAGGCGAAGTAGCATCGCGCGCACCGCAGGGGTGTAGCTCAATTGGCAGAGCACTGGTCTCCAAAACCAGCGGTTGTAGGTTCGAGTCCTATCGCCCCTGCCACCACTCTCCGATAGCCTGAGAGAAGAACGACCGACGTGACGCGAATCCGCCGCTTCCTCGACGAGAGTCGTGCGTCCGAGCTCACGCAAGGTCTCGTGGCCGACGCGCGAGCAGGTCCGCAACCTGACCGTGCTCGTCTTCGCGGTCAGCTTCGCCGTCGGCGTCTACATCACGGTCTTCGACTCGGTCTTCCAGCGCATCATCGGCGTCCTCGTCGAGCTGGCGGACGCGATGATGACCGAGACGACGACGACCGAGACCGCCAAGCGCCCGAGAAGCGCTGGTACGTCATCCACACGTACTCGGGCTACGAGAACAAGGTCAAGGCCAACCTCGAGCACCGCATCGAGTCGATGGGCATGGAGGACAAGATCTTCCAGGTCCTCGTCCCGATGGAGGACGAGATCGAGATCCGCCAGGGCCAGCGCCACACCGTCCAGAAGAAGGTCTACCCGGGCTACGTCCTCGTCGAGATGATCCTCGACCCCGACAGCTGGTTCGTCGTCCGCAACACGCCGGGCGTCACGAGCTTCGTCGGCGGCGCGAACATCCCGGGCGTCCGCAGCGAGCCGATCCCGCTCGACGAGACCGAGGTCAAGCAGATCCTCCGGCACATGGGCGTCGAGACGCCGAAGTACCGCGTCGCCTTCACCAAGGGCCAGAGCGTCCGGGTCACCGACGGGCCGTTCGCCGAGTTCATCGGCACGGTCGACGAGGTCAACCCCGAGCGCAACAAGGTCAAGGTCCTCGTGAGCATCTTCGGCCGCGAGACGCCGGTCGAGCTCGACTTCCTGCAGGTCGAGAAGCTCTAGGAAGGGACCGTCGACCCCGTGGCCAAGAAGATCCGCATCGTCCTGACCCTCCAGCTGCCGGCCGGCAAGGCGACGCCCGCGCCGCCCGTCGGCACCGCGCTGGGCCCGCACGGCATCAACATCGTCGAGTTCACGCAAGTCCTACAACGAGAAGACCGCCGACAAGGCCGGCCAGATCATCCCGGCCCAGATCACGATCTTCGAGGACCGCTCGTTCACGTTCATCCTCAAGACGCCGCCCGCCGCGGACCTGCTGCGCAAGGCGGCCGGCATCGAGAAGGGCGCCGCGACGCCGAAGCGCGAGACCGTCGGCCGCGTGACCCGCGACCAGGTCCGCGAGATCGCCGCGATCAAGATGGCCGACCTCAACGCCAACGACATCGAGGCCGCGATGCGCCGATGATCGAGGGCACCGCCCGCAGCATGGGCATCGAGGTCGTCGGCTAGGCCGACGACCGCCATCGCGACGGCCACCCCGGCCGCGAGCGCACCGCGACAGGGGAGGCCGGACCGCCGACCGACAGGAGGCATCGACATGGCCGACACGGCAAGAAGTACCTCGAGGCGGCGAAGCTCGTCGACCGCGAGCAGGCTCTACCCGCCCGACGAGGCGGCCGAGCTCGCCAAGGAGACGACGACCGTCAGCGTTCGACGCGATCGATCGAGGCCCACCTCCGGCTCGGCGTCGACCCGCGCCACGCCGACCAGATGGTCCGCGGCACGGTCGTCCTGCCGCACGGCACCGGCAAGATCGTCCGCGTCGCCGTCTTCGCCCAGGGCGAGAAGGCCCAGGAGGCGCTGCGCGCCGGCGCCGACGAGGTCGGCGGCGAGGACCTCGTCAAGAAGATCGAGGCCGGCTGGCTCGAGTTCGACGTCGCGCTCGCGACGCCCGGACATCGATGGGCCATGGTCGGCCGGCTCGGCAAGATCCTCGGCCGCCGCGGCCTCGATGCCGAACCCCAAGGCCGGGCACGATCACGTTCGACCTCGAGCGCGCGATCCGCGAGGTCAAGGGCGGCCGCGTCGAGTTCAAGGTCGACAAGGCCGGCGATCGTCCACGTCGCCGGTCGGCAAGGCGAGCTTCGAGGCCGACGCGCTCGTCGCCAACCTCGCCGCCCTCGTCGACGCGATCAACCGCGCCAAGCCGGCCGGCGCCAAGGGCCAGTACCTCAGGACGCTGACCATCGCCAGCACGATGGGCCCGGGCATCCGGGTCGACATCCCGGGCGTCCTCGCGGCCGCGGCCGCGGCCTGACGCCGGCTCGCCGGACCGGCGCATCGCCGCGCCGACCAGACGCGGTGACGGCCGAGAGGCGCGTCACCTGACATCGACAGACGGACCGCCGCAGACAGCCTGCGCCCGCGGACCGCCGACCGCGAGCGTGACGGTCGGGGCTTGATCCGCCGGACCGGACCGGCAGCGCCGCAGGGCCGACCGGGGACGCCGGCGAGCACGCCGAGGCAGGACGGCATCGCTCCACCTCACGGGTGGGCCGCGCCCCTGCGAGTCGAGGTCGCGCCTTCGAGGCGCCAGGCCGTCGCAGGGGCCGACCGACCAGCCGGTCGGGCGCCCACCGCCGCGCGCCGGCTGCGTGCCGAAGCGATGGAGGGCACCATGCCCACCGAGGCCAAGCGCGAGACGGTCGCCGAGCTGCGCGAGCAGCTCGCCGCGCAGCCGGACGCTGATCGTCTCCGAGTACCGCGGCCTCACGGTCAAGGAGATCGCCGAGATCCGGCGCGCCCTGCGCAAGCAGGACGTGACGCTACCGCGTCGTCAAGAACCGGCTGATGCGGATCGCCGCCGACGACTCGGTCGGCGACGGCGCTCGACCCGCTGCTCGTCGGCCCGACCGCGATCGCGTTCGGCGAGCGACGAGGCGGCGACGGCCAAGGCCGTCATCGACGCCACCCGGCCGTACAACAGATCGTCCGGATCACCGGCGCCGTCCTCGGCGACCGGGCGATCGACGCCGACGGCGTCACGCGGCTCGCCGCGCTGCCGTCGCGCGAGGTCCTGCTGGCCAAGCTGGCCGGCGGCATCGCAGGCGCCGCTGGCCACGACTGGCCGGCCTGTTCGACGCGCCCGCTGCGCAACCTCGGCTACGCCCTCCAGCAGGTCGCCGAGCAGAAGGCCGCCGCCGAGCGCCTGACGCCGCCTCGACCAACCACCGACCGACCACACGACCACGACAAGGAGATCGATCACCATGGCAACCCTGACCCAGGACCAGCTGCTCGAGGCGATCGACAAGATGACCGTCCTCGAGCTGTCCGAGTTCATCAAGAAGTTCGAGGAGCGCTACGGCGTCACCGCCGCCGCGCCGGTCGCCGCTGCCGCCGCGCCGGCCGCCGGCGGCGGCGCTGCCGCCGAGGCTGCCGCCGGCCGCCGAGGAGCAGACCGAGTTCACCGCGACCCTGACCGAGATCGGCCCGAACAAGATCCCGGTCATCAAGGTCGTCCGCGAGCTGACCGGCCTCGGCCTCAAGGAGGCCAAGGACCTCGTCGACGCGTCGCCGAAGGCCGTCAAGGAAGGCGTCACCCAGCGACGAGGCCGAGAAGATCAAGGCCGCCCTCGAGGAGCAGGGCGCCAAGGTCGAGATCAAGTAGCGTCGACGGCCGGCGCCGGCGGCCAGCCGGCGTTGTCGCCTGCGCGCGTCGCTCACGCACCTGAGGTGCGCTCGCGCCGTGCTCGACGCGCGCCTTCGGCTGGACCGCCCGAGCGCGCGGCTTCGCGACGACCGCTGGCGCACCTGCGCGCCTTCGACCGCGACTGGCGAGCGGTCGTCGAGTGCGCCTAGCACGACTGGGGCCGTTTGACAAGATCGAACATCGCGGTATCCTACTCCTTCTGTGAGCGCGGCCTCTCTTCCCCTCTCCTACCTCCGTCAAGGAGTGGTGCTTCATGCTGTCTCCGCTGAGTCGTCGACTCGCGCCCGACCCCGTCGGGTCGCATCTCGTACGCCCGCATCGACCAGAAGGTCGATGGCATCAGCTACGAAAGTTCGAGATCCCGAACCTGATCGAGCTCCAGCTCGAGTCGTTCCGCTGGTTCATCGAGAAGGGCCTGCGCGAGCTGTTCGACGAGATCAGCCCGATCAAGGACTTCACCGGCAAGGTCATGGAGCTCCAGTTCCTCGACTACGAGTTCGGCGAGCCCAAGTACTCCGAGGAGGAGTGCCGGACCAAGGACCTGACGTTCAGCAAGCCGCTGTACGTCAACGTCGAGCTCCTGATCAAGGAGACCGGCGAGATCCAGCGCCAGCGCGTCTACATGGGCGACTACCCGTGGATGACCGACCAGGGCACGTTCGTCATCAACGGCGCCGAGCGCGTCGTCGTCAGCCAGCTCGTCCGCTCGCCGGGCGTCTACTACAGCGAGCTCGAGGATCCCGCCGTCGGGCCGGATGCTGTTCAGCGCCAAGGTCATCCCGAACCGCGGCGCCTGGCTCGAGTTCGAGACCAACAACAAGGACCAGCTCTGGGTCAAGGTCGACCGCAAGCGCAAGATCGCGGCGACGACCCTGCTCCGCGCGGTCGGCTACGAGCACGAACGACGAGATCGCGGCGCTGTTCGCGCCGGTCGACATCGATCCCGAGCACCCGTTCATCGCGCAACACGCTCGACAAGGACCTCACCCAGACGCCGGCCGAGGCCCTCATCGAGGTCTACAAGAAGCTGCGCCCGGGCGATCCGCCCACCGGCGACAACGCCCGCGCAGCTGGTCGAGAGCCTGTTCTTCAACTTCCGCCGCTACGACCTCGGTCGGGTCGGCCGCTACAAGTTCAACAAGAAGCTCGACGCGCGTCGCCGCGCCGCATGGGCATCGAGCTGCCGCGCGAGAGCCGGACGATCACCCGCGAGGACATCGCCGCGATCGTCGGCCACCTCATCGAGTGCAACCGCGGCCTGCATCCCAAGGACGACATCGACCACCTCGGCAACCGCCGCATCCGCGCCAACGGCGAGCTGATCCAGAACGCGTTCCGGATCGGCCTGCTGCGCATGGAGCGCGTCGTCCGCGAGCGCATGACGATCCAGGAGATCGACAAGGCGACGCCCGAACGCGCTCATCAACATCCGCCCGGTCGTGGCGGCGATGAAGGAGTTCTTCGGCGGCAGCCAGCTCAGCCAGTTCATGGACCAGACCAACCCGCTGGCCGAGCTGACCATCAAGCGCCGCCTGTCGGCCCTCGGGCCCGGGCGGCCTGTCGCGCGAGCGCGCCGGCTTCGACGTCCGCGACGTCCACCACAGCCACTACGGCCGGATCTGCCCGATCGAGACGCCGGAAGGTCCGAACATCGGCCTGATCGGCTCGCTCGCGACCTACGGCCGGATCAACAGCTACGGCTTCATCGAGACGCCCTACCGCAAGGTCAAGCGGACCGTCGGCTGGGACGACGCCGAACCTCGACCGAGCTACGAGGCCGGCGCCGACCTCGTCGCCAAGGGCGGCGACGGTCGTCGCTCAAGACGGGCGAGCCGCTCGACGACGGCGCGCGTCGCCGAGCTCAAGAAGCAGAAGGCGCACGCGCTTCCCGATCCGGCCGGTCGTGACCGACGAGATCGAGTACCTCCCGGCCGACGAGGAGGAGGAGCACGTCGTCGCGCAGGCCAACGCGCCGCTCGACGACGAGGGCCACTTCATCGCCGAGCGCGTCCCGTCGCGCTACCGCGACACGTTCCCGGAGGCGCGCGCCGGACCAGATCGAGTACATGGACGTCATCGCCCAAGCAGGTCGTCTCGGTGGCGACCGCGCTCATCCCGTTCCTCGAGCACGACGACGCCAACCGCGCCCTGATGGGCTCGAACATGCAGCGCCAGGCCGTGCCGCTCCTCGAGCCGGAGTCGCCGATCGTCGGCACCGGCATGGAGGAGCGCGCCGCGCGCGACTCCGGCCAGGTCGTCGTCGCCCGGCGCGGCGGCGTCGTCACGAGCGTCACCGCCGAGCGGATCCGCGATCGAGACCGACGCCGGCGAGCTCGACGAGTACCAGCTCCAGAAGTTCGTCCGCAGCAACCAGGGCACCTGCATCAACCAGCGCCCGATCGTCGACGTCGGCGACGCGGGTCGCCGACGGCCAGCCGATCGCCGACTCAGCTCTCGACCGAGCACGGCGAGCTCGCGCTCGGCCGGAACGTCCTCGTGGCGTTCATGAGCTGGGAGGGCGGCAACTACGAGGACGCGATCGTCATCAGCGACCGCCTCGTCCGCGACGACCTGTTCACCAGCATCCACATCGAGAAGCACGAGATCGAGTCGCGCGACACCAAGCTCGGGCCCGAGGAGATCACCCGCGACATCCCGAACGTCGGCGAGGAGTCCCTCAAGGACCTCGACGAGGAGGGCATCGTCTACATCGGCGCCGAGGTCCGCCCGGGCGACATCCTGGTCGGCAAGATCACGCCCGAAGGGCGAGACCGAGCTGACCGCCGAGGAGCGCCTCCTGCGGGCGATCTTCGGTGAGAAGGCCCGCGAGGTGAAGGACTCAGCTCGCTGCGCCTGCCCCACGGCGAGCGCGGCAAGGTCGTCGAGGTCCGCGAGTTCCGCCGCGAGCTCAACGACGACCTCCAGCCCGGCGTCAACCGCCTGGTCCGGGTGTCAGCGTCGCCCAGAAGCGCAAGATCAGCGGTCGGCGACAAGATGGCCGGCCGCCACGGCAACAAGGGCGTCATCGCCAAGATCCTGCCCGCCGAGGACATGCCGTTCCTGCCGGACGGCACGCCGGTCGACATCATCCTCAACCCGCTCGGCGTGCCGAGCCGGATGAACATCGGCCAGATCCTCGAGACCCACCTCGGCTGGGCGCTCCACGACGAAGGGCCTGAAGGCCGCGACCGCCGGTCTTCGACGGCGCGACCGAGGACGACAGATCCGAGCGCGGAGCTCGACGGCGACGGCCGGCCTGCCCGAGGACGGCAAGATCGAGCTCCGCGACGGCCGCACCGGCGAGCCGTTCGACCGGCCGATCACCGTCGGCTACATCTACATGCTCAAGCTCCACCACCTGGTCGAGGACAAGATCCACGCCCGGTCGACCGGCCCGTACAGCCTGATCACCCAGCAGCCGCTCGGCGGCAAGGCCCAGTTCGGCGGCCAGCGCTTCGGCGAGATGGAGGTCTGGGCGCTCGAGGCCTACGGCGCCGCGAACATCCTGCAGGAGCTGCTGACCGTCAAGTCGGACGACGTCCTCGGGCGCGTCCAGACGTACGAGGCCATCGTCAAGGGCGAGGAGATCCAGCCGCCGCGCGTGCCCGAGTCGTTCAAGGTCCTCATCAAGGAGCTGCGCAGCCTCGGGCTCAACGCCGAGATCCTCGACCAGAACGACGAGGAGATCCCGCTGGCCGAGGACGACGCCTCCGGCTACCTGCTGCCCGATCTCGGCGGGATCAACCTCGCCGGGTTCGAGGACTGATCGACTGCACCGCACTGTCCGCGACCGACGCCGCGGCGCCGCGCCTGGCCGGCTCGACTCGCTCGCTCACGGTCCGCATCGCGTCGCCGAGCCAGACGGCGGCGCGGAGGAGAACCATGCTCGAGGTCAATAACTTCAACGCGATCCGCATCTCGCTCGCCAGCCCGGACCAGATCCGGGAGTGGTCGAAGGGCGAGGTCACCAAGCCCGAGACGATCAACTACCGGACGCTCAAGCCGGAGAAGGACGGCCTCTTCGACGAGCGCATCTTCGGTCCCACCAAGGACTGGGAGTGCTACTGCGGCAAGTACAAGCGGATCCGCTACAAGGGCATCATCTGCGACAAGTGCGGCGTCGAGGTCACCCGCTCGAAGGTCCGCCGCGAGCGCATGGGCCACATCCAGCTGGCCAGCCCGGTCAGCCACATCTGGTACTTCAAGGGCACGCCGAGCCGGCTCGGCATCCTGCTCGACATCAGCCCGCGCAACCTCGAGCGCATCCTCTACTTCGCGCTGTACATCGTCACCCACGTCGACGAGGACGGCGCGCAAGCGCGCCCTGCCGCCGCTCGAGGAGGAGGCCGAGGGCCGCGGCGGCAAGGCCGGCGAGCGCCTGGCCGAGCTCGAGGACGAGCTGCGCGCCGACGTCAACCGCCAGACAGGACGAGCTGAACGCCGAGCTCGCCGCGACCAAGGCCGACCTCGAGGCGCAGCGCGCCAGCCGGACCGAGGAGATCGTCACCGCGGCCCAGGCGGTCGAGGCGCCAGCTCGGCCGAGCTCAAGACCGGCGTCGCCGAGGAGACCGATCGTCTTCGCGCCCGACCGGCGAGGTCGTCGTCGCCGCCGGCGACAAGGGCGGCAAGGAGGCCGACCGCGCGCCTGCGCAAGATCGTCGCGGCCGAGACCGAGCGGGTCAACGCCGAGCTCCAGCAGCGCGAGGCCGACGAGGCGCGCGCGGTCGAGCAGAAGGTCGCCGACCTCGACGCCGGCGATGGACGACGACGCTCGCGCACGAGCGCGAGCAGCTCGCAGGAGCAGGCCCAGGGCGCCAAGGACGAGCTCGCGCAAGCTGCGCGACGAGATCGAGTCGCTCAAGCCGATGCAGACGCTCGGCGAGACCGAGCTACCGCAGCTCGACGAGCGCTACGGCTCGGGCGCCAGCGGCGGCCGCATCTTCGGCGCCGGGCATGGGCGCCGAGGCGGTCCGCGAGATCATCAGCCGGATGGACCTCGAGGAGCTGGCCCGCGTCGCTCCACGTCGAGGTCCGGACCAGCTCCGGCCAGCGCCGCAAGAAGGCGATCAAGCGGCTGCGCCTGATCGAGGCCTTCCGCCGCTCCGGCACGCGGCCCGAGTGGATGATCCTGTCGGTCCTGCCGGTCATCCCGCCGGACCTGCGGCCGATGGTCCAGCTCGACGGCGGCCGCTTCGCGACCTCCGACCTGAACGACCTCTACCGCCGCGTCATCAACCGCAACAACCGGCTCAAGCGGCTGCTCGAGCTCGGCGCGCCCGGAGATCATCATCCGCAACGAGAAGCGGATGCTCCAGGAGGCGTGCGACGCGCTGATCGACAACGGCCGCCGCGGCCGGGCGATCGCCGGCACCGGCAACCACCGCCTCAAGTCGCCTGTCCGACATGCTCAAGGGCAAGCAGGGCCGGTTCCGCCAGAACCTGCTCGGCAAGCGCGTCGACTACTCCGGCCGCTCGGTCATCGTCGTCGGCCCGGAGCTCAAGCTCCACCAGTGCGGCCTGCCCAAGAAGATGGCGCTCGAGCTGTTCAAGCCGTTCGTCATGCGCCAGCTCGTCGAGAAGGGCTTCGCCCACAACATCAAGAGCGCCAAGCGCATCGTCGAGCGCGTCCGGCCCGAGGTCTGGGACGTCCTCGAAGAGGTCATCAAGGACCACCCGGTCCTGCTGAACCGCGCCCCGACGCTCCACCGCCTGGGCATCCAGGCGTTCATGCCGGTCCTCGTCGAGGGCTCGGCCATCCAGATCCACCCGCTCGTCTGCACGGCGTTCAACGCCGACTTCGACGGCGACCAGATGGCGGTCCACGTGCCGCTCGTCGACGGCCGCCCAGGAAGAGGCGCGGACGATGATGCTGTCGACCGCCAACCTGCTGTCGCCGGCCGACGGCTCGCCCGGTCGTGGCGCCGACCCAGGACATGGTCCTCGGCTGCTACTACCTGACCGATGGACGCCGACGCGGTCAAGCGGCCAGCGCGTCCGCGATCTTCGCGTCCGAGGACGAGGCGATCCTCGCCTACCAGCTCGCGCGAGAAGACCGGCGTCGACGCTCCACGAGCCGATCGACGTCGAGGTCCAGGCGCTGGGACGCCGAGGCCGGCGACGCTCGCGCCCGAGCGGCGCCGGACGACCGTCGGCCGGATCATCTTCAACCAGATCCTGCCCGACCAGCTGCGCTTCCAGCGACACGGTCATGCGCCGGGCCGACCTCAAGGAGCTCGTCGACGAGCTGCTACCGGCTGCTCGGCCCGGACGAGACCGCCCACCTCGTCGACGGCATCAAGAGCGTCGGCTTCGAGTTCGCGACCCGCGGCGGGATGACGATCGGCCTGTTCGACATCGACGATCCCGAACGACAAGCCGGCGCTGCCTCGCAGGCGGCCGACGACCAGGTCGCCGACATCGACCGCCAGTTCCAGCGCGGCCTCATCACCGAGGACGAGCGCTACGAGCAGGTCGTCGAGCGTCTGGCAGGACGACCACCGACGCGATGTCCGACGCAGATGATGACAGTCGCTCGACGACGACGGCCCGGTCACGATGATGACCGCGTCCGGCGCCCGCGGGAACAAGGGCAACATCGGCCAGCTCGGCGCGCATGCGCGGCCTGATGGCCGACCCGTCGGGCCGGATCATCGACGTGCCCGTCCGGAGCAACTTCCGCGAGGGCATGACCGTCCTCGAGTACTTCATCTCGACCCACGGCGCCCGCAAGGGCCTCGCCGACACCGCCCTCCGCACGGCCGACTCCGGGCTACCTGACCCGGCGCCTCGTCGACGTCGCCCAGGACGTCATCACCCGCGAGGACGACTGCGGCACCGAGGAGGGCAGCTGGATCATCCGCGAGCGAGTCGAGCGACGAGAAGGGCGCCTTCCGGCGGCGCCTCGTCGGCCGGCTCGCCGCCGCGCCGCTGCCCGACCCGCGGTCAAGGCCAAGAAGGGCGAGACCGCCGCTGCTCGTCGACCGCAACGAGATGATCACCGAGGAGATCGCCGCGCGCGCATCGACGCGGCCGGCATCGACGAGGTGCTCGTCCGCTCACCGCTCGACCTGCGAGGCGCGCTACGGCGTCTGCCGGGCGTGCTACGGCCGCAACCTCGCCACCGGCGAGATGGTCGGCGTCGGGCGAGGCGGTCGGCATCATCGCCGCCCAGTCGATCGGCGAGCCCGGCACGCAGCTGACCATGCGGACGTTCCACACCGGCGGCGTCGCCGGCGCTGGACATCACCGCCGGCCTGCCGCGCGTCGAGGAGCTGTTCGAGGCCCGCATCCCCAAGGGCAAGGCCGAGATCAGCCACATCGACGGCGATCGTCGAGATCATCCGCGGCGACGACCGGCACGCAAGGTCAAGGTCACCAGCACGCGAGGTCTACGACACGTCGCTCGCGCTGCCGACGGGCGCCGAGCTGCTGGCCGCCGCCGGCGACCTCGGTCGAGGCTCGGCCAGGTCGTCGCCCGCGACCGAGGCCGACGGCGCCGACGACCGACGTCGCGGCGCCGGTCGCGGGCTTCCTCGTCAAGGGCCGACGACGGCCTCGTCGTCCGCGCCGAGGACGTCGTCGAGCGCGAGTACGCGATCCCGCACAACGCCAAGCTCCTGGTCGAGAACGGCCAGGAGATCCGGGCCGGCGACGCGATCACCGACGGCCCGATCAACCCGCAGGAGTACCTCGACACCCGGGGCAAGGACGCCGTCCAGCGCTACCTGGTCAAGGAGGTCCAGAAGGTCTACCGGAGCCAGGGCGTCACGATCAACGACAAGCACATCGAGATCATCGTCCGGCAGATGCTCCGCAAGGTCCGCATCGACCAGCCGGGCGACGTCGACCTGCTGCCGACCGAGCTGATCGACCGCCTCGAGTTCGAGGAGGCACAACAACCGGGTCCTGGCCGAGGGCGGCGAGCCGGCGACGGCCCAGACCGTCCTGCTCGGCGTGACCAAGGCGTCGCTCAACACGTCGTCAGCTTCCTCGCCGCGGCGTCCTTCCAGGAGACGACCCGGGTGCTGACCGAGGCCGCCATCAACGGCGCCAAGGACCACCTGATCGGCCTCAAGGAGAACGTCATCATCGGCAAGCTCATCCCGGCCGGGACGGGCGCGCCGGCGAACGTCGCGGCCCGCAAGGAGCGCGAGCGCCGGGCGGCCCTCGAGGCCCTCGCCGGCGAGGCGCTCGAAGACCGCGGCAGCCGAGTACAACCCGTTCCTCGAGGACGGCGACGGCCGGCCGACCGACGACGACGCGGCCGGCCTCGCGCTGGCGGCGACGATCGCCGGGGCCGGCGACGACGACGACGACTGACGGCCAACCCGTTCGCCGACGACGGCGTCGACGACGGCCTCGGCGACGACGAGCGACGGCGAACCGCTTCCGTCGAGGACGCCGGCAGCGCTCGACGAGGCCATCCGACGGACGGTCTGATCCAGGCCGCTCCGGACGACCTGTCGGCGGCCCGTCGCACGTTTGACACGCTCGTCGGGCCGCTGATACACTCCGCCTTCGTGGCCTCGGGAGGGGTCCGCGCTCGGCGCGCGCGCCGGGACCCATCTCGACCGAGCACAGCACCCCGGTCCGTCGCTCGCGACTGCCGGCCGCGACGACCGCCAGACCGGCCCCGTCGGTGACCGACCGACCGCACCAATCTGACCGACCGAAAGGAGCAGCGTCTTCGTGCCGACGATCAGCCAGCTCGTGCGCCACGGCCGCACAGCGCAAGATCTCGAAGATCAAGGCGCCGGCCATGCGCAAGAACTGGAACAGCCTGCGCCAGCGCCAGGTGTCGATCCCGGGCGCCCCGCAGAAGCGCGGGGTCTGCCTGCAGGTCCGGACGATGACGCCCAAGAAGCCGAACTCGGCGCTGCGCAAGATCGCCCGCGTGCGCCTGACCAACCAGATGGAGGTCACGGCCTACATCCCGGGCATCGGCCACAACCTCCAGGAGCACTCGGTCGTGCTCGTCCGCGGCGGCCAGGTCAGCGACCTGCCCGTCGGTCAAGTACCACATCATCCGCGGCACGCCTCGACGCGGCCGGCGTCCGCGACCGCAAGCAGGGTCGCAGCAAGTACGGCGCCAAGGCCACGGCCGAGCCGGGGGCCCGCTAGATGCCGCGTCGCACCAGCATCCCGCGCAAGACCAAGTACGAGACGATCCCGGCCAACCGGACGACCGCCCGCTTCATCGGCCAAGCTCATGAAGGACGGCAAGCAGAACCTCGCCGAGCGGATCCTCCGCCAGGCGCTCGCCCGCGCCGAGGCCCAGGCCGCGCGGCCCGGCCTCGAGGTCCTCGAGGCGGCGCTGCGCAACGCGACGCCCATCATCGAGGTCAAGCCCCGCCGCGTCGGTGGCGCGACCTACCAGGTCCCGGTCGAGATCCGGGGCGACCGCCGCATGTCGCTCGGTGTCCGCTGGCTCGTCCAGGCGGCCCGCAAGCGCAACGGCAAGAGCATGAGCGAGAAGCTCGCGGCCGAGCTCGTCGATGCCATGAACGGCCTCGGCGCGGCGGTCAAGCGACGCGAAGACACGCACAAGATGGCCGAGGCCAACCGCGCCTTCAGCCATTTCAAGTGGTAGACCCGGGAGCGTAGGAACACCGTGGCACGACAGGTTCCGCTCGCACGAACGCGGAACATCGGAATCATCGCGCATATCGACGCGGGCAAGACGACCGTCACCGAGCGGATCCTCTTCTACACGAAGAAGATCTACAAGATCGGCGAGGTCCATGAGGGCGCGGCGACGATGGACTGGATGCCCCAGGAGCAGGAGCGGGGCATCACCATCACGGCCGCCGCGACGACCGCGTTCTGGGGCGACCATCGCATCAACATCATCGATACGCCCGGGCACGTGGACTTCACGGTCGAGGTCGAGCGGAGCCTCCGCGTGCTCGACGGCGCGGTCGTCGTCTTCGACGGCGTGGCCGGCGTCGAGCCCCAGTCCGAGACGGTCTGGCGCCAGGCCGACCGCTACGGCGTGCCGCGCTTCTGCTTCATCAACAAGCTCGACCGGACCGGCGCCGACTTCTGGCGCGGCGTCGACGTCGATCACGCGACCGCCTCGGCGCGAACGCCGTGCCGATCCAGATCCCGATCGGCCGCGAGGACCAGTTCCAGGGCGTCATCGACCTCGTCGAGATGAAGGCCATCTACTACCGCGACGACCTCGGCAACAAGATCGACGTCGTCGACATCCCGGCCGAGCTCCGCGAGCCGAGGCCGAGAAGCACCGCCACATCGATGATCGAGGCCGTCGCCGAGATGGACGACGAGCTGACCCACAAGTACCTCGAGGGCGAGGAGCTGACGGTCGCCGAGATCAAGCGCGGCCTCCGCCTCGGCACGCTGACGACTCGAGATCATCCCGGTCCTGACCGGCTCGGCGCTCAAGAACAAGGGCGTCCAGAAGATGCTCGACGCGGTCGTCGACTACCTGCCCTCGCCGCTCGACGTCCCGCCGATGATCGGCCTCGACCCGCAAGACCGGCGCCGAGATCATCCGCACGCCCGGACGACAGCGAGCCGTTCAGCGCGCTCGCCTTCAAGATCGCCGCCGACCCGTTCGTCGGCAAGCTCGCGTTCTTCCGGGTCTACTCGGGCACGCTCAAGGCCGGCTCGTACGTCCTCAACCCGACCAAGGGCAAGCAGCGAGCGGATCGGCCGCATCCTCCAGATGCACGCCAACCACCGCGAGGAGATCGACGAGGTCTACGCCGGCGACATCGCCGCGGCCGTCGGCCTCAAGGACACCTTCACCGGCGACACGCCTGACCGATCCGGACCACCCGGTCATCCTCGAGTCGATGACCTTCCCGGAGCCGGTCATCGAGGTCAAGATCGAGCCGAAGACGAAGGCCGACCAGGACAAGCTCGGCGATCGCCCTCCAGCGCCTGGCCGAGGAGGACCCGACCTTCCGCGTCAAGACCGACCCGGAGACGGCCGAGACGCTCATCGCCGGCATGGGCGAGCTCCACCTCGACGTGCTCGTCGACCGGATGATCCGCGAGTTCAAGGTCGCCGCCAACATCGGCAAGCCGCAGGTCTCCTATCGCGAGACCATCCGCCGCGCCGCCGAGGGCAACGGCCGCTTCGTCCGCCAGACCGGCGGCAAGGGCCAGTACGGCCACGCGGTCATCAAGCTCGAGCCGCACGAGAAGGGCGCCGGCTACGAGTTCGTCGACAAGATCGTCGGCGGCACGATCCCGCGCGAGTACATCAAGCCGGTCGACGCAGGGCATCCGCGAGGCGCTCGAGACGGGCATCTACGCCGGCTTCCCGGTCGTCGACGTCAAGGTCACGCTCTTCGACGGGTCGTACCACGACGTCGACTCGTCGGAGATGGCGTTCAAGATCGCCGGCTCGATGGCCGTCAAGGACGCCTTCGCGAAGGCCGATCCGGCCATCCTCGAGCCGATCATGCAGGTCGAGGTCACGCATGCCCGAGGAGTTCATGGGCGACGTCATCGGCGACCTCAACAGCCGCCGCGGCCAGATCGAGGGGATGGAGTCGCGCGGCACGACCCAGGTCGTCCGGGCGTTCGTCCCGCTCGCCCAGATGTTCGGCTACGTCACGGACCTGCGGTCGCATGACCCAGGGCCGCGCGACGTCCTCGATGGAGTTCAGCCACTACGCCGAGGTGCCGGCGCAACCTGGCCTCGGAACTCGTCCAGAAGTCCAAGGTCTAGGCGCAGGAAGCCGGGAGCAGCCGACGATGGCCAAGAAGAAGTTCGAGCGCACCAAGCCGCACGTCAACATCGGCACGATCGGCCACATCGACCACGGCAAGACGACGCCTGACCGCGGCGATCACCAAGTACCTCGCCCTGAAGGGCGAGGCCGAGTACCGCGCCTTCGACTCGATCGACAACGCGCCCGAGGAGCGCGAGCGCGGGATCACCATCGCGATCGCCCACGTCGAGTACGAGACCGACGCCCGCCACTACGCCCACGTCGACTGCCCGGGCCACGCCGACTACATCAAGAACATGATCACCGGCGCCGCCCAGATGGACGGCGCGATCCTGGTCGTCGCCGCGACCGACGGCCCGATGCCCCAGACCCGCGAGCACATCCTGCTGGCCCGCCAGGTCGAGGTGCCCGTACATCGTCGTCTTCCTCAACAAGGTCGACATGGTCGACGACCCGGAGCTGCTCGACCTCGTCGAGCTCGAGGTCCGCGAGCTGCTCAGCAAGTACAACTTCCCGGGCGACGACATCCCGGTCATCCGCGGCTCGCGCGCTCAAGGCGCTCGAGGCCGCGCGACGACCCGACCGACCCGGCCTACGCCCCGATCCAGGAGCTGATGGACGCGGTCGACTCGCTACATCCCGACCCCCGAGCGCGGCGGTCGACAAGCCGTTCCTGATGCCGGTCGAGGACGTCTTCGGCATCAAGGGCCGGGGCACCGTCGCCACCGGGCGCATCGAGCGCGGCATCGTCAAGGTCGGCGACGAGGTCGAGCTGGTCGGCGTCAAGCCGACCCGCAAGGTCGTCGTCACCGGCGTCGAGATGTTCAAGAAGCTGCTCGACGAGGGCCGCGCCGGCGACAACGTCGGCTGCCTCATCCGGGGCATCGAGCGCGAGGAGATCGAGCGCGGCCAGGTCCTGGCCAAGGCGGGCTCGGTCAAGCCGCACACCAAGTTCACCGCCCAGGTCTACGTCCTGACCAAGGAGGAGGGCGGCCGCCACACCCCTTCTACAACGGCTACCGGCCGCAGTTCTACCTGCGCACGACCGACGTCACCGGCGCCATCGGGCTGCCCGACGGGCGCCGAGATGATCATGCCCGGCGACAACGTCGAGATGAGCGTCGAGCTGATCACCCCGATCGCCCTCGAGGTCGGCCAGCGCTTCGCCATCCGCGAGGGTGGCCGGACCGTCGGCGCCGGCGCCATCGTCAGCATCGCCGAGTAGGGACGACGATGGCGAAGCAGCGGATCCGGATCCGCCTCAAGGCCTACGACCACCGGCTGCTCGATCAGTCGGCGGCCCAGATCGTCGAGACGGCCCAGCGCACCGGCGCCGACGTCGTCGGTCCCGTGCCGCTGCCGACGCGGATCGAGAAGTTCACCGTCCTGCGCTCGCCGTTCATCGACAAGGACAGCCGGGAGCAGTTCGAGATCCGCACCCACAAGCGGCTCGTCGACATCCTCGACCCCTCGTCGAAGACGGTCGACGCCCTGATGCGACTCTCGCCTGGCGGCGGGCGTCGACATCGAAATCAAGATGTGATGACGACGCATGAGTATCGGATTGATCGGCCGCAAGGTCGGCATGACCCAGGTCTTCCAGGACGACGGCACGATGGTGGCCGTCTCGGTGCGTCGCCATCGAGCCGAACACCGTGACCCGCCTGCGCACGACCGAGCGCGACGGCTACACCGCCGTCCAGCTCGGCACCGGACGGCGCAAGAAGCTGAACAAGCCGCGAGGCCGGCCAGCTCAAGGACCTGCCCAAGGTCGCGACCATCCGCGAGTTCCGCGGTCGACAGCGTCGACGGCGTCACGAGTCGGCCAGACGCTCGCGCTCGGCGACCTGTTCGCCGCCGGCGACCTCGTCGACGTGACCGGCGTCTCCAAGGGCAAGGGCTTCGCCGGCCACATCAAGCGCCACAACTTCCACCGCGGTCCCAAGACCCACGGCTCCGACCACCACCGCGAGCCCGGCTCGATCGGCCCGGGCACGACGCCGGGCCGCGTCTACCGCGGGCCTGCAAGATGGCCGGCCACATGGGCGACGAGCGGGTCACCATCAAGAAGGTCCGCGTCGTGCGCGCCGATGCCGAACGCAACCTGCTGCTCGTCAAGGGCAGCCTGCCCGGCGCGCGCGGCGCGCTGATCCTCGTGAAGAAGGCCTGACCGATGCCGCAGACCACCCTCTACGACCGGACCGGCGCGACCGTCGGCAGCGTCGAGCTCAGCGACGAGCTGTTCGCCGCGCCGGTCAACGCCGCCGTCCTCCACCAGGTCGTGACCGCCCAGCTCGCCGGCCGGCGGACCGGCACGCACGACACCAAGACCCGCGGCGAGGTCCGCGGCGGCGGCAAGAAGCCGTACCGCCAGAAGGGCACCGGCCGCGCCCGCCAGGGCACCGCCAGCGCGCCGCACTACCGCGGCGGCGGCGTCGTCTTCGGGCCGCACCCGCGCTCGTACGAGCAGCGGCTGCCGCGCAAGATGAAGCGCCTCGCGCTGCGCGGCGCGCTGACCGCCAAGTTCGGCGACGAGGCGATCAAGGTCATCGACACGTTCGGCCTCGAGGCGATCAAGACCACGCGACCTCGTCGGCGTGCTCGGCGCGCTCGAGGCGACCGGCCGCGTCCTCGTCGGTCGCCCCCGGCCGCGACGAGAAGCTCGAGCTGTCGGCCCGCAACCTGCCGACGGTCGAGGTCATCCTGGCCGACTCGCTCAACGTGGTCGACCTGCTCAACGCGGACGTCGTCCTCATCGAGCAGCCGTCGCTGGCGCGGATGGAGGAGGTCTACGCGTGAGCGCCCTGACCGCGCCCGAGATCATCCTGCGCCCGGTCATCAGCGAGAAGTCGATCGACGAGTCGCGGTCGCGGCAAGTACACCTTCGCCGTCCACGACGACGCCAACAAGATCCAGATCAAGGCGGCGATCGAGGAGCTCTACGCGAAGGAGAACGTGACCGTCGTCGGCGGTCAACGTCCTGACGACGAAGGCCAAGGAGAAGCGTCGCGGCGACCAAGCGCGGCCGGATCATCGGCTACACCACGCCCTGGCGCAAGGCGATCGTGACCCTGGCCCCCGGCCAGAAGATCGAGTTCTTCGAGGGGGTCTGACGATGCCGCTTCGCAGTTACAAGGCCACCTCGCCGGGCCTCCGGCAGATGACCCGCTCGACCTTCGAGGAGATCACCACCGAGCGAGCCGTACAAGCCGCTGCTCGAGCCGCAGATCCGCGGCTCCGGCCGGAACAACGCCGGGCCGGCTGACCGTCCGCCATCGCGGCGGCGGCGAGAAGCAGCACTACCGCCGGATCGACTTCAAGCGCGACAAGCTCGGCGTGCCGGCCCGCCTCGCGACGATCGAGTACGACCCGAACCGGTCGGCGCGGATCGGCCTGCTCCACTACCGCGACGGCGAGAAGCGCTACATGCTCCTGCCCCACGGCCTCAAGGTCGGTGACGTCGTCGTCGCCGGGCCGGACGCCGAGGCGCGGGTCGGCAACGCCCTGCCGATCGCCAACATCCCGCTCGGCACGACGATCCACAACATCGAGCTCGATCCCGGGCAAGGGCGGCCAGATCGTCCGCTCGGCCGGCACGTCCGCCCAGCTGCTGGCCAAGGAAGGCGAGTACGCCCAGGTCCGGCTGCCGTCGGGCGAGGTGCGCCGCGTCAGCATCGCGCTGCATGGCCACCGTCGGCCAGGTCAGCAACCTCGACCACGAGAACCAGAACCTCGGCAAGGCCGGCCGCGCCCGGCACATGGGCCAGCGGCCCGGAGGTCCGCGGCGTCGTCATGAACCCGCGCGACCATCCGCACGGCGGTGGCGAGGGCAAGTCCCCGACCGGGATGCCGCCCAAGACCCCGTGGGGCAAGCCCGCCATGGGCTACCGCACCCGGCGCGTCCAAGACGACCGGACGGCTCATCGTCCGCTCGCGGCATCGCAAGTAGCAGGGAGGAGGAGACCGATGTCCCGTTCGATCAAGAAGGGCCCGTTCGTCGAGGCCCGCCTCCTCGGCCGGATCGAGGAGATGAACAAGCGCAACGAGAAGAAGGTCGTCAAGACCTGGTCGCGCGCGTCCGTCATCTTCCCGACGTTCATCGGCCACACGATCGCCGTCTACAACGGCAAGAAGCACATCCCGGTCTACGTGACCGAGAACATGGTCGGCCATCGCCTCGGTGAGTTCAGCCCCACCCGCAACTACCGCGGGCACGGCAAGCACACCGACCGATCGACGGCGCTGAAGTAGGAGCCGACCGATGCGCGTCTCCGCCACCGCCAAGTACCTCCGCGGCTCGACCCGCAAGGCCCGCCTCGTCACCGCAGGCGATCAAGGGCAAGCCGGTCGAGGAGGCCGCCGCCCTGCTGCGGTTCATGCCGCAGCAGGCCGCCGGCGACGTCGCGCGCGGTGCTCAAGAGCGCGACGGCCAACGCCGAGAACAACCACAACCTGTCGGCCGAGGACCTCGTCGTCGTCGACGCCATCGCCGACGAGGGCCCGACGATCAAGCGCTTCCAGCCGCGGGCCCAGGGTCGGGCGTTCCCGATCCACAAGCCCATGACCCACATCACCGATCGTCGTCGCGGACCAGGAGGCCTGAGCATGGGACACAAGGTCCATCCGTACGGCTTCCGCCTCGGGTGTCTCGCGCACCTGGACCGCGAAGTGGTACGCGACGACAAGGAATACACCGCCTCCTCAAGGAGGACATCACGATCCGCCAGCTCGTCGACAAGCGGCTGGCCAACGCCAGCGTCAGCGGCGTCGAGATCGAGCGCGGCATCAACCACGTGACGGTCACCATCCACACGGCCAAGCCGGGCATCGTCATCGGCAAGGGCGGCGCCGAACGTCGAGATCCTGCGCCAGCAGATCGGCGCGCTCACGACGCGCAAGGTCAAGCTGGAGATCAAGGAGATCCGCCAGCCGGAGCTCGACGCCTACCTCGTGGCGATGAACATCGCCGAGCAGCTGAGCCGCCGCATCGCCTTCAAGAAGGCGATGAAGCAGGCCATCCAGCGGTCGATGAAGGCCGGCGCCAAGGGCGTCAAGATCGCGCGTCGCCGGTCGCCTCGGCGGCTCCGAGATGGGCCGCCGCGAGTGGGACAAGCGAAGGCCGCATCCCGCTCGGCACGCTCCGCGCCGACATCAGCTACGGCCAGGTCCACGCCCACACGACCTACGGCCGGATCGGCGTCAAGGTCTGGATCTACCGCGGCGACATCACGCCCGAGCGCGCCGCCGCGCGACGCCGGCGTCCCGGCCGCCGGCCGGGACGGGGGTCTGACCGATGTTGATGCCGCAAGCGCGTCAAGCACCGCAAGGTCATGCGCGGCCGGATGTCCGGCCTGGCCAAGGGCGGCCACACCGTCGCCTTCGGCGACTACGGCCTGGCGACCCAGGAGCCGGCCTGGATCACCAGCCGCCAGATCGAGGCCGCCCGGCGCGCCATGACCCGCTCGGTCAAGCGCGGCGGCAAGATCTGGATCCGCGTCTTCCCGGACAAGCCGGCGACCAAGAAGCCGGCCGAGACCCGGATGGGCTCGGGCAAGGGCGCGCCCGACCATTGGGTCGCGGTCGTCAAGCCCGGCCGGATCCTGTTCGAGATGGCCGGCGTCGACGCACGAGTCGGCGATCGAGGCGATGCGCCTGCGCCAGCCACAAGCTGCCGGTCGCCACGCGGGTCGTCGTCCGCGAGTCGGCGAAGGAGGCGAGCTGATGGACATCGAGAAGGTCCGCGAGCTGTCCGACGCGGAGCTCGAGGCCGCGCCTCACGGAGGCCAAGCAGGACCTGTGGGGCGCGCGCTTCGCGCTGTCGACCCGCCAGCTCAAGGACTACAGCACGATCCCGCAGACGCGGCGGACGATCGCGCGGATCCTGACCGTCCAGCGCGAGCGCAGAGCTCGGCCGAGACGGCGTGAGGAGATCACGCGATGACAGGAGCAGACACCCAGCGTGCAAGGCAAGCGGAAGACCAAGGTCGGCCGCGTCGTGAGCGACCGGATGGACAAGACGATCGTCGTGTCCGTCGAGCGCCTCGCGCGCCACCGGCTCTACAAGCGGGTCATCCGCCTGACGCACGAAGTTCAAGGCCCACGACGAGGACGAACGAGGCCCGCATCGGCGACACCGTCCTCATCGAGGAGTCGCGGCCGCTGTCGGCCACCAAGCGCTGGCGCCTCGTCGCGGTCGTCGCAGCGCGCCGGCGACCACGCGCTGCCCGGCGAGATCGTCGGCCGACGAGGCCGACGACGTCCGAGGCGATCCACGCGGCCGCCCATCCGGGCCGGCAGCGACGCCGACGACGAGCCGACGCCGACGCGGCCGAGGCCGCCGACGCGGCCGACGCGGCGAGGCGACGCTCGTGATCCAGTCCCAGACCCGCCTCAAGGTCGCCGACAACACGGGCGCCCGGACGATCCAGTGCATCCGGGTGATGGGCCGCTCGCTCGAAGACCGACGGCCGGCGTCGGCGACGTGATCATCGCCAGCGTCAAGCAGGCGATCCCGAACGCCGCCGTCAAGAAGGGCGACGTCGTCCGCGCCGTCGTCGTCCGGACGGCCAAGGAATACGGCCGCGCCGACGGCAGCTACATCCGCTTCGACGAGAACGCCGCCGTGCTCATCAACAACCAGGGCAACCCGCGCGGGACCCGGATCTTCGGCCCGGTCGCGCGCGAGCTGCGCGACCGCAACTACATGAAGATCGTCTCGCTCGCCCCGGAGGTGCTGTGATGGCCGTCCGGCCGCCGCCGCGCAGCGCCAAGGTGCCCGAGATCCGCAAGGGCGACACCGTCGTCGTGCTGGCCGGCAAGGACGCCGGCAAGCGCGGCACGGTCGAGCGCGTCATCCGCCGGCACGGCCGCGCCGAGCGCGGCCCGCAGCGTCTTCCGCCGCGGCTCGCCGCGCCGGCGGCGTCGCGTCGTCGTCGAGGGCCTCAACATCGCCAAGCGCCACACCAAGCCGCGCCAGACGCCAGGGCCGAACGACCGCGTGCCCGAAGATCCAGCAGGGCGGCATCCTCGACATCGCCCAGCCGCTGCCGATCAGCCAGGTGATGCTCGTCTGCACCAACTGCGGCAAGCCGACCCGGATCGCGCCACGCGACGCTCGACGACCGGCCGCCGCGTCCGCGTCTGCCGCCACTGCGGCGAGCAGCTGGAGGTGACGTCATGACCAGCCGGCTCCACGAGCGCTACACGGCCGAGGTCGTGCCGGCGCTCCAGAAGCAGTTCGAGTACGCGCAACCCGATGCAGGTGCCGCGGCTCGCGAAGATCGTCGTCAACATCGGGCTCGGCGAGGCGCTGACGAACGCGAAGGCGCTCGACGCGGCGCTCGGCGACCTGACCATCGATCACCGGCCAGAAGCCGATCGTGACCAAGGCCAAGCGCTCGATCGCCCAGTTCCGCGTGCGGACGGGCAACTCGATCGGGGCCAAGGTGACCCTCCGCGGCGAGCGGATGTGGGACTTCCTGGACCGCCTGACGATGCTCGCCCTGCCCCGCATCCGCGACTTCCGCGGCATCCCGGCAAGTCGTTCGACGGCCGCGGCAACTACTCGCTGGGCCTGCGCGAGCAGCTCGCGCTTCCCGGAGATCGACTACGACAAGGTGGACCGTCTCCGCGGGCTGGAGATCAGCATCGTGACGACGGCGAAGACCGACGAGGAGTCGAAGACGCTGCTCGAGCTCCTCGGCATGCCCTTCGCCTCGTAGGCGCGGGAGGGAGACCATGGCCAAGAAATCGATGATCGCAAAGGCGAAGCGGACGCCCGAAGTTCAAGGTCCGCGGCTACCACCGCTGCATCGTGTGCGGCCGGCCGCGCGCCTTCATGCGGCGCTTCGCGCTGTGCCGCATCTGCTTCCGGGAGCGCGCGCTCCTGGGCGAGCTGCCGGGCGTCACCAAGTCGAGCTGGTAGGGAACCGATGAACATCTCCGATCCGATCGCGGACATGCTCACGCGCGTCCGCAACGCGTCGCGCGCGCGGCACACCGAGGTGGTCGTGCCCGCGTCGCGGACCAAGCGCGAGATCGCCCGCATCCTCAAGGACGAGGGCTTCATCGCCGACGTCAGCGAGGAGCAGGACGGCCCGACGGCCAGTCCTGCGCATCACCCTCAAGTACGTCGACGGCAAGGTCCCGGTCGTGTCCGGCCTCAAGCGGATCAGCAAGCCCGGCCTGCGCGTCTACGCCGCGCAAGACGGACATCCCGCGCGTCCTCGGCGGCCTCGGCATCGTCATCGTCAGCACGAGCCAGGGGATCATGACCGGCGCAGCAGGCGCGTCAGGCGCAGCTCGGCGGCGAAGTCCTCGCGTTCGTCTGGTAGGCGGACGACATGTCGCGCATCGGACGCCTGCCCATCGCCGTCCCGTCGGGCGTCGACGTGACGATCGACGGGCGGAACGTCACGGTCAAGGGCCCGAAGGGCACGCCTCAGCCGCGCGCTCCACCCGGACATGATCGGTCAGCCGCGAGGACGGCACGCTCGTCGTCACCCGCCCGACCGAGCAGAAGACCCACAAGCAGCTCCACGGCCTGACCCGGACGCTCGTCAACAACATGGTCGTCGGCGTGACCGACGGCTATCGCAAGGGCCTCGAGATCACCGGCGTCGGCTACCGCGCCGCGCTCGACGGCCGCAAGCTCCAGCTCAACCTGGGCTACAGCCACCCGATCGAGATCGACCCGCCCGACGGGCATCAGCTTCGAGGTCGAGAACCCGACCCGCCTGGCGGTCGTCGGCATCGACAAGGAGCTCGTCGGCCAGATCGCCGCCCAGGTCCGCGCCACCCGCAAGCCCGAGCCCTACAAGGGCAAGGGCGTGCGCTACGCCGGCGAGTACATCCGCCGCAAGGCCGGCAAGGCCGGCAAGATCGGCGGCAAGAAGTAACCACGATGACCGACGAGGAACGAACACGATGACGCAGGTCGCCAGCCGCGGCGCCGCCCGACGCAAGCGCCACGACCGGATCCGCCTCCACCTGGCGGGACGGACGGCGCGGCCGCGCCTCGCGGTCTTCCGCAGCCTCAACCACATCTACGCGCAGGTCATCGACGACGCGTCCGGACGGACGCTCGCCGCCGCCTCGACGGTCGAGAAGGAGCTCACGGGCTCCAAGGCGACCAAGTCCGAGGAGGCGGCCGCCGTCGGTCGGCTCGTCGCCGAGCGGGCCAAGGCCGCCGGCGTCGAGCGCGTCGTCTTCGATCGAGCCGGGTTCCGGTACCACGGGCGGATCAAGTCGCTCGCCGATGCCGCCCGCGAAGCCGGCCTCGACTTCTGATCGGAAGGAGCCACCGTGGCACGAATCGACCCTAACAAGCTCGCGCTCGAGGAGCGCGTCGTCCAGATCAACCGCGTCGCCAAGGTCGTCAAGGGCGGCCGGCGGTTCAGCTTCAGCGCGGTCGTCGTCGTCGGTGACGGCGCGGGCCACGTCGGGGTCGGGCTCGGCAAGGCCGGCGAGGTGCCCGAGTCGATCCGCAAGGGCGTCGAGGACGCCAAGAAGAACCTCATCAAGATCCCGATGGTCGGGACGACGATCCCGCACGAGGTCGCAGGTCGTCTACGGCGCCAGCAGCGTCCTGCTCAAGCCCGCCTCGCAGGGCACCGGCGTCATCGCCGGCGGCTCGGTCCGGGCCGTCGTCGAGGCGGCCGGCGTCCGCGACATCCTGTCGAAGATCCACGGCTCGACCAACCCGGTCAACGTGACCCGGGCGACGATCGAGGCGCTGCGCAGCCTGCACTCGGCCGAGGAGCTCGGCGCCCGCCGCGGCGTCACGCTGGTCAGCCGCATCGCCGGCCAGCCGGCGCCGGCCGGCGGAGGTGCGCCGATGGCCGCTAAGCTCAAGGTGACCCAGATCAAGAGCACGATCAGCCACATCGCGCGCAACCGCGCGACGCGTCCGGGCGCTCGGCCTGCACGGCATCGGCAGCACCAGCGTCGAGTCACCGACAACCCCGCCACCCGCGGCATGGTCCGCCAGGTCCGCTTCCTCGTCGACGCGTCGAGGAGATCGCCGGACGACGGCCGACGCCCGGAGAGAAGGCATGAAGCTCCACGACCTGCAGCCCGCCGAGGGCTCGCGCAAGCCGCGCACGCCGCGTCGGCCGCGGCATCGCCGCCGGCAAGGGCAAGACCGCCGGCCGCGGCACGAAGGGCCAGAAGGCGCGCGCCGGCGGCTCGATCCCGGCCTGGTTCGAGGGCGGCCAGACGCCGCTCCACATGCGCATCCCGAAGCTGCGCGGCTTCAAGAACCGGTTCAAGATCGAGTACGAGGTCGTGAACGTCGGCGCCATCGGCGCGCTCGCCGAGCGCGGCGCGTTCGAGGTCGAGGCGACGCCGGCAGCGCAAGTCGGCCAAGGCCGCGCCGATCACGGTCAACCAGGACATCCTGCGCGCCGTCGGGCTCGTCCGGACGCTCGACAAGCCGCTCAAGATCCTCGGCGCCGGCGAGCCTGTCGGCGCCGCTGTTCGTCGTCGCCGACGCGTTCACCGCGTCGGCCCGCGCGAAGATCGAGGCCGCCGGCGGCACGCGTCAACGTCCTCGAGGTCCCGAGCACGCCGCTCGCCGCGCTCGGGCGTCGACGCCCGAGGCCGACGGCGCCGACGGCGCCGACCGGCAGCCGAGGCGAGGCCGCCGGCCGAGGCCGACGACGCCGAGCCGACGAGGCACGCCGCGGCCGAGCGACGCGCCGAGGCCGAGGCCGACGAGGCCGGCCGCGAAGGCCGCGGCCGCCGAGCCGGCGCCGGAGGCCGCAGCGGCCGCCGAGGCCGAGGCCGACCGACGAGCCGAGGCGCGGCCGCCGAGCCGGCCGACGGCCGAGCGACGACGGCGCGACGCGCCGAAGGCCGCGCCGCCGAGCCGAAGCCGACGCCGCCGAGCCGCGGCCGAGCCGACGAGGCCGACGAGCCGTCCGGCGACGACGCCTAGACCCGTGTTCGAGATCGCTGCTCAACGCCTTCCGCGCGCCGGACATCCGGCGCCGGATCCTGTATCGTCCTCGGGCTGCTGATCGTCTTCCGGCTGCTGGCGCCGGTGCCGGTCCCGGGCGTCGACCAGCGCGCAGCTCGCAGACGTTCGTCGAGGGCAACGCGCTGCGTCGGGCTGCTCGACCTGTTCTCGGGCGGCGGCCTGTCGCAGCTTCTCGGTCGTCGGCGCTCGGCGATGAACCCGTACATCAACGCCTCGATCATCATGCAGCTGATGACGGGCGTCGTGCCCGTCGCTCCAGGCGCTCAGCCGCGAGGGCGAGTACGGCCGCAACAAGATCAACCAGTACACCCGCTACCTGACCGTCCCGATGGCGCTCCTGCAGGCGTACGGCGTCCTGGCGCTCCTCAACTCGCAGGGCGTCGCTGACCGGCGCGTTCGACCTGTCGAGCTTCGACGACGCTGACCCAGATCGCGACGCTGACCGCCGGCGCGATCGTCCTGATGTGGCTCGGCGAGCTGATCACCGAGCGGGGCATCGGCAACGGCATCAGCTTCATCATCTTCGCCGGCATCGTCAGCCGCGCCCCGAGCGCGCTCGGCGCGCTTCCTGCAGCCCGAACATCGCGCTCGCGCATCGCGCTTCGCGATCGTCGCGATCGCCGCGGTCGCGCGTGATCATCTACATCCAGGAAGGCCAGCGGCGGATCCCGATCCAGTACGCCAGCCGCGTCCGCGGCCGGCGGATGTACCAGGGCGGCCAGACGTTCCTGCCGCTGCGGGTCAACCAGGCCGGCGTCATCCCGATCATCTTCGCGGTCAGCATCCTGCTGTTCCCGCAGCCAGCTCGCGCCGTACTTCTCGACCTCGAGCGTCCCGATCGTCGCAGACGATCGCCGACGGCGATCGTCGACGTTCTTCAGCCGCGACCGCGCCGATCTACGTCGTCCTGTACTTCCTGCTGACCGTCGGGCTTCACCTACTTCTACACGGCGTTCACGTTCAAGCCGGACGAGACCGCCGAGCAGCTGCGCAAGAACGGCGGCTTCATCCCGGGCATCCGGCCGGGCCGCCCGACGCAGGACTACCTCGCCCGGGTCGTGACCCGGATCACGTTCGCCGGCGCCCTGTTCCTCGGCCATCGTGGCCGTCTCGCCGTCGGTCGTCGGCGCTCGCTCGTCCCGGACCTCGCCGGCGCTCGGCCTCGGCGGCACCGAGCCTGCTGATCGTGGTCTCGGTCGTCGTCGAGACGATGAAGCAGATCGAAGCCCAGCTGATGATGCGCAACTACGAAGGCTTCATCCGATGATGGCAGCGGCTGGCGGCGATCGGCGCCAGGCGGTCGAGCCGTGAGGTCGTCGTCGCTGCTGGGCGCGCCCGGGCGCCGGCAAGGGCGACCGCAGGCGCCGGTCCTCGCCGAGCCGGCCTCGGCGTGCCCGATCCTCGCGTCCGGCGACCTGCTGCCGGCGCCGCCGTCGCGGCCGGGCACGCGCGCTCGGGCGCGAGGCCGACCGGTACATGGAGCCGCGGCCAGCTCGTCCCGGACGACACGATCGTCCGCGTCTTCCTCGACCGGCTCGAGGCGCCCGACGCCGCCGGCGGCGCGATCCTCGACGGCTTCCCGCGGACGCGCGTCCAGGCCGAGGCGCTCGACGCGGCGCTCGCCGAGCGCGCGGCCGCCGGGTCGACCGCGCGCGTCTACATCGACGTCCCGATCGAGGACCTCGTCCGCCGGATGGCCGACCGCCGGATCTGCACGGCCGAACGGCCACGTCTACAACCTGCGTCTCGAACCCGCCGCAGGTCGCCGGGCGTCTGCGACATCGACGGCTCGCCGCTCGTCCAGCGCGCCGACGACGAGCCGAGGCGACCGTCCGGGCGCGGATGGCGCAGCAGCTGCCGCCGCTGCTCGAGGTCGTCGACCACTACCGCGACGACGGCGTCCTGCGCACGGTCGACGGCCGGCAGCCGATCGACGCGCGTCGACCGACGCGCTGCTCGCCGGCCGCTCGGCCGACGGCGCCGGAGCCGGCCTGATGGTCACCCGCAAGTCGCGCGCGCGAGATCGAGCGGATGCGCCGCGCCGGCCGCGATCGTCGCCGAGGTCCTCGACCTCGATCGAGGCCGAGCTCAAGCCGGGCGTCTCGACCGCCGACCTCGATCGCCTCGCCGAGGCGCACATCCGCGCCGCCGGCGCGATCCCGTCGTTCAAGGGCTATCCGGGCATCAACCCGCGCCGGCCGTTCCCGGCCAGCGTCTGCATCTCGATCGACGACGAGGTCGTCCACGGCATCCCCGGCGAGCGGACGATCCGCGACGGGCCAGATCGTGTCGGTCGACGCCGGCGCGATCGTCGACGGCTGGCACGGCGACGCGCGCGCGGACGTTCTATCGTCGGCGAGCCGCCGCGCCGAGGTCGCCGAGCTCGATCGACGCGACCCGCGCGGCGATGATGGCCGGCATCGCCGCGGCCGTGCCGGGCAACCACATCGAGCGACATCTCGGCCGCGGTCGAGGACGTCGCCGGCGCCGGCGGCTACGGCGTCATCCGCCAGTTCGTCGGCCACGGCATCGGCACCGCGATGCACGAGGAGCCGCAGGTCCCGAACTACCGCACCGGCCGTCCGCGGCCGCAAGCTCGAGCCCGGCCTGTGCCTGGCCATCGAGCCGATGTTCACGCTCGGCGGCCACGACGTCGCGGATCCAGGCCGACGACTGGACCGTCGTCACCGCGCGACGGCTCGCTGGCGGCCCACTTCGAGCACATCGATCGCCGTCACCGACGACGGCCCGCAGATCCTGACCGTCGCGCGTGACGCGACCGCGGTTGCCGGGATCGGCCGTCTTTGATACGCTACGCGTTCGTGTGTCGGCCCGCCCGGGCCGGCACTGCGCGTGAGAAAGGGAAGCACGCAGCCTGTGGCCAAGCGAGATGCGATCGAAGTCGAAGGAACGGTCATCGAGCCGCTGCCCGAACACGATGTTCGCCGTCGAGCTGGAGAACGGCCACCGGGTGCTGGCCCACATCAGCGGCAAGCTGCGGATGAACTTCATCCGGATCCTGCCCGGCGACCGCGTCCGCGTCGAGCTGTCGCCGTACGACCTGACCCGCGGCCGGATCACCTACCGACTCAAGTAACGCCGCCGCACACGAGACACGATCGAGGATCCGTTGAAAGTCAGAGCTTCCGTCAAGGCGCGCTGCGACAACTGCAAGGTCATCCGTCGCCACGGCACCGTGATGGTCATCTGCACCAACCCCAAGCACAAGCAGCGGCAGGGGTAGACCGATGGCACGCATCGCCGGCGTCGACATCCCGCGCGAGAAGCGCGTCGAGATCGCCCTCACCTACATCTACGGCATCGGCCTGCCGACCAGCCAGAAGATCCTCGCCCAGACCAACGTCAACCCGGACACCCGCGTCCGCGACCTGACCGAGGAGCAGGTCAACCGGCTGCGCGAGCTCATCGACCGGCGCTACAAGGTCGAGGGCGACCTCCGGCGCGAGGTCGCGCTCAACATCAAGCGCCTGCATCGAGATCGGCTCGTACCGCGGCCTGCGCCATCGGCGCAACCTGCCGGTCCGCGGCCAGCGAACCAAGACCAACGCTCGCCAGCGGCGCGGACCGAAGAAGACGGTCGGCGTCCGGCGCAAGAAGTAGACGAGGGACTGACCAGGCATGGCGGAACGCAAGCGGGCGGTCAAGCAGCGTCGCCGCGAGAAGAAGAACGTCCCGCAGGGGCACGTCCACATCCAGGCGACGTTCAACAACACGATCATCACGATCACCGACCTCAACGGCGCCGTCATCAGCTGGGGCTCGGCCGGCGTGGCCGGCTTCAAGGGCTCCCGCAAGAGCACGCCGTACGCGGCCGCGCTGTCGGCCGACGGCGCCGCCAAGCGGGCGATGGAGCACGGCATGCGCCAGGTCGAGGTCTACGTCAAGGGTCCCGGCGCCGGCCGCGAGCAGGCGATCCGCTCGCTCCAGGCCGCCGGCCTCGAGGTCAGCGCCATCACCGACGTCACGCCCATCCCGCACAACGGCTGCCGCCCGCCCAAGCGGCGCCGGGTCTGAGCAGAGGACGCATGGCCCGCTACACCGGATCCGTCTGCCGCCTCTGCCGCCGGGAGGGCGCCAAGCTCTTCCTCAAGGGCAGCCGCTGCTACACCAAGAAGTGCGCCGTTCGAGCGCCGCCCGACGCCGCCCGGCCAGCACGGCGTCCGCCGCCGCAAGGTCGGCGAGTACGGCCTCCAGCTGCGCGAGAAGCAGAAGGTCCGCCGCGTCTACGGCGTCCTCGAGCGCCAGTTCCGCAACTACTTCGTCGACGCCGAGACCCGCCCCGGCGTGACCGGCGAGAACCTGCTCCGCTCGCTCGAGCCGCGCCTCGACAACGTCGTCTACCGGATGGGCTTCGCCGCTCGCGGGCCCAGGCCCGCCAGCTCGTCGACCCACGGCCACTTCGCCGTCAACGGCCGGCCCGACGAACATCCCGTCGTACCAGCTCAAGCCCGGCGACCGGATCGAGGTCCGCGAGACGCAGCCGCGGCCGCGAGCCGTTCAAGATCGCCAAGCGAGACGCTCCGGTCCGCACCAGGCGCCGGAGTGGCTGAGCGTCGATGCCGCCAAGCTCGCCGGGCACCGTCGCCGACCTGCCACGCCGCGACCAGATGCCGCTCGACCTCAACGAGCAGCTCGTGGTCGAGTACTACTCGAGGTAAGCCCGCACTCATGATCGAACTCGAGAACCCGCAGATCGAGCCCGTCGAGGAAGCCGGCACGTACGCCAAGTACGAGGCCGGCCCGCTCCAGGCCGGCTACGGCGTCACGCTCGGCAACGCCCTCCGGCGCGTCCTCCTGTCGTCGCTCGAGGGCGCCGCCGTCACGAGCATCCAGATCCGCGACGTCTACCAGGAGTTCTCGACGATCCCGGGCGTCAAGGAAGACGTCACCCAGATCGTCCTGAACGTCAAGAAGCTCCGCCTCAAGAGCTACGCCGACCCATCCCGGTCCAGCTCCGCCTGATCAAGAGCGGCGCCGGCGCGGTCACCGCGGCCGACATCGCCGAGTCGGCCGACGTCGAGATCGTCAACCCGACCTCGTCCTGATGACCCTCGACACGGACGACGTGACGATCGAGATGGACCTGACCGTCGAGCGCGGCGTCGGCTACCTCGGCGCCGAGCGCGCCGAGGCGCTGCCGATCGGCGTCATCGCGGTCGACGCGATCTTCACCCCGGTCCGCAAGGTCAACTACTGGGTCGAGAGCATGCGCGTCGGTCAGATGACCAACTACGACAAGCTCACGATCGAGATCGAGACCGACGGCACGATCGCGCCCGAGGAGGCGCTCAGCCGCTCCGCCGAGATCCTCGTCAACCAGTTCCGCCCGTTCGTCACGGTCGGCATGGCCGCCGTCGCCGGCGACCGCGCCGCGACCGGCGCGCCGCAGCTGCCGCCGAACATGCTCGACATGCCGATCGAGGAGCTCGACCTCCCGATGCGGGCCTACAACTCGCTCAAGCGCAACAACATCGTCAAGGTCGGCCAGCTCCTCCAGCTCAAGGACGACGACCTGCTCCGGATGCGCAACTTCGGCAAGAAGTCGCTCGACGAGATGAAGGAGCGCCTGCGCATGCGCGGCTTCATCGTCCCGGAGACCGAGAGCCGACGGCGCTCGACGACGGCGACGAGCGACGAGCCGTTCGACGACGAGGCCGAGGCCTGACCGATGGCCGCACCGGATCGGCGGCCGCAAGCTCAGCCGCAAGCAGGGCCCGCGCCTCAGCGCTGTTCAAGAACCTGACCGTGTCGGTCCTGCGCTACGAGCGGGTCAAGACGACCGAGGCGAAGGCCAAGGAGATCCGCGGCCGGGTCGAGCAGGATGATCACGCTCGCCAAGCGCGGCGACCTGTCGGCCCGCCGGGCGGTCGTCGCCGCAGTTCCCGAACGAGCCGCTCGTCGTCGACAAGCTGTTCGACGAGATCGCGCCCAAGTACGCCGACCGGACCTCCGGCTACACCCGGATCGTCCGCATCGGCCAGCGCCGCGGCGACGCGGCCGAGATCGTCCAGATCGAGCTCGTCTGACCGACGACGCAGAGCGTCGCCCGAGAGGGCGTCGCTCGCGCGCTACCGCGCCACGGGTCGAATACGACGGAACGGACTTCGCCGGGTTCCAGGTCAAGCCTGGGAACCGGACGGTCCAGGGGAGCTCGAGGCCGCGCTGGCCCGCCTCGGCGACGGGGTGCGCGCAGCGGGTCGACGGGGCCGGCCGGACGGACGCCGGGGTGCACGCCAGCGGGCAGGTGATCGCCTTCACCTACGCCGGGCGGCTCACGGCGACGGAGCTGGGCGAGGCGCTCGATGCGCTCCTCCCGCCGGACGTCGCGATCCGCGACGTGCGACGGGCGCCGGCCGGGTTCCACCCCCGCTATGCGGCGCGGTACCGGGAGTACCGCTACACCGTCTGGAACGGGCCGCGCAGCCCGCTTCGCGAGCGCACGGCGCTCGGGGTGCGGGACCCGCTCGACACCGCCGCGATGGCGCGAGCCGGGTCGGCCTTCATCGGCCGGCACGACTTCAGCGCCTTCGGGGCGGCGGACCGCACGCCGGTCCGGACCGTGCATGCGGTCCGGGTCCGGCGGGAGGGCCGGCTCGTGACGATCGACGTCCGGGCCGACGCCTTCCTGCGCGGGATGGTCCGGCGGATGGTGGCCGTCCTCCTGGAGGTCGGCCTCGGCAAGATGGATGAGACAGCGGTCCGGGCGGCGCTCGCCGGCCCGGCGACCGGCCCTCGACGGGGCAGCCGCCCCGGCCAAGGGCTCTGCCTCCGGCGCGTCGTCCTCGGGCGACGGCCGGGCGGACCGAACGGAGAGACACGAGGAACGATGAACGCGAAGACCTATACGGTCCGGGAGAGCGAGATCGAGCGACGCTGGTACGTCGTCGACGCGACGGACGAGACGCTCGGCCGCCTCGCGTCGCGCATCGCGCGCGTCCTCGAGGGCAAGCACAAGCCGACCTATCAGCCCGAACCTCGACTCGGGCGACCACGTGATCGTGCTCAACGCCGTCGCGCATCGCCGTGACCAGCGACAAGCTCGAGACGCAAGCTCTACATCCGCCACAGCGGCTATCCCGCAGGGCTTCAAGCAGGAGACCCTCGGCCACCTGCTCGCGCGCCGGCCCGAGGAGGTCATCCGCCGCGCCGTCAAGGGGATGCTGCCGCACAACCGCCTCGGCGCCCAGCAGCTCCGCAAGCTGAAGGTCTACGCCGGGTCCGATCATCCGCATCAGGCCCAGCGGCCTGAGCCGCTCGCCTGACGAGGAGCCACCGCATGACGCACCCCCGCCTTCTACTCCGGCACCGGCCGTCGCAAGACGGCGATCGCCCGCGTCCGGCTGCTGCCGGGCGAGGGCGAGATCGTCGTCAACGGCCGCATCGCTCGAGGAGCACTTCGGCAACGCCGTCAACGAGGCCGACGTCCGCATGCCGTTCCGGGTGACCGGCACCGAGGGCCGCTTCAACGCGATGATCAAGGTCGAGGGCGGCGGCGTGACCGGCCAGGCCGGCGCGATCCGCCACGGCATCGCCCGGGCGCTGCTCGAGCTCGACCCGAGACGCAACCGCCTGCCGCTCCGCCAGGCCGGCCTCCTGACCCGCGACCCGCGGATGAAGGAGCGCAAGAAGTACGGGCTCAAGCGAGCCCGCAAGGCGCCCCAGTACACGAAGCGCTAGTCGCGGCGCCGCGCTGGACGCCCATGCGTGCGTTGCCGGCTGCGCGCGCTCGCTCACGCACCTTGGGGTGCGCTCGCTCGCGCTCGCCGGCGCCTTCGCCTGAGCGCCCGGCGCGCGCGCATGCACTGACGACGCTGACACGCGCGTCGATGACGCGCGACGGCGTCGCTGCGTCGGGCGCGACCTGCTGTCGCGTCGCGGATCTGTCGGCCGACGAGGTCGGGCGGCTGTTCGCGACGGCGGCCGAGCTCAAGGCGCGAGTACCGGCGCGACGCGGCGGCACGCCGAGCCGCCGCTGGTCGGGCGGACGCTGGCGATGCTGTTCCAGAAGCCGAGCCTGCGGACGCGGGTGACGTTCGAGGCCGGGATGGTCCAGCTCGGCGGGCACGCGATCTACCTGACCGACGACGTCGTGCTCGGGCGCCCGCGAGAGCGTCCGCGACGTCGCCCGCAACCTCGAGCGGTTCGTCGACGGCGATCGTCGTCCGGACCGGGCCGCACGAGGTCGTCGCCGAGCTGGCCGCCCAGGCCGACGATCCCGGTCATCAACGGCCTGACCCTGCGCGAGCATCCGTGCCAGGCGCTCGCCGACGTGTTCACGATGCGCGAGCGGTTCGGCGCGCCTCGACGGCCGCGTCGTCGCGTTCGTCGGCGACGGCAACAACGTCTACCACTCGCTCGCGCTGCTCGGCGCGCGCGCTCGGGCATGGAGGTCCGGCTGGCCCACCCGGCCGGCTACGCGCCCGAACGCGCGGATCGTCGCGCGGGCCGAGCGAGCTCGCCGCGGCGACCGGCGGGCGGCTGGTCTTCGGCCACGACCCGGCCGAGGTCGTCCGCGGCGCGGCCGTCGTCTACACCGACGCCTGGACGTCGATGGGCCAGGAGGCCGAGACCGAGGAGCGCCGCGACGCCTTCGCCGGCTACCGGGTCGACGACGCGCTGCTCGACGCGGCCGGCCCCGACGCGCGTCGCGATGCACTGCCTGCCGGCGCACCGCGGCGAGGAGATCACCTCGGCGGTGATGGACGGACCGCGTAGCCTCATCTGG
>ERZ1370068.7917-contig-6807_pt1 | contig 57541 bp, 81 predicted proteins | sample MGYA00561227_ERZ1370068 | MGnify/ENA primary metagenome ERZ1370068 (study PRJEB38410, sample SAMEA6850437) | metagenome | study: Metagenomic assessment of the ecological functions of the soil: analysis of the soil microbiota associated with the... | reverse complement strand
AGTTACGTATTGCTCGGTGTCGGCCAGGTAGGCCTGCTTGAGTGCGAAGCTCCACGGCGCGGCGTTGGCCGGCATGATCCGCATCGACGGACCGGTCGTAGCGCTGCCTTGACCTCGGCGGGCAGCGCACACCAGCCGGACCAGCGGCGGCGCCGAGAAGGTAGAGCTGACCTGGTATTCTGTCCACCGAGGCGCAGCCAGTCCGCTGGCTCGAACTTCCGCTGGATGATGATCGTCTGGCCGAGCAGCGAGGCTCGACGCTCATGAACGGCCAGCGGGCCGCTGTGATACAGCGGGCCGGAGGTGAGTAAACGTCGTCTGGCGTGTAGCCGATGAGGCCGATCAGCGCGACCGCCGTGGTCTGGTCGGTTATCTTGCGGTAGGCGCCCTTCGGCTTGCCTGGTCGTCCCCGAGGTGTAGATCATGGTCGCGCCGTGCCTCGGTCTCCCGACCGGCGGCCCGGCGATGCCGGGGCGACGGGTCCGTCGCCGATCATCCCGGCCGGAGCGGCTGCCGCCGTAGACTAGCACGTTACGCAGGTGGCCGAGCGCTCGCCGCCGGGGTGCCGGTATCAGGTGCGCATACTCCGCGTCGACATAGGCGGCGCAGGCGTCGGAATGAATGACGATAAGCGGGCTTCTCGGGGTCAGGCGGTAGTTCAGCGGCACCGCGACCGCCCCGAGTTTCCTGGTCGCGTTGATGACCGCCACGACCTGCGGCGAGTTGGGCCCTGCACCGATGACCTTCTCGCCATGCCCACGCCCAGCGAGGCGAGGCAGGTTGGCCAGCCGGTTCGCCTCCGCCTCCCGAGCTGGGCGTAGGTCCACGAGACGACGCTCGCGCCCGGCCTGTCATCGATGACGGCCAGCTTGCCGGGCTGAGATGACGCGCATGGAGAGTCAGCGGATCCGCATATGAACTGCGCCCACAGCGGTCATCCTCGCTGCTGCACCCCGCAGGCTGCAACGGGCCCGGCCCGCGCCAGCAGGCCTCCTGCGGCAGAGCCGTTCCACGCTGGGGGCGCGGAAGAGCGAACACGTGCCCTCTCGCCGCCAAGCGATGCACCCGGCCACTGGTCCCATTGCCCCGGCGACCCCCGGTGAAGGTGACACAACACCAACGCCCGCGGCCTTTAGGCTGACCGGCGTGGAGGCCGGCGGGTGAAGACGGCGTTCGTGCTCGGCGGCGGGGGCTGCTCGGCGCCCATGAGGTCGGCATGCTCCGGGCGCTGTCCGGAGGCCTGGCGATCGCACCCGACGTGATCGTGGGCACGTCGGTCGGCGCCATCAACGGCGCCTTCGTGGCGGCCGACCCGGTCGGCGCGGCGGCCCGGCTGGGCCAGATGTGGCAGGGCGACGCGGTGCGGCAGGCGTTCAGCGGGACCCTGCTGGAGCCGCGCGGTGCGGCTGGCGAGCTCTCGGCACGCACCTGCATTCGATGGACCCGCTGCGCGACATGCTGCGCGACATGCTTCCCGCGGCCGACTTCGCCGATCTTGAGCTGCCCTTCCACTGCGTCGCGGCCAGCATCGAGCGTGCGCAGGCGCGCTGGTTCAGCAGCGGGCCCATCGTGCCTGCCGTGCTGGCGTCGTGCGCCGTCCCCGCTGCTGCCGCCGGTCGAGATCGACGGCGAGCACTTCTTCGACGGCGGCCTGGTCCATTCCATCCCGGTCGGGCGCGCCATCGCCCTGGGCGCGAGCACCGTCTACGTTCTGCATGTCGGGCGGATCGAGCGGCCGCTGACGGTGCCGCGCCGCCCGTGGGAAGTGGGCCTGGTCGCCTTCGAGATCGCCCGGCGGCACCGGTTCCACGAGGAGATGGCGGCGCTGCCCGCCGACGTGCGGGTCCACGTGCTCCCGGCGGGGACGGACCGGCGCCCGCCAGATCTGTCGCAACTGCGCTACCGCGACAAGACTAAGGTCGCGGCGAGCATCGAGCGCGCGTACACCGCGTCCGCGACAGTATCTCGCCGGGCTTGGCCGGTCACTGATCCGGCCACTCGAGGACGGAGGAGCCCGTGCTCCCACCCAGGCTGGTGCGCCGGGTCGTGCTGGCGCCGCTGGTGATCGTCGTCGCGGTCGCGCTGGTCGTGCTCTCCCGCTGCTCGCCCTCCTCGCCTGACGTTCAGCCTGGTCGGGCGGTCACGGCCCGGCCGCATGCGCGGGCTCCGGCTGCTGCTGCTTCGCGCTCGTCTGGCTGACCGCGGAGACCGCGACGCTGTTCACGTGCCTGGGGCTGTGGCTGGCGAGCGGGTTCGGCGGGCGCTATGCATACGGAGCCCTCTCCAGAGCCGCCACTACGCGATCATGCGCTGGTTCCTCGACCTGGATGCCTACCGCACGGCCACCAGCACGTTCGGGGCTGCGGGTCGAGGTCGACGAGCCGGAGCTCACCGCCGAGGAGCAGGCGGCCCGGCTGGCCCGCCCGGTCATCGTGCTCAGCCGCCACGCCGGCCCAGGCGACTCGTTGCTGCTCGTCCGCCATCTGCTCAGCGTCTACGGGCGGCGGCCGCGCGTGGTCATGAAGGCGACGATGCAGCTCGATCCCAGCCTCGACGTCGTGGCCAACCGCCTGCCCAACGTGTTCGTTCAGCACCGCCGGGCCGGTGAGGGAGTCTTCAGCGAGCAGATCGAGCGGCTGGCGAGCGGCCTCGACCAGCTCGGCGCGCTGGTGATCTTCCCGGAGGGCGGGAACTGGACGCCCGGCCGCTGGCGCCGCGGCATCCGGCGGCTGGAAGCAGCGGGGCCGCGACGATCTGGCCGCACGGCGCACGGGACATGCCCAACCTGCTCCCGCCCCGGCCTACGGGCGCGCTGTCGGCCATCGCCGCCTGCCCCGACGCCGACGTGATCTTCGTCGCCCATGCCGGGCTGGACAGGATCGTCACCGTCGGCGACGTCTGGCGGAACCTGCAGATGGACCAGATCATCCGCGCGCAAGTGGTGGCGGGTGCCGGCTTAGCGAGGTGCCCCGGTCTGCTGACCACGAGGCTCAGGTGCAGTGGCTCTACGACTGGTGGCAGCGCATCGACGCGTGGATCTCGCAGAACCGCCCGACGACGCCGAGCCCGGTCTTGTCGCCGCGGTCGGTTCCCGGCGCAGCGCGGGGAACAGGAACCCACCCGATCTCAGCCAGGAAGCGGCGTGACAGGGAATCCTCGGCCACCAGGCCGGGGAGGAAGTCAACGTGTGGATCTGACGGCAAGCGAGGCGGCACCGTGACCGTGATGACCCCGGACCAGCTCACCAAGCAAGTGCTCGCCGCCTACGCGAGCACGCCCGACCCGCGCTTGCGCCAGCTTCTCACCAGCCTTCATCAGCCATCTGCACGCGTTCGCGGTGGAGACCCGGCTGACCAGGCAGGAGTGGGCTGGCCGGGGTGGAGTTCTCACCGCGACCGGGCAGAAATGCGACGACGAACGGCAGGAGTTCATCCTGCTCTCCGACGTTCTCGGCTTCTCGTCCCTGGTCGATCTGATCAACGCCGCGGACGGTGCGACCGAGTCGACCGTGCCTCGGCCCTTCTACGTGCCGGGCGCGCCCGTACGCGCGATGGGCGACCAGCTCGGGCGCCCGGAAGACGGCAGCCCCACGCTGGTCCGCGGCCGGGTGACGAACCCAGCGGGCGAGCCGCTCTGACGGCGCCTCCTGATGTCTGGCAAAGCAGCAGCAACGGGCTCTATGACACCCAGGATCCGCAGCAGCCGCCGTTCAACCTGCGCGGGGTCTCGTGACCGGGCCAGACGGTGCCTACCAGTTCCGCACGGTGCGGCTTACCAGCTACCCGGTCCCCACCGACGGCCCGGTCGGCGACCTCCTCGCGCGGGGCTTACCGCCACAACTGGCGGGCCGCCCACATCCACGCGATCGTCTCCGCGCCCGGCCACCGGCCCGTCACCACGCACATTTTCGACGCGGACAACCCCTACCTCGGCAGCGACACCGTTTTCGGCGTGAAGGACTCACTATCAGGCCGTTCCGGCCCGCCGGCCCCGCCGACCCGCCCGACGTCCGCTACGTCACCGAGATGGACTTCGTCCTGGCCGCGCGGGACGACGCCTAGGGTTCCCGCCCAGCGCATCGGACATATCCCGGATTTTGGCCAGCTGACCCCCCAAAACGGACATGATCATGACGCCGTCTCAGATGCTGGACGCCCGCCGCCACGTATCACGGATTTGGTCACGGGAACCGGTACGCAAACGGACGTGATCATGACTGAAATCCGTGAAAAGTGGGTCGACGACTCCCGCGAGTGTGAATTCAGTGGCCTTCTGGGGCTGGTGGGCCAGCCTCGCCGATCTCGAACCAGACGGTGCGGCTGGTGCCGTCGCCGGTGATGGACCAGTCGGTCGATAGCGCGTCGACGATGACCAGGCCGCGGCCGCGCTGGTCGTTATGCCCGGGCCGGTGCTCCCACGGGCCGCCCTCGTCCTCGACCTCGACCCGCAGGCCCGCTGGGCACAGGCTCGCGCGGACGATGAAGCGCGCCCTCCGGTCGGCGGAGTTACTGTAGAGGACGGAGTTGGTGACGAGTCTCGGACAGGCACGCCACGCGTCTGTGGCCCTGGGGCAGTCGCCCAGGACCTGGGCCAGGAACTGCCGGGCCTCCCTGACCTGGTCAGGACGTGCGCGCGGAAGGAGCGGATGCGGGTGCGCGGGCCAGCAGCCGCGGGAGTGCACTCGCCGGGCACGCCCGGGACCGCCGCGCCATCGACCGTGCCCATCACTTCCCGCGGGGCGTGAGCTGCGCTTGACGGCCCCCACCGGGCTTCCCTATTTTAGCTGAAGCTGGCGGTAATTTTGGCGCCAAAAACTTCGGCAATATCCGGGCCAACGAGCTGCGCGATGCCTGGCGCAGGGCGTTTACCAGGGCAGGCGCCCACGACATGGAGTGGTTATCCATGCTGAGCAGCACCGTGCGCAGTGAGTGGGCCCGCAATCTGGTCCGGGGTGCCTACGACCTGCATGTGCACGTGGCCCCGGATGTGATGCGCCTGCTGGGTCACCGATGTCCAGCTCGCCCGCTGCTGCGTTGGGACGCTTACTCTACTCGGCTTGGCCTCGTGCCACCAGCTCGTCTCGAGACGCGGGCCGTCGCCGACGCGGCCCTGGCGGGCACGTCCGCCAGGTCATCGCCACCCACCCCGATTTCCCGCAGCAGGACATGGGCCTCGACGACCAGCTCGCGCTGGCCCGGCAGGGGTGTTCCTGGAACGCTGTTTCTGCCCGCCGTACACGGGCATGTGCGACTGGGCCCGCATGGTCGCCAATATCAGGGCCACCGGGCTCAGCGACGGCGATCGTGACCACCGACCTGGGGCAGCCGGACAACCCCCAGTGGAGGACGGGCTCGCGCTGATGGCCGACGCCCCGCACGCCGCGTCTTCACGGATGAGGAGATCACCACCGATGATCGAGGACAACAGCTTACTTACTCGCCGCGTGCGGACGCACTGCGGGCAGACCCGGAGAGGATGTGAGCATGGCCGACGAGGGGGTGTGCTCGATGAGCTGCGGGCCGGCCATCCCGGGCTTACGAGTTCGTGCCTACCAGCGCCTGGTGGAAGTGGACCTGTGTGAGCGGTTCGGCTGCGGCCGGTTCGCGGTGCGCGCGGCGATCCCGGTGCTCGCCAGCGAGGGGCTGGTCGACGTGCAGCGGCACCGGGGGGCCCGGGTCCGCGTCATCCCGCTCGCGGAGGCCGTCGAGATCACCGAGGTGCGCCTACTGCCGGAGGGGCTCCATCGCCGCCCGGGCGGCGGAACGGGCCACCCGCGCCGAGGTCGCGGAGCTCCGGGCAGGTGATCAAGGAGATGAGGGAGGCGGTCTCGTCGGCCGAGCTGATGCGCCCTACAGCGACGCCAACGCCCGCCTGCACGGGCTGATCCGCAGGATCGGCGCCCACCAGACCGCGACCGGCATCCTTGAGCGCCTGCGGGCCCAGATGGTCCGCCACCAGTTCATGCCTGGCCCTGGTGCCGGGCTTCTACTTCGTGGTGTCGCTGGCCCAGCACGAGCGCATCGTCGCCGCCATCGCCGCCCGGGATCCGCAGCAGGCCGAGGCCGCCATGCTGGACCACATCACCAGCGTGATCGAGTCACTGAGCAGCCTGCAGAGCGCGCCCACCGCCCAGGCCCTGCGGGAAGGGCCGGGCCCGGCGCCAGCTGGGTAACGTAAACGGACCGCTCTCCGGCTCTGCTTGGCTTGTCACCCGGCTCCACCCAGCGGGCCGGGCGCCGGTCGGCGGCGGCCACCGGTTCCAGACGATCAGCTGGACGTCCTCCCCGCGGTGAGCAGCGGGGTTCCTTCCGTGCCGCATGGCACCTGCGCGCCACCTCCTGCGCCGCGCTGTGGTGGCCCATCCACCACGATCGTTACTTTTCTGCCTCGCGGCGCCCTTACACCAGGTTCGCGCACGCCGTGTGCACCGCTTCCTCGCCGTGATGGCCGACAACATCGAGCGGCCGTCCCGGGTGGCCGCTCCCGGGTCAGCGGACGGTGTACGGGCCGGTGGGAACGGCGTGATAGCCCTTGGCCCCGACCGCCTGGGCCAGCGGGCTCCGCGGGTCCTGGTCGGCCTTGAGCCGGTCGAGCACGTGGCGGAAGTCGTAGCTGGGCCGCCAGCCCAGCGCGGCGCGGGCGCGGTCGTTGACGTAGACGCGGTCGATCACCGGGAACATCGGCCCAGCCGCGCCGCGCGTACTCCGCGTCCGGCGTCGGGGAACAGGCGCCGCACGACGGCGGGCGCGTCGCGGCCCAGCCCGGCAAGGTCGCCGGGCGTGAACGGCGTGGTGGCGCTGATGATGTACTTCCCGAAGCCGATCGCGGGCGCCCGGGCCAGGGCGAGCAGATGGGCGTCCACCACGTCCTGATGTCCACCCGCCGGTACAGGTACTCGTTCGCCTTGACGTTGGCGCCGGCGTAGGCGGCGCGGACGCTCGTCCCGGTCATCGTCCTCGGGAAAGAAGCGCGACACGCGCAGCACGGTGCACGGGCAGGCCGTGGTCACGGCCGATGATCTCGCACAGGTCCTCGGCCGCCGCCTTGGTCACCCCGTAGATGTTCCTGGGCACCGGGGTGACGTCCTCGGTGATCCACGCCGCCGGCTCGCCCGGCCGCGGTGTGAGCGCCCGGCCGAAGACGCTGGTGCTGCTGGTGAACACGAAGCTCCCCACCCCGGCGGCGACGGCCTCCTCGAGCAGCGCCAGCGTCCCGCGTGACGTTGGTGTCCACGAAAGCCTGCCGCTCGTGCGACCCGATGTGGGGCTTGTGGAGCGTCGCCGCATGAAGGACGGCGCCCACGCCGACCAGGCACCGGCGGACGACGGCGCGGTCGGTGACCGGCCCGGTCACGGTGGTGAACTGGCGAGGCGAGCAGGTCGAGCCCCACGACGTCGCGTCCCTGCCCGCGCAGGACGCGGACGAGCGCCTCACCCAGGTGCCCGGAGCTGCCGGTCACCAGAACTCGCTCCTGCGGCACACCAAGCATGGTAAGACGGCCCCGGCCGACGGGAGGCGCGGGCTGCGGCGGTCAGCGGGCGCGGGCTGCCGGCGGCCAGCCGGCGCGGCCCAGCGTGGTCAGCCGGGCGCTGGCCTGGGCCGGGAGGCGCCGCAGGTCGGCGGCGGTCAGCTCTCCGGTAGGAGACGAGCAGCCGCGCGAGCTCGTCCAGGGCCCGCGGCCCGCGCAGCCCGGGACGCCCAGGCGCACGTACCGGTTCCTGATGTTCTCGCACCGCTTGGCCACCGCGTGGGGCTGCCAGCCGATCCGCTGCGCGGTGTCCCGGCGCTGCGCGGCGCGTCCCCGGCGTGCCGCCAGGTCAGGTACGCCTCGAACCGGGCCGCCAGGACCAGCCGGTCATCGTCGGTCAGCCGCGGCGCGGTAGCGGGTGCTGGTCACCAGCGTGCTCCCCGGTCACCGGAGGCCGCTGGCCGGGGTCGGGCACATCGTCAAGATCGGGCAGCCGCAGCCGCAGGGTGTAGCTGCCCAGCGTCCCGTTCACGGTCACCTTGGCGTGCCATTGCTGCAGCGGGACTCTGGAGCCCCGGCGGCAGGTCGGCCCGGAACCCGCGATCGCCGATCACGCACAGCACGCAGGAACTGCTGTCGTTGTGCAGCCACCACCACCGGTCGTGAAGCGGAAGCTCCCGGCGCTGCGTGACACGCCCCGGTCGGCCGCGGGCAGTACGGCGGAGCAGTCCGGCGCCCGGCCGAACGTGAACGGCTCACCAGGACGGACGCGCCACGTCTGCGCCTCGTACATCACAATCAGCAGCACCGGCCCGGCGCTCCCTGAGGCCACCGTAGGTTCGCCGCCATTTGCCAGTCAACGAGACCCGGCCCGGGATGGGAGGCCTCCCCATGGCGGTATCCACCAGTCGGGCTGAGGAGTCATAAAGGGTGCATGGGTCCTGAACCGTCGAGCCAAAGGGGCCCGCCATGCACCTGCCCACCCTCTCATCCAGGCGCCTGGCTGGCGTAGTCGGCCATAGCCTGCGCCGCGGCACTGATCCCGGTGGCCGCGCTCGCCGCCACCGCCGCCCCGGCGGCACCCGCCGCGGCCAGCCCGCGCTGCCCTCGCCCGGACGGCCGGGCTGGTGGTGTGGCTGGCCAGCGGCAGCGCCGCGGCCGGGACCTTCTACTACGACCTCAACTTCACCAACCTGTCCGGGCACGCCTGCACCCTGCGCGGCCACCCCGGGGTCTCGGCGGTGAACCTCAGCGGCGGCCGGGTCGGCACAGCCCGCGGGCTGGGGCAACCCGGGCAACGCCCCGCTGCGCACGATCAGGCTCGCCAACGGGGCCACCGCGACCGCGGTGCTGGCGATCACGGACGTGTACAACTATCCGGCCAGCGTCTGCCACCGGGTCACGGCGGCGGGGCTGCGGGTCATCCCGCCCAACCAGTTCACCTCCAAGCTCGGTCCCCTACCCGATCGGGGCCTGCTCGACCAGGCAGGTCTTCATGCAGGCCGGGGTCGTGCAGAAGCAGCGGTAGCCGGCCCGCCCGGGGCGCGGGGACACGGGGAGCGGCGCGGCGGGGCGTGCCGCTCCCCGCCCGCCTGCGTCCCGGGCCGTCCCCTCGCTCACGCGGTTCAGGTGGTGGCGCCCGGCCGCGGTGACGGGCGCTGCCGGCTCAACCCGGTCAGGCGCTGCTCCGGGGAACGATCGTCGACCGGCGCCCCGCCAGGCCACGCCGCCCCTACACTCACCGGGCATAACTATCCGTCTGATCTCAATTGCCGTTCGCCAGCGGCGCTGTATCCGCCGTTCGGCTTTTCGCGATCTCTCAATGTTTACTCAATTCGCGGCAGTGGCGTCATATCTGACGCTTCATCCAGCGGTGGTAAGCCGCAGCCACAGTGGCGCGGCGCGGAGCGGTGCCGCTGCGGCGGGATCCGCGGGCGGCGGCCGGCGGCCGTGCGCGGCGGGACCTCGCAGCGGGTCGCGGCGGGAGAATTCCGCTGAATCTCACGCGGGAGTTCCGGAAACCGCCCTGAATGGGGCGTCGAGCGAACGATTGTGACATTCGGGCCGCGGCAGCAGCACCCGCGGTGTGCTTCGGGGAGGAGCGCCGATGATCGGCCAGCTTTCCTCGGTGGTGTTCGATTGCCGGCGACCCGCACCGCCTGGCGCATTTCTACTCGGAGCTGCTCGGGCTGCCAGTCACCAGGGTCGACGGTGACTGGTCGACATCGGCGACGGCCCGGCCCGGCTGAGCTGCAGCACGCGCCCGGCCACCACAGCCGCCGCGCTGGCCGGACCGCGGCGTTTCCCCAGCAGATGTCCACCTGGACATCCACGTTGCCGGACATCAAGGCCGCGGAGGCGCAAGGTGCTCGCGCTGGGGGCGACCCGGCTGCCCAGCACCGAGCCGGGGTTCCGGGCTCACGCCGACCCGGCTAGCACCATCCGTTCTGCCTGGAATGGGGTAACGGGCCGGGCCCGGCGGGCCGCGGGCGCCTGCGGCCCGGGCCCGGGAATCCAGCTGAGACCGGATCTGAGCGTTCTGCCTTGCTGATCCGCGCTGGTTTCTTTTACCGTGGTCTTGCTCATCTGGCGGGTCATCCAGTCTGCCTGACCCGGCGTCTAATTTGGGGCACGTGCCGACGGCGCTGCCGCGAAGCTGCCGGAACGGCCACATCCGGCGGATTGCGGACTGCCGAGCCCTGACGTAGGGATGCGAACGGAGGGCGCGGCGTGCAGGACGATCGGCGCTGGTCGGCCTTCAGCCGACCGGGAGGCGCTGATCCGCGCTGCGGATCGGCGGCTGGCGGGACAGCCTCATCGGCCTCACCGCGGCCAACCGGCTGCTCAACCTCAAGCCCAGCCGGACCGGCATGATCGGGCCGGTCCGCCCCGCCCCCAGCGACGTCCTCTCCCGCCTCCGGGCGGGCGGCACGTTCACGTTCCGGTCCCGTGGCGCCGGAACCAGGCGCGGCGGGCTCACGGCGGGCTGGCCGGGACAGAACGGATGGGCGCCCAGCGGGCCGGCGCACGGCCGCCGCCCGCGGCTGCCCGTCGCGCCGCCGCCCGCGGCGGACATCCTCGACACCGACGCTACGCTCCCGAGGATCTCGCTGCCGCGCTGCGGGCGCTCACGCGGCGATCGAACCAGGAGTACCTCGACCGGGGCTGCGGGTCCTGTACCTAGCCTTCGGCGCCCTGACCTGGGCAGACGAGGACAAGACCCGGTACACGAGCCCGCTGCTGCTGGTGCCAAGCCCGGCTGGTGGCCGCCACGCCGCGGCAGCCGCCGGTGCTGGAGCCGACCGAGGATGACCCGGTCGTCAACCCGGCGCTGAGCCGGAAGCTCTCCGCCCGCGGGATCACGCTGCCGCCCGCGGACGACCTGGAGGAGGTGCCGCTGGGCGCGTTCCTGGCCGCCGTCCGCGACGCGGTCGCGGTCCGAGGACGGCTGGCAGGTCAGCGACGAGCGCCGTGCTGGCGTGCTTCTCCTTCGCGAACGAGGCGATGTACCGGGACCTGCTCGACCACGAGGACCTGGCCGCGGCGCACCCGGCGGTGGGGGCCCTGGCGGCTTAGCGGGCCGGCCGGGGCGGACCGCGGCCTGCGTTTCGACGAGATTCCCGAGCACGAGATCGACAGCCGCGCCGCCCGGAGACCACCCCGGTGGTCCTGGACGCCGACGCGTCGCAGCGGGCCGCCATCGCGGCCGCGCTCGACGGCCGGTCGTTCGTGATCGACGGCCCTCCCGGCACGGGCAAGAGCCAGACGATCGCGAACATGATCGGTGCGCGCGCTGCACGCCGGGAAGACCGTGCTGTTCGTTTCGGAGAAGGCGGCCGCGCTCGACGTGGTGAGGGACCGGCTGGCTGGCGCTTACCTGGGCGCATACCTGCTTGAGCTTCACTCGCATCAGGCGACGCGCGGACAGGTGGCGGCATCGCTGGCGAAGGCGCTGGACACGCGCGCCGGTCGCACCCCCGCCGATGCCGCGGATGGACGTGGACACGGCCCGTAAGCGCCGTGAGCAGCTCAACGCCTACGCCGAGGCCATGAACCGCACGCGTGCCCCGCTCGGGTATTCGCTGCACGACATCCTCGGGGTGATCGCCAACCAGGTCCGCGGTCCCGGCCGCCCCGGCGACCGGTCGTGCCCGGTGGCGGACCTCACCGTCGAGGCGTTCGGCGAGATCCGGCAGACCGCGGCCACCCTGGCGGCGGCGTGGCGCGCCCAGCCGCGCAGGGCCGGTCGTTCGTCTGGCGCGGCGTGACCGAGCGGGGGTCGCTCGATGCCCGGCTCTACCAGGCGGCGTCCGCCCTGGAGGCGCTGGCCGGGATGACCAAGCTCAACGCGGCGCTCGCCGAGGTCACCGGGCTGACCCGCCCGTCCGACGCCGACGCGCCCTGGCCGGGCTGCTGAGCCACCTCCAGGCCTGGCCGCTGGGCATGCCGGATGAGTGGCTGACCGCGGGCACCCTCGAGCCGGTGGAGGCCAGCGTGGCCCAGCTCTCCGCGACGCTGCGGCGAGATCGCGGCCCGCGAGGACCAGGCCGCCCGCGCCGCCGGGACTCCTGGTCGGCCATACCGCACAGCGGCATGCTGCCCGCCGCCGACGGCGCGGCCCTGGCCGGGCTGGCACCGCCGTGCGCCGATCCCGGCGGCCTGACCGCCGAGCAGATCGCCGGGCTCTCCCGGTCCCTCGCCGCCGACGCCGACATGCTGCAGAGCGCCTGGGGACCTTGTCCAGCCTGGCCAGCATGCTCGGCCTCCGGGCGCCCGTGACCTTCAGCGACGCCGCCGACCTGCTCGCCATCGCCGACCTGGCCGCACAGCCCGACCAGCCCGAGCGCGGCTGGCTGTCCGTCCCGGGCTACCGGGCGGCCAGCGAAGCCGCGCGCGCGCTCTACGATGCCCACCGCGCGCTGGCCACGGCAGCGGCCGACGCCAGTGCCTACTTCACCCCCGAGGTGCTCCAGCACGATGTGTACGGGCTGGTGCGCCGGTTTTCCGACGAGCATCGAGGCCTCGGCAAGCTGTCCGCGGAGTACCGGGCGGACAAGCGAGGCCGTCGCCGCCTTCACCAGGGAAGATATCGCCAGGGACACGGCCTCTCAGCAGCTCCCGCTCGCCGCCGCCTGGCAGAGCGCCGTGCAGGCGCTCGCGGCCGCCGAGGCCAGCTACGCCCCGCTGCTCGGCCCCTACTACGCGGGCGCGGCCACCGACTTCGACCGGCTCGGCCGCGCGCTCACGCACGCGGCCGACGCCGTGCACCGGGCCCACGGGCAGGACCTCCGCAAGGCCGCCAGCCACATCGGCTCCGATGCGCTGCCGAACCCGGCGATCACCGCCCTCGCGGCCGAGGCCCGCCAGGCCCTGTCCGCCTGGCAGGCCACCCTGGCGCCCCGGCCCGCCACCGCTACACCGCCCGGAGCTGCTGAACGGCACGATCGCCGAGGCGATCGGGTGGCTGCGGGCCCATCTTGGGGCCGCTGCACGCGGTCGGCGCGTTCACCCACCGGGTCAGCGAGATGGCGGACTTAGCCGCTGACCTTCGGCCAGGCCCGGCACCTGGTGGCCCTGCGGGAGGCGGCCGACGCCGCGCACGAACGGCTGGCCGCGCAGAACGCTGAGTTCCACGACGTGTGCGGTGACCTGTACGCGGGAGCCGAGACCGACGTCACCGCGCTCCGGGCCGCGCTCGACTGGGCGCGGCGCCTGCGCACGATGATCACCGGCGGCACCGGCCCGCTGACCCCGGCTCACCTCAAGGCGGCCGAGAGCGCGGTACCGACGCCCCGCCTGCCCGCGGCCGATGAGGCGTGGCACCAGGCCAGGGACGCCCTGATGACGGCGTTCGACCCGACCGCCGCGCCGACCTCGTCACCGAGCTCGACGACTACGACGACACCGCCGATCTCCTCACGGTCATGTTCGACGACGCCACCGGGCGGGATGAATGGCACACCTACCAGGCCGCCCGCGCCTCGCTGGCCGCCCACGGCCTGATGTGGCCGTCGATTTCTGCGTCGCCGAGCACGTCGAGCCCGCGCAGGTGCCCCAGGTGATCGAGCGGGCGCTCCTGCAGGAGTGGGCCGAGCATCACATCAGGACCGACCCGGCCCTGGCGGCCGTGCGGGCGGCGGACCGGGACGCGCTGGTCAGGGAGTACCAGGAGCTGGACCGGGCCCCGATAGCCGCCGCGGCCGGGGACATCATCCGTGCCTGCAACGCCCGGCGCCCGCGCAGCGACGTCGGTGAGTCGGCCGTCATCCACCGGGAGGCGGAAAGAAGAGCGGGCACCTGCCGGTGCGCGTCCTCATCGAGCGGGCCCGCCACGTCTGCCAGGCGATCAGCCCTGCTTCATGATGTCGCCGCTGGCGGTCAGCCAGTACCTGCCCGCCGACCTGCGCTTCGATGTGGTCATCGTCGACGAGGCCAGCCAGGTCAGCCCGGCCGATGCCATCGGCTGCATCTACCGCGGGGACGCCCTGATCCTGGCCGGGGACCAGCGCCAGCTTCCCCGGCCAGCTTCTCCGGCAGCGGCGCCGGGGACGGTGGCGACCAGTGGCCGGAGGAGCCTCGGTGATACCGCCGACCCCGAATCGGTCCTCGACCTCGCGAAGGGGTCCGGCGCGTACCGGAGCCTCGCCCTGCGCTGTCACTACCGGTCCCGGCATGAGGCACTGATCGCGTTCTCGAACGCGGCGTTCTACGAGGGCCGCCTGATCACCTTCCCCAGCCGGAACAGCGACGGGCCCAACGCCGGCGTGCGGAGCTGTTCTGGGACGAGGGCACCTACCGGCGGGGAACCTCCCGGGACAACCCGGACGAGGCCGCGCGGGTGGCCGAGCGCGTGATCCACCACTACGACACCCGGCCCGACCTGAGCCTGGGCGTCGTGGCCTTCAGCCAGGCGCAGGCCGACGCGATCGAGGCCGCCGTCAGCCGGGCCCGCCAGCGCCGTCCCGACCTGGACCGGTGCTTCACCGACGACCGGCTGCGCGGGTTCTTCGTCAAGACCCCCGAAGCCGTCCAGGGCGACGAACGGGACGTGCTGATCCTCGTCCATCGGCTACGGGCCGGACGAGAACCGGCAGCTCACGATGAACTTCGGCCCGCTCAGCTTAGGCCGGGAGGGTGGCGCAGGCTCAACGTCGCGATCACCCGCGCCCGCTACCGCACCGAGATCGTCAGCAGCATCCGGGCCGGTGACATCCCCGAATCCGTCACCGGCGAAGGGCTGCGGCACCTGCGCCGCTACCTCGACTACGCCGACCCAGCGGCCTGCCCGCGCTCGCGCCCAGCACCCGCGGTGACGCCGGATCACCGTTCGAGGAGTCGGTCATCGACGTCATCCGTTCCTGGGGATACGCGCTCACTCCCGGGTCGGCGCCGCCGGGTACCGCATCGACATCGGCATCCAGTTACCCCAGTCATCCCGGCGTGTACGCCCTGGGCGTCGAATGCGACGGCCACCGGTACCACTTCGCCAAGGCCGCCCGCGACCGCGACCGGCTCCGCGAGCAAGTGCTCCGTGACCTGGGCTGGAACCTGCACCGCATCTGGGGCACCTCCTGGTACCGCGACCGCAAGGGCGAGGAACGCAGGCTCCAGGCCGCGATCGAGCACGCGATGGCGGCCCACCGTCCACGGCCCTGCTCGGCGGCGCCAGCATGCCCGACCGACGCCGGGCCGACCCGTCATCCAGGCCGAGGCGGCCTCCATCGAGGACGCGCCCGGCTGGGCCACCCCGTACGTGACGGCGGCCGTGCCCGCCCTGCCGCACTGGTCGACCCGCCGACCCGGGCAGCCAGTTCCCCATGACGGACGGGATCCGCGCGGTCGTGGCCACCGAAGCCCCCGTCCACCTCGGCGTCGTGTATGAGCGCTCCGCACCGCCTGGCACATCGGGCGGCTCGGGACCCGTATCCCGCGACAACATCGATGCCGCGGTCGGGCTCGCGGACGTGATCCGGGAAGGTGAATTCCTCACCCTCGCCGACGCGCCGCGCCCGGCCGTGCGGACCCCGGTCCCGGCCTGCGAGCGCACCGTCGACCAGGTCCACGACGACGAGCTCGCGCTGGCGCTGGTCAGCTTCGTCCGCGACGCCGGGCGGCATCAGCCGCAGCGAGGTCACCGCCAGGATCGCCCGTCTCTACGGCTGGGCCGGGCGCGGGCCGGACATCAGCAGCCGGATGGGCGAGCTCATCGCCCGGCTCCGCCGCAACGGCGTCCTGGCCGGGGATGAGCAGGCCGTCACGGCGCCCGCCCGGGACCAGGGAGCCGCCGGGACAGGCCCGGCCGTGGCCGCCCGGGCCACCGGCTGGCATGCTGGCTCGCATGACCGAGCCGGGCCCTGACAGCGCTGCTCTCCCGCACCGCCGCCTCGGAGGCCGTGAGCGACATCGGCTGGCGGTACCCGCTGGGCACGCTGGCCCTGTCCGTGCCGGTGCGGTCGCTGGCGCAGGCCGGCGAGGTGGCGTCCGCCGCGCTCACGGCCAGCGGGGCGGATGCCGACGGTCACCTGCGCATGGACCTGCGCCCCGACCGGGTGGAGCTGTCCCTGCAGACGAGGGCGCTGCAGCGACGGTGACCGGCCGCGACACGCAGCTGGCCCGCCGCATCGCCGGCGCCGTGGCCGGGCTCGGGGCTCGGTCACCGGCCGGGGCGACCGTCCGCCGAGTCACCCGCGGCCGGTGCAGATGCTGGAGATGGCGATCGACGCGCTGGACATACCGGCCATCCGCCCGTTCTGGAAGGCGGTGATGGCCTACGCCGACGAGCCCGGCCGCAGCGGTCCCGAGGACGCCATCGTGGATCCGGCCGGGCAGGGCCCGGCTCATCTGGTTCCAGCAGATGGACGCCGCCGCGCCCGCAGCGCAACCGGGTGCACTTCGACATCACCGTGGCCCACGACGAGGCCGACGGCGCGGTGCGCTGCCCCGCGCTCGACGGGGGCCTAGCTGGTCGACGATTCCTTTGCCCGCTCGTTCTGGGTGCTCGCCGACGCCGAGGGCAACGAGGTGTGCGTCTGCACCTGGACCGACCGCGACGAGCGGGACGAACAGGACCAGTAGCGCCGTGGCCGCCGGGCCCGGCCTGCCGCCGCACCGGCCTGGACCGCCGCTGCTCGGGCCCCCGCGCATGCCTGCCTATCCTGGCCTCGTGCGCCTGGTCTCGCTGCTGCCCTCGGCGACCGAGATCGTGTACTCGCTCGGCCTGGGCGAGGACCTGGTCGGGGTCACGTTCGAGTGCGACGAGCCGCCGGCCGCCCGGTCGGAGAAGACGATCGTCGTGGGCGGCCGGGACACCCGCGGGATGACCGCCCGCGAGATCGACAGCTACGTCCGCGCGCAGCTGGCCGCCGGCGCGGACCTGTACACGCTGCACGCCCGCGCGCTCGCGGACCTGCGGCCCGACCTGATCCTCACCCAGGACCTGTGCCGCGGTGTGCGCGCTGCCGTCCGGCCAGGTCGAAGGAACGCCCTGGGCTACCTGGGCTGCCAGGCCGACGTGCTGTCGCTCGACCCGCACTCGCTCGACGAGGTGCTGGACTCGATCCTGGCGGTCGGGCAGCGGACCGGCGTGCCGGAGCGCGCCACGCGGCTGGTGGGCGAGCTGCGGGCCCGGCTGGCCCGCACCGCGGCGGCCGTCGCCGGGCGGCGGCGCCGCAGGCCGCGGTGATCGAATGGGTGGATCCGCCGTTCACCGCCGGGCACTGGATACCCGATCTGGTCAGCGCGGCGGGCGGCGAGCCTGCCGCGCGCCCGCCAGGTGCGCCGTCGGTCCCGGTGAGCTGGGCTGACATCGCCGCGGCGGCACCCGAGCTGATCGAATCGTCGCGCCGTGCGGCTACCACCTGCCCGGCGCGATCGAGCAGGCGCGAGGCTGCCGCGGCCCGGGCGCTGCCCGGCGTGCCGGTCTGGGCGATCGACGCCGACGGCATCGTGGTCCGTCCCGGCCCCCGCCTGAGTCGACGGCGTCGAGGCCCTCGCCTCGATACTTCCACCCCGATGCGGTGCCCGCCCGGCTTACCGCCGTGCGCACCAGCGTCACCACCATCCGGCTGACCAGGCTCCCGCCAACGTTCCCCGTCCGGGCTTACCGCCGTATGCCGCCTCACCGCCCCGGCCGACCCCCGGCTCCCCCACCGGTCCCCGGCCGGCTCCGCTCTCTCAGGGCACCAGGACGATCTTAGCTGCGGATGTGGCCCCGGGCCAGGCGCCGGTAGGCGTCCTGACCTGGGCCAGGGGAAGACGGCGGCGATCGGGATCTTCCAGCTGGCCGCATGGCGATCAGCGCCGCCAGCTCGGCGAGCACGCTCGCGCTGGCCCCGCCGCGTTGCTCTCGGCCTTGACGCGCCGTACTCGCTGGACGGCGCCGAAATTGGCGATCGTGTCCACCCGGTGACGGCGCGACACCAAGCTCCAGCGCCAGCTCGACGTATCCATCGCCGAACGTGTCGGATGAACGCGTCCACCTGGCTTAGCCGCCTGCCTGATCCGGGCTTATCCACGCCATCGCCGTAGCTGACCGGGATCACCCCGTGCCCGGCGAGCCATTCGTGGTTGGCCGGGCCCGCCACGCCGACCACGGTGGCCCCGGCCCGCCGGGCCAGCTGGACCGTGATCGAGCCGACCCCGCCTGCCGCCCCCGACACGACCAGCGTGTCGCCCTCGGTCAGCGCGACCGCCCGCACCGCCGCGTAGGCCGTGAAGCTGCTACCACGGACAAGGGCCCCGGCCACCTCCCACGGCACGGCGGCGCCACTTGCCGTCATCAGGTTAGCCGCCTCGACCAGGACGTACTCGGCCTGGCTGGCCCGGTTGTCGGTGAAGCCGATGACCTCGTCGCCGCGCGGCGAATCCGGTCACGTCAGGGCCCAGCCCGAAGCCACGATCCCGGCCAGGTCGCTGCCCTGGCCGGACGGGAACACCGCTTACCACCGGAGTGCAGCAGCCCCTCGCGGATCTTGGCTCCTCGCCGGGTTGATCCCCGCCGCCTTGACCTGGACCAGACCCGGCCAGGTGCCGGGTACCGGCCGGGGAACCTCCACCCACCTCTCAGGACGTCGACCCCGCCGTACTCGTCGAACCGCACTGCCTCGGCATCGCCACTCCGTTCTCCGGGCTCCTCCCAGGCGTCGGCGTAACCGCCGCAGCCGCCGGTTATGCCCGCCGGTTATGCCTGCCGTTAGCCAGCGCCGGTCATGCCTGCGGCCGGGCACGGGCCGCCCGGCGGCGGCCTGCGGGACGGGCCGCTTCGGGCGGGGCGGTGGGGACCAGCGGCAGCCGGGAGGGGGGCTTGATCTCGGCCAGCCGCAGGTAGGTCACCAGCCGCTGCCCGCCCCGGGTGGCCAGGCCGGCCAGCACCGTCCTGCAGTTCGGCGACGTCGCGGGCGACGACGGTGAGCAGGTAGTCGGTCTCGCCCGCCGACGTTGTCGGCCGCGATGATCTGCGGCAGCGCCCGGATCTCGTCGTCGAACACGCGGCTCGACGCGCGGGTCATGCCGGGTCAGGGTGGCGGTCACGTACACCTGCAGCGGGAAACCCGGCCGCGGCCGGGTCGAGCTGGGCGCTGATGACCCGGATGACGCCCGACTCCTTCAGCCAGCGCACCCGGTGCAGCGTCGCCGCCGGGGACAGCCCGGTCGAGCCGGGCGAGTTCGACGTTCGTGCAGTCCGCATCCTCCTGCAGCGCAGTGAGCAGTCTGTACGTCAACTTCGTCAAGATCAACGGCCATATAACGAAACTTTATCTCGTTTAAGCGCTCTGACCGGCAAATTCGATGTCGAGCTACCGGCGAGTATGGAGTACATGAACACCAACCGCCGCCGCGCCGTCGCCGCGCTCACCGCCGCCGGGCTGCTGTGGGGCACGACCGTGCCGCTGTCCAAGCTGGCCTTGGAGTGGCTTGCGCCGGGCTGGCTCACCTTCGTGCGCTTCGGCCTGGCCGCCGCGATCCTGCTCGCCGCGGCCCCCCGCGCCCGGGTGCGCGCTGCCTGCACGCCGTCCAGTGCTGGCCTCGGGCGCGATCGGGTACGGCGGGTCGGTCGTGGTGCAGAACGCCGGCATCACCCGCACCAGCGTCACCCACGCGGCGCTGCTGATCGGCGCCACGCCGGTGCTGGTCGCGATCATCGCCGCGCTCTGGCACCGGGCGGTGGCGCGCCCGGTGGCCTGGGCGGGCTTCGCGGTGTCGCTGGCCGGCGTCGGCCTGGTCGCCATGGGAGCGGCGGCGGCGGCGCGACGGCCACTGGCGACGGCCTGGTGCTGGCGTCGCTGCTGCTGTCGGCCGCGTTCACGGTGGCGCAGGCCCGGCGGCTGCAAGGCCGCGACCCGGTCGCGCTGACCGCCGTGCAGTTCCCGGGCGCGGCGCTCGCCGCGCTGCCGTTCTCGGTGGCTGCGCGAGGGCGTGCCTGCCGCTCCCGGCGGCTACCGGGCGCCGTGCTGGCCGTCGCCGCTCTGGCGGCTGGGCGGACGCTGCTGCCGTTCACGCTGTTCGCCTACGCGCAGAGCCGGGTGTCCGCCGAGGTGGCCGGGGCGTTCCTCAACCTCGAGCCGCTCGTCGGGGCGGTGGCGGGCGTCGTCGTTTCGGCGACCCGGCTCTACTCGGTGCAGCTCGCACGGCATGGCGCGGCCATCCTGGCTGGCATCGCCCTGAGCAGCCTCCCGCTGCTGGCGCGCGGTTCTACCGCGGCCCGGCTCCCGGACCGAGCTGCGCCGGGACACCCGCAGCCCGCCGCGCCGGGACTCGCAGCCCCGGAGCCCGCAGCCCCGGATCCCGCAGCCCCGGATCCCGCAGCCCCGATCCCAGCCCCGGATCCTGCAGCCCTCGAGCCCGCAGCCCGGATCCCGCAGTCCCGGATCCTGCGGTGCCGGGCCCGTGCAGTCCCGGAGCCTCGCGATCCGGGATCCGGTGGTGCCGGATCCCGTTGCCCAGGAATGACCTGCACGGGAGGCCGCCGATAGGCCGGGCCCGGCGCGCCGGGTGGCCCATCGCGCCGCCGCACGGGCCTGCCGCTGGGCAGTCGCCGCGGCCCAATGCCTACCGGGTACGGGCCGGGTAGGCGGTGCATGGCGGACCCGGCAGGCAACGAGTCCGGCGTGAATGACGATCCTGCCCTCCGGCGCGCAGCTAATGCGCCGGAGGGCGCTGCACGTCCCGCTGATAGCGTGGCGGTCCGCGACAGGGGGTGCCCGGGCTGACTGCTGGAGCTTCGACGACGGGCGGGCGGACTGTCCCCGGCGGCCTGGCGGGGCCGGCCGAGCGCGTGGTGGTGGTCGGTGCGGGGATCGCCGGGCTGACGGTCGCGAACGCGCTGGCGCACGGCGGGGTCGAGTGCGTCGGTGCTGGAGGCCCGCGACCGGATCGGTGGTCAGCTGCACACGGTTGACCTGGCGGGCTCGCCGGTCGATCTGGGCGGGTCGTGGATCCACATGCCGGGCGGGGGAACCCGATGCGTGCCTTCGCGCAGCAGGTCGGCTGTGCCCCTGCGCAGCGCGGACCCGGTGCCGGAGATGGCCGGTTTGACTGCGGCGAGGGCCGCCGCCCGTCAGCCGCCGAGGCCGAGGCGGTCTCGCCTGCAGTCTCGAGGCCTTCCCGGAGGCGGCCTGACTCGCTGGCCGCCGAGCTCGGCCCGGATGCGTCCGCGGCGGACGGGATCGAGGCGTTCGTGGCCGCGGCCGGCCTGGCCCCGGGCCCGGCGAGGCGGGCGCGCCAGACGCTGTGCGCGGCTCATCGAGGCCGAGTCCGCCGACCTCGCCGAGCGCCAGTCGCTGCGCTGGATGTGGAACGAGATCGAGTACGACGGGAACTACTTCGGCGATGTGCCGGACGGGGGCTACCGGCGCCTGGTGGACGCGATGGCCACCGGCGCTGATCTGCGCGCTGGGCGTGGAGGTGGCCGAGGTCGCGCGTTCGCGCAGGATGGTGTGCGCGTGCGCTGCGCCGACGGCACCTCCGAGGAAGGCTCGCACGTGGTGGTGACGGTGCCGCTGGGCGTGCTCAAGCGGGGTGCGCCGCGGTTCTCGCCCGCGCTGCCGCCGGACCGGCTGGCGGCCATCGGGCGGCTCGGGTTCGGCCGCTTCGAGAAGGTGGCGCTGCGGTTCGACGAGCCGTTCTGGCGCGCCGCGGGCTTCCCGCACCTGATGGTCTTCCCTCGCGACCCCGGGAGTCGGATGGTCTGGGTGGTCGGGCTGGACGCGTTCGCGCCGTGCGCCCGGCGCTGGTCATCTTGTCTTCCACAGCGCGGCTGAGTGGCTCGCTCGGCGCGGGCCCGGACGCCGCCGCCCGGTGGGCCCTCGGACATGCTCGCCGAGGCGACCGGCCGCCCGTGCCCGGAGCCGGAGGCCGTGGCCGTGACCTCGTGGGCCAGCGATCCCTGCAGCGGCGGCGCCTACACCCATATCCCGCCGGGAGCCAGCCCCGCCGACGCCGACCTGCTCGGCGAGCCGGTCGGCGGGCGGCTGCTGTTCGCGGGAGAGCACACCCAGAGCGCGCGGCTGGCCTACGCCGACGGCGCGATGACCAGCGGGATCCGCGAGGCGAAACGGCTGCTCGGCCTGCCCAGCGTCCGCCTCGGCCCGATCCCCGCCGCGGATACCTGAAGCGCCCGTGGCCCAGCCCGGAGTCGGCCGATCGACCCTAAACCCGACGCCCACGGTCGGCCAGCCCTAACCCCCGACGCCCACGGTCGACCAGCTCCCACCCCCGACGCCCGCGGCTTACCACCCCTGACGCCCGCGACGGTCCTCACCCGACCCCCACGACCGGCCTGCGGGCAGACCCTAACCCGGCGGTCGCGGCCGGGCTGCGGGAAGATTGTTTTCTCGCGTCACCCCTGAGGGCGAGGCGCTCTGTGAGGAGGCAGCTGACATGGCGAGCGAAGGCGATCGCGCGGCCGCCCGCGGTGGTGGGCGTGGACGGTTCGGATCAGTCAGTGGCGGGCGCTGCGCTGGGCCGTCCGGTACGGCGCAGCGACAGGGACGCCGGTCCGGGCGGTGCTGGCTCTGGCATTACCCCACGGCTGCGGCTCAGCCGCCGGTGGGCCACGCCCCGGAGCCCGTGACCAAAGAGGTCGAGGGCCACGAGGTGACCATCCTCCGGGAGGTGATCGCCAAGGCGGATGCGGATGGGGCCGGAGCCGATGTCCACGGCGAGGTCGTCTACGGGCACCCGGTTGAGGTGCTGATCGAGGAGTCCGGCCGCGCCGACGTGCTGGTGGTGGGCAGGCGGGGACACGAGGGGTACCTGGCCAAGCACCTCGGCTCGGTGAGCCTGCACTGCGTGAACGCCGCGCAATGCCCGGTGGTGGTGGTCCACAGCCACGGGGATGCCTGACCAGGCGGTCACCTCGGCCCGGCGGGCGACCGCGCTAGCCATCGCGGTGAGCGAGTTCGGGACCTCGCGCGCCAGCATGCGCCTGCGCATCGGCCCGCCGAAGTACTTGCGGTCGGCCGTCTTGAGGTAGGCGTGCCACGTCACCGTGACCTCGGCACCGCCGTCGCGGCCGGTGACTTCCCAGGCCCATTTCAGGTATGAGGGGTTGCCATCGCCGTTGCGCGTCTCGTAGGCGAAGCGGAGGCGGCGACGGTCGAGTTCCTCGACCCGGGAGAGCGCTCGTCCAGCTCGGCAGGCGAGGCGGGTGCATCTTGATCGTCCACTCGACGCCTCTCGGCCAGCTCCGGTGGCCGCTCGAGCACCTCTCTCGATCGCGGTGTTCCATTCGGGCAGCCGGTCAACGTCGGTGATGAGGTCGAAGACCGCCTGCGGTGTGGCCTCGACGCGGACCGATGCGCGCCCCTGAAACTCGTCCATGGTGATTCCTTCCGGGTGAGAGAGAACGGGTGTGGCTCAGGCCTTCTGGCCGGTGACGAAGCCGAAGGGGATCGGCCACGTCCTGGTCAGCGAGTGCACGTCCTGGCAGCCGACGTTGCGCAGCAGTTCGGCCGCGCCGTCCGCGTCGAGGACGGACCCGCCGTCGCGGATGGTGCGCAGGCGCATCGTGGTCCGCGGCAGGGGGTCGGGCGGCGGCTCGTAATGTGCCATGACGATCTGGCCGCCGGGGAGCGTGGCGGCGATGATCTTCGGAAGCGTCGTGGCGAGGACCTCAGGGCCGAAGAAGAAGCTGGGCAGCCACACGCAGTCGTAGCGGTCAGCGTCGTCGAGGTCCAGCATGTCCTGCCGCCGGATCTCGATGCGATGGTCCAGGCCGCATGGCGGTCACGTTGCGCCGGGCCAGTTCGAGCGACGGCTCCCATACGTCGATCCCAACCACCGTGCACTCCGGCCAGACGCGCGGCCGACACGGCCAGCAGGCCGACCCCGGTCCCGATGTCGAGTAGCGACGAGACTTCCGTGAACTCGCCGGAGCCGCGGAGCAGCGTCGGCATCATCATCGAGGCGCGGCCCACGCCCTCGAGCAGCACCGGGTCGGTGTAGGACCAGCCAGCGTCGCGAGTGGGGCAGCCGAGCAGATCGGCCGACTGCGCGAACATGGTCCGGATCAGGCCCGCCATCATCGCGCGCTGCTGCGGCTCCAGGCCGTCGACGTCGGTGACGCCCGCGGCCGCCAGCACCTCGTCAAGGGCGGCGAGTATCTCCGGCGCCACCGCGTCGCCCTCTGCTCATTCCCAGCCGCGCGCCCAGCGCGGCCAGCGCATCGGTCTGACGGCCTGGAACCGGCTGATGACGGCGGTCATCTCTTGCATCGACATGAGTCCCTCCTCGTTCGGCGAATTTCTGCTCTTCAGGGTGGTGGCTAGGACAGGCCCTGGCGGACGAGCTGTGCGTCCCGGCGGGCGGCGCCGGTGGCGCGCCGTCGCGCTGCCGACGATGAGCGGGCTCACGAACGACGGGGCCTTCGGCCATGGTGAGGTGCTCGACTTCGGTGACGGCGAATCCCGCCGCCTCGATGGAGGTGAGCGTCGGCCGGTTGCAGTCGCAGCGCATGACGGCCTGGCACATCCAGTTCATGCGGTCCTGGTGGCGGGCGAGCCGGGGATCGCCGGAGCGGACGTGCTCGATGAACAGCAGCTGCCCGCCGGGCCGCAGCACCGGCGAAGCTGGCGCAACGCCCGCGGCTGGTCGCTGACCCCGCACAGCACCATGGTGGACACGGCGACGTCGAAGGTGCCGTCCTCGAACGGGAGGGTCCTCGGCGGGGGCCCGCAGGATCTTGGCCAGCGGCGCCCTGCTCGCGGGCGCGCCGCTCGAGGCGGCGCTTCATGGCCGTGTCCGGCTCGGTGATCATCGGCGACCCGGCCTCAGGCCGGTAGGAAGGGCAGGTTGGCTCGGTCCGCCGCCGATCTCGAGCACGTCGCCGCCGACTGCCGCCAGCAGGCTCTCCCGGAGGGCCCGCAGGGTCGGTCCTTCTCGACCTTGGCCATCTGACGGTCGTAGGTGAGGGCGAACAGCTTGCTCCGGCAGGCTCATGGCTGCCTCGATTCGTCATCCTTCGATCTCTAGATCGGAAGGTAACGAGGCAGCTCATCAGGCCGCATGGGGCAGTTGCCCCATCTTTTGTCACCGTAAGGCGGTGGCGGGGTACTCGTCCGAGAGCAGGCCGTGCTGCATGGCGAACAGGCTGGCGGTCGCGCGGCTGGAGGCGCCGATCTTCGCGTAGATGTGCTCGATGTGGTTGCGGGCGGTCTTCGGCGAGATCACCAGGCGCTGGGCGATCTCCTTGCTCGACATGCCCCGGGCCAGCAGCCGGAGGACGTCGACCTCGCGGGCGGTGAGCCCGGCCGGCCCTCGCGGCGGCGCGCCGACGCGGTGTCCGCGCGGCGCCGAGCACGGCCTCGACCGCGTCGGCGTCCAGCCGGCCGGCCTTGACCTCGGCGCGCAGCTCCGCGGCGGCTTCCTCGGCCGAGAGCGCCGGCCGGTGCGGGCGCGGCTCGCGTCATCGCCTGGTAGGCGTCGGCGGCGCCGAGGATACGCGCGGGCTGGGTGATCGCCGGCCCCGACAGGCCGCGGGGGTAGCCGGAGCCGTCGAGACGCTCGCGGTGCTGCACGGCGACGACGCCCAGCGGCGCCAGCGACGGCGACTGGTGCAGCATCCGCTCGGTCAGGTACGGGCTGCATGCGCACGCGCTCCCACTCGCCCGCGCCGAGCGGCCCGCGCTTGTCCCAGATCGAGTTCGACACGCCCAGCCGTCCGAGCCCGTGGACCAGCCCGGCCCGCCGCAGCGTCGTCAGGTCCCCGGCCGCCAGCTCCAGCTGCGCCCGGCGGCGGCGGCGAGCTCGGCCACGGCGCGGGCGTGGCCGAGCGTGTACGGGCGACTTGAGGTCGACGAAGTCGGCGACCGCGGCCAGCGCGGCGTCGAAGCTGCTCCCCGACAGCCGGACGCCGAGCGCGGGCTCGGCCGCGATCACCGCCTCCCAGGTGCGCGCCGAGTCCAGCCCGTCCAGGATCGCGTCCGGGTCGCGCGCACAGCAACGCCGGCAGCGCGGGGTCGAACTGCTCGCCGGCGCGCTTGCCGGGCCAGCGCCGCCGCCGCCTCGGCGCCGCCGATGCGGTGGGCGACCTCGATGTACTCGGCCAGCTGCGCCAGCCGGGCCGCCATCGGCACCGCGTCGCCCTCGAGCTCTCCCGGCCAGCCGCGGCCGTCCCACTGCTCGTACGACGCGCCGACCGCCTGCTGCACGGCGTCCGGCAGCCCGAGCTGCTCGGCCAGCGACCGGGCCATCGCTGAGTGCCGGTCGATCATCCCAGTCGAGCTCACGATGCCCGGCGAGCGCGAACTCGAGGCCCACGCGGAAGCGGTGCAGCGGCGGGTTGCCCGACCCGATCATGCGCATCGGTCGCGGCCGCGTAGGCGCAGGCTGTGCATGCTCGTGCTCGTACTTGGCACCTCTTGAGCGCGATGTCGTCGCCGAACCATTTGGCCTGCTCATGGGCGTCGGAATGGCAGCCGACGTTCACGAGCAGCGCCGTGTAGTAGACGACGACGCGCTCGCCCTCGTCGAGGCCGATCGCGCTCGGCGAGCCGCAGCGCGATCAGGCACTGGCGCAGGACGTGCTCCATCGGCTGCCCGAAGCCGAGGTCGACGCCCAGGGAAAGCGCCGCGACCAGTTCGGCCAGGCGCACCCGGGCGCCGCCGCCCGACCTCCCACCCATCACCACCTGATGATATCCGTGGTGTGGCCGTTGACCAGGTGCTTTCGCCGCAGGCTGACCCCCCGCTGCCCCACGCTGAACCGGTTGTTCGGCGGCGGCGTTATGCGTGGTAGGCGGCAAGCCTGGATCCGGGGGAGTGAAGTCGTGCTGTTTCTGGAACGGGAAGCGCAGCTGGCCTGCCCTGGGGGAGTACGCGGCCGAGGCCCGGCAGGGGGACGGCTAGTAGCTGGTGCTCATCGCCGGGGAGGCGGGCGTCGGCAAGTCGGCGCTGGTCGAGCACGTGCAGCGCGGCCTGCCGGACGCCACCTGGTGCTGGGGGCTTGTGACGGCCTGTTCACGCCGCGGCCGCTCGGGCCCCTGTTCGACATCGCCGAGCAAGCTCGGCGGCGAGCTGCATGGAGCTGTGCGCGGCCGACGCTCCCCGCGAAGAACTGTTCAGCGCCCTGCTGCGGCAGGTCAGCGCGCCGGATGAGCTGCACGTGCTGGTCGTCGAGGACATCCACTGGGCCGACGAGGCCACCATCGACCTGCTGCGTTTCCTCGGTAGGCGCATCCGGGACGGCCCCGGTCCTGCTCCTGGCCACCTACCGGGACGAGGGCCTGACCGCCACCGACCCGCTCCGCGTTCGCCCTGGGCGACCTGGCTACCCAGCGGCCCGTCCGGCGCATCGGCCTCCCGCCGCTCTCCGCGGACGCGGTGGCGGTGCTGGCCGACGGCAGCGGCCTCGATCCTGCCGCGCTCTACCGGCTGACCGGCGGCAACCCGTTCTATGTCAGCCAGGCCGTGGCGGCCGGGATGAACGAGGTGCCGGCGTCCGCCCGGGATGCGGTGCTGGCCCGGGCGGCGCGGCTGGGCAGCGACTGCGCGTGCGGTGCTGGAGCGCGGCCGCCCTGACCGGCACCCGGGTCGAGCTGGCGCTGCTGGAGCCGGTCACCGGCTGCCCGCCGTCGGCCATCGATGAGCTGCTGGCGTCCGGGCTGATCGCCGGGGACGGCATGGCGCTGCAGTTCCGCCACGAGATCGCGCGGCTCGCGGTGGCAGGAGCGGTCGCCGCCCACCGGCGCAGCGCCATCCACGCGCGGACCCTGGCGTCGCTGCAGGTTCTCGGCTGCGACGACGACGCCCGGATGGCGTTTCACGCGGAGGCGGCCGGTGATGGCCCGGCGGCGCTGCGCCACGCGTCCGCGGCCGCGCGCCGGGCCGCCGCGCTGGCCTCCCACCGCGAGGCGGCCGCCCAGTTCGAACGGGCGCTGCGCTTCGCCCACGGGGCCGATCCCGCCACCGTGGCCTAGCCTGTATGACGGCTTCGCCTACGAGGCATCGCTGCTGGACCGCTGGCAGGAGGCGGCCGACGCCCGCGAGCGGGCGCTGGCCCTGTGGCGCGACGTGGGTGACCGGCGGCGCGAGGGCGACACGCTCCGCTGGCTGGCCTATTCGCTGTGCTCACTGAGCCGGGGCGGCGAGGGAATCGCCGCCGCCCGGGCCGCGATGGCGCTGCTCGAGCCGCTCGGCCCGACCGTCGAGCTGGCCTGGGCGTACGCCACCCTGGCGGCGATGTGGATGGTGCGCCGCGCCAACGACGATGCGATCGAGCTGGCCCGCCGGGCGCAGGCGGTCGCCGGGCCGCTGGGCCTGACCGAAGTGCTCAGCGACGCGCTCAACAGCGAGGCGTGTGCCGTCCATGCGACCGGCGGGGACTGGGCGAGGCACGCTGCGCCGGGCCCTGGACACCGCGCTGGTCAAGCCAGCACGAGGCCGAGGTGGCCCGGGCCTACGTGAACCTGCACTCCTGCTCCGTCGCTGACCGGGACTGGGCTTCGCCGCCGAACGGTACTTCACCGACGGCGCCGCCTACTGCGACGACCATGACATCACCACCTATTCCATCTTCTTGCGCAGCGAGCGCACCAGCGTCCTGGAGCGGACGGGCCGCTGGGACGAGGCCGTGGCCATCTGTCTCGAGCTGCTGCGCAAGGGTGGGCCCGTCCCCGCAACATCCGGCTCTGCCCGCTGTGCTTGGCTCGGCATGATCCGGGCCCGCCGGGGTGAGCCCGGGGTCTGGGAATGCCTCGATGAGGCCATCGAACACGCCGACGGGGCCGGTGAGTCGCAGTCGATCGTCCCGGTGCGGCTGGCCCGCGCCGAGGCGTTCTGGCTGGACGGCAACCTGGCTGACGGCCCGCCGCGAGGCCGAGCTGGCCGATGACGCGGCCGCTGACTGCGACCGGTGGGATCGCGGGGCGGTCGCGGTCTGGCTGCAGCGCACCGGCTCGGCCCGGCCGCCACGCGGTGAGCTCGCCGCGCCCTACCGGCGGCAGCTCGACGGCGACTGGTGCAGCGCGGCCCGCCTCTGGGCGGACCTGGGCTGCCCCTACGAGGCCGGGCTGGCCCTGCTCGGGTCGGCCGACGAAGCCTCGCTGCGCGAAGCGCTGTGGATCTTCACCGACCTCGGCGCGGCGGCCGCGGTCCGGCTCACCCGGCAGAAGATGCGCTGAGCTCGGCATCCGGTCGATCCCGGCCGGTCCCCGCACGGCGACGCGGGCGCACCCGCTCGGGCTGACCCGGCGCGAGCGTGAGGTCCTCGAGCTGATCTGCGCCCAGCACACCAACGCGGAGATCGCCGCGAAGCTGTTCATCTCGGTCAAGACCGTCGGCCATCACGTGTCGGCGGTGCTGGCCAAGCTGGGCGTGCCGACCCGGGGCGCGGCCGCGACCCGGGCCGCCCAGCTCGGCCTGGTCGCGACGCTCGGCTGACCAGGCAGACCGGAGTGCAGGCCGGGCGGCGATCGGGTGGCTCGATCAGCATCTGAGTGTAGGGGCGGAGCGATGACCGCCTGGCCAGCCCAGGCCGACGACGCTGGCCCTGAGCCCGGCTCAGCTGGGGGGACGAGCTCATCGAGCGACGTCCGCGAGACCGGCCAGATCGGGCAGCTCGCGCGTTGGCGCCGGCTCGGCCCGCTCGCCGAGGCGGTTGATCCAGATCGAGCGGATGCCGAGGTCGTGGGCGGGCACGATGTCGTGGAAATGGCTCTGGGCGACGTGGACGTGGCGGGACCGGTCGGCGCCGGTCGACTCGTAGAACGCGCGCCAGTGCCCATGGGCGGGCTTGTACGAGCCGATCTCGGACGCCACGATCGCCCGTTCGAACGGCACCCCGATGGCCTGCAGCGAGGCCTCGATCAGGTCGCGATCGCTGTTCGAGAGCGCGGCAAGCTCCCAGCCCCGCTCGCGCGCCTCGGCCAGCGCGCCCGGCACCTCGGCGAACACCGGCCAGCCGGGCAGCGAGCGGCCCAGCGCGTCGTGCTCATCCGGAGGAAGGGCAACCCCGGCCTCCGACGCGAGCTCCGCGAGCACGGCCGCCATCACATCCCGGTAGCTCCACGCAGGGTGCTCGCTCTGGACGCGCGGCTCGATCACGTGATAACGCGCCAGCAGCTGCTCGCGCACCGATGAGCCGAACAGGCGGCCAAGCTCGGCCCCGATGCTTAAGCGTTCCAATCGACCAGCGTCCCGTAACAATCGAACGTCGCCCACCGCGCCGCCACCGGCTGAGCGTATGCGCGGCGCCCGCGGCAGCATAAGCACAGCGGTCCCGGGTCCGGGCCAGCGGCGGGTACCGGGCCGGGCGCGATGGACCGCGGATAGGCTCGGGCTCGGCTGCGTGTCCCGCCACTGGCCGCGGCCGCCGAAGCTGGAGGTCAGCCATGCCCGATCAGGCGCCAGACGACCAGGCCCGCGAGTTCGCAGCGGCGTTCCGCGGCTTTCTGGACTGGGTCCATTCGGCTGCCGGGCAAGACAATGAGGTATCGGCGCTGGTGCGCGATTTCCTGGGACCTGATGGCCTGCACCATTCCGTGGTGACGCGTGAGCTGCCCCCGTTCGAGCACGTCAACCTGCAGACCGCCGTCGACGCCTGGTCAGCGGGCGCAGGACGGACGGTGGAGGTTCGCGGGATCGCCTTGCCGCCGCACTACGGCGGCCTGTCGCTGCAGCAGCTGGTCGCGGGCGAGGCGCTGCCACCGCTGCGGCTGACGGCGCTCGCGCTGGCCGACCTGCCGAACGGGCCAGGGTCGACGCTGGGGTGCCTGCGCCTGGCTCTGCTGCTGGTCACCGATCGCAGCGGCCGCTATATCGTGATGATCAAGGCGCCGAGCGAGCATGAGCCGGGCCTGAGATCGAGGTCGCCGGCCTGCCGGTCGCGCCTGGCCCAGCGCCTGCTCGCCGAACTGGACCAGCTGCGCGCCGACCTCAACGTCTACCGCGGCCACCTGCTCGACGTGTCGCTGGACCCGATGGGTCGGCGCCATCCTCACTTTCACCGGCCCGCCCGGCGTCAGCCAGGGACGACGTCGTGCTGCCCGTCACTGTGCTGGCGCGCGTCGAGCGGCATGCCCTCGGCGTAGCCGGTCACCGGGAGGCGCTGCTGGCCGCCGGGCAGCACCTCAAGCGCGGGCCTGCTGCTCTACGGCCCTCCCGGCACCGGCAAGACGCACACCACGCGTTACCTGCTGGGCCAGATGACCGGCTACACGCGCCTGGTCCTTACCGGGCGCTCCCTGGTCGCCGTGGGCGCGATCACCGATCTGGCCCGCGCCCTGCTGCCCGCGGTGGTGGTGCTCGAGGATGTCGACCTGGTGGCCGAGGAACGCTCGCTCGGCCCGGCGTCGAGCCCGGTCCTGTTCGACCTGCTCGACGCCATGGACGGAGCAGCGCCCGATGCCGACCTGCTGTTCCTGCTGACCACCAACCGCGCCGACCTGCTGGAACCCGCCCTGGCCGCGCGGCCCGGGCGGGTCGACGTGGCAGTCGAGATCGCGCTGCCGGATGCCCCGGCCCGGGAACGCCTGCTGACGCTCTACGGCCAGAACGTGCCCCTGGCGCTGACCGAGGAGGATGTGCAGCCTCGCCGTCGAGCGGACCGACGGCACCACTGCCTCCTTCCTCAAGGAACTGATCCGGCGCAGCGTGCTGGAGTCGCTGCACGACGACCCAGCGCTCACCGCGGTCACCGGAGCGCACCTGGCCCGGGCACTGGACGACCTGCTTGACACGGCACAGGCGGTGACCCGCACCCTGCTCGGGGTGGGTGTCGACCCGGCCGACCTGCCACATGGCGCGCTGCCGCCGGGCCCGGGCCGGGCCTGGATGGCTTACGGCCGCCGCGGAATGCCGCGGCGCTTCGTCCAGTACGGCGGCTGAGCCGGGGGTAGCCTGGCCCGGTGAGCATCGTGGTCCGGCCAGCCACGACAGGCACGGTTCGGCGACGTCGCGGCCATGCTCGGGCCCAAGAACCCCGATTCCTCGGTGTGCTGGTGCCTCAGCCACCGGCTGGACTGGAAGACCAACCGTGCAGCTCGTCGGTCCGCGCCCGGGGCGAGTACGTCAAGATGCTGTGCGGCCGCAAGGTCGCGCCCGGCGTCCTCGCCTACGCGACGGCGAGGTCGCCGGGTGGGCCGCCGTCGCACCCCGCTCTGAGCTGCCGTTCGCGCGGTCGACCAAGATCCCTCACGTCGACGACCTGCCCGTCTGGTCGGTGTGGTGCTTCCGTGTCCGTCCCGGCTACCGCGGCCGGGGCATCTCACGCGTCCTGCTCGACGGGGCCGTGGCCTACGCGCGGTCCCAGGGTGCACCGGCGGTCGAGGGCTACCCGGTGGACAACCAGGGCAAGAAGGTCGACCTCACGATGGCCTACGTGGGTACCCGCAAGCTCTTCGAGGACGCCGGGTTCACCAAGGCCGCGGACACCGCGTCGGTCTCCGGCGGGTTCCCGCGCGTGGTGATGCGGCTGGACCTGCGCTGACCGGGAGGCACCCCGCCGCCCGTCTCCCGGCTGGCGGCCCGCTGGGTGCTACTGGCCGAGGCGCCCGTCGATGCGCTCGCGGAGCAGGTCGGCGTGCCCGTTGTGGCGGGCATACTCCTCGATCATGTGCACGAGCAGCTCGCGCAGCGAGAGTCGGCTCACCCTCGGAGTCGCAGCCGACGAAACCGAGGTCGTGGTCGCGCGTGAACTGCTCGGCGAATGCGATCTCCTCACGCCACGCCGTCCACGCCGCCTCGACCACAGACCTGACAGGATCGATGGGAAGCAGGTCCGCCCGGTGTTGTGGTGTTCGTCACGCGCACCGAGACTACTGGACGGCCCGCGCCGCCCAGTGGGCCCGTGCCGCCCGCCGGGCTCTCAGCCCGCGGCCCGCCGGGCCGCGTCGAACGGGGCCCGGTCAAACACGAACCGGCTGTAGGTGATCTTGCCGTCGGTAACGGTCACGCACTCGGCGGCGGGTGCGCTCTTGACGGGCACGGTTTCGGTGTCGTACATGATCAGCGCGGTCCGGTCGTCACCGAAGGCGCCGATCAGCTTCGAACCGGTGAGGATCTCCACGAACGGGCCCATGAAGCCCCGGTAGGCGTCGGCGCCCTCCAAGCGGCCTAGCTGGCGCGTCGCAGATGATGTCGTCGGCGATGTAGCTCATGGCCTGGTCCAGGTCGTGACTGGTCCAGGCCTGGTAGTAGGCCAGCGCAGTGCGCAGCGCCGGGCTGGTGGTCTCGGTCATGACGATGTCCTTCCCCGATCGGACCGGTGCGTTCCGTGCTGCCTGTGCAGACACCGCGGCCACCGGGAACGGAACGCTGCCCGCAGCACGACGGCGGGAAATGTCATGCTGACATCGTGGAGCAGGCCATGCTGGAGCATGCCCGGGCTTGGCGATGGGCGGGCGTTCGCGTGAGCTCACCGACCCGTACCGGCGCGAACTGCAGGTGCATTGCTACCGGATGCTCGGCTCGCTGACCGACGCCGAGGACATGCTGCAGGAGACGCTGCTCGCGGCCTGGCGCGGGCTAGCCGGGTTCCAGGAACGATCGTCATTCCGCACGTGGCTGTACCGTATCGCGACCAATCAGTGTCTCAACGCGCTGCGCGCCGCCTACCGCCGGGCCCCGGCCGAGCCGATTCCGCCGTTCCAGCCACCCGAACCCACCCGCCGCGGCGAGATTACCTGGCTGCAGCCTTACCCCGACCGCCTGCTGGAGGGGATTGCCGATACCGCACCCGGGCCCCATGCCCGCTATGAGGCCAGCGAGGCAATCGAGTTGGCCTTCATCGCCGACCTGCAGCGCATGCCGCCCCGCCAGGCGGCCGCGCTCGTGCTGCGCGACGTGCTGGGCTTCGCCATCGGCGAGGTGGCCAGCATGCTCAACACCAGCCAGACCGCGGTCAAGGGCATCCTGCAACGCGCGCCCGCGCTGCGATGGATCACCATCGCGATGAAGCGGGCCACGGACGGGCACCGCGGCCCGGGGCGGCCGAGGAACGCCTCCTCGCCCGCCGTTTCGCCGACGCCTACCTCGCCGCCGACATCGGCGCCGTGGTCGCGCTGCTCACCGATGACGCCTGGCTGTCCATGCCCCCGGCGCCGCACCAGTACCACGGCACCGCTGCCATCCGATCCTTCCTGCACGCCAGCTTCGGCTTCCGCGGCGACCGCCGGGTGCACCTGCTGCCCACGCGCGCCAACACCCAGCCCGCGCTGGCCAGCTACCTCGGCGACCCGGCGCAGCGGGCCGCCGCCCCGGCAGGGCCTGTTCGTGCTCACTACGGCTCTAGCCAGAAGATCCAGGCGATCACCCGCTTCCATCTCGACCAGCTCTACCCCCGGTTCGGGCTGGCCGGGTCACTGCCCGAACCGGCAGCACAACCCAAGCGCGACCGCACCGGTTCGCGTCAGCACGGCTCCAGGTCGGCCCGGGTCCGGTGAACAGGTCGCGGACCGTGGCCGTCACGATGCGGGGTAGCAAGGTCATCCCGTAAGGCAGCGCCGCACCGAGGCCTGCTTGTGCTACCGCAGGGCCGTGCTGACGGTGAGGGCGATGACGACTCCGGCCGCGCCCGCGGACAGGAGGGTGAGGACGACGCCGCGGCGCAGCAGCAGGAGCAGGATCAGCGCGGCGGCGAGGACGGCGTATTGCCAGGGGTGGCTGAGGGCGCGGGTGAGGGGATGGCGGAGCCGTAGATGGCGCCGATGGCGGCGGGCCCGGCGCCGTCGAGGAAGGCGCGGGCGCGCTGGTCGCCGCGGATCTGGTTGAACCGGTGGGCGCCGAGCAGGACGAACGCGAAGGAGGGGCTGAAGGCTGACGGCCGAGGCGAGGATGCCGCCGATCAGGTCTGCTGCGGCGTAGCCGACGACGGCGACGGTCTGGACGACCGGGCCGGGGGTGACCTGGCCCAGGGCGACCGCGTTGAGGAACTGGGCACCGGTCATCCAGTGGTAGTGGCTGACCGCGTCGGATTGCATCAGGGGATGATGACGAACCCGCCGCCGTAGGACAGTGCCCCGACCTTGAACGCCACCCAGGCCACCGACAGCAGCACCCCGCCGCCGATGGCACCGGCCGCCAGCACCGGGGCGGCCACGATGCCCGGCGGCTGGGCCCGGTCGCGGCGCTGGGCGGTGAGCTGCACCGTGAGCTCGATCAGCCCGCAGCCCAGCAGCACCAGCACCAGCCAGGGACCGAGGGTGGCGGCGGAGGCGGCCCCGGCGATCAGGTAGCACAGCCAGCGCACCGTCTGCCTGCGGCGCCGCCAGCTCGCCCCGGTCAGGTCTAGCTGCCCGCGTGGATGGCCACCGCCGGGACCGCTAGCGCCAGCGCCCGCCCCTGCACCGAGCACCCACAGCGGCGGGGAGGTGGAGAGGAACAGGGCGCGCAGCGCCAGGATGACGACCAGTCCGGGGACGATGAACGCGGCACCGCCAACCAGCGCACCCGGGCGGCCACGCAGCCGCCAGGCGCAGAAGATCGCGAGCTGGGTGGAGGCCGGGCCGGGCAGCAGGTTGCAGGCGGCGATCGCGTCCTCGAATTCCTGCGCGTCCAGCCATCTGCGGCGTTCCACGCACAAGCTCGCGCAGCAGCCTGATGTGAGCCGGTGGTCCGCCGAACCCGATGCAGCCGATACGGCCCCACTCACGCACGATCGTGGCCAGCGACACGCCCCGCGGCGGGCGGGGCGGCGGGCGAGGCCGGCTGCTGGAGGTTCGTCTCTTTCGGGGCGGCCGGGGTCACGGGCGGGCCGGGAGCCAGGCGCGGGCTCGAACAGCTCAACGACGTTCCCGGCCGGGTCCTCGATCAGGATCTGCTTGCCGCCCGGGCCGGTGACGATCTCGTTGCGGAAGCTCACGCCCTCGGCGCGCAGCCGGGCGACCTCGCCGCCGATGTCTCGGCACGATCAGGTGGATCCGGTTCCAGCCGCCCGGGCCGGGCTTGGCGCCATCGGGCATCGGGCGGCCCGCCGAGCTGGCCGGGCCAGCCAGCAGCAGCCGCAGGTTGCCCCGGGTCACGTCGGCAAACGCGGGTGCGGCGCTGGAGCGCAGCGTGAAGCCGAGGTGGCTGGTATAGAAGCCGATGGCCGCCTGCACGTCATCGACCATGTAACGGACGCTGACCAACTCGTTCTGGGCTGCTCATCACACCTCCTGGATAGATGCCTGCACCGGCGCCGCGCCGATCGCGGCGAGCAGGAACCCGATGCGCGTTTCCAGCTCGGCCGCCATGCGCTCGAAGGCCGGATAGGTGTCCTCATCTGTCCCGCCCGGGGCGGCCGGGTCGGGAATGCTCCAGTGCACCTGCTCGGCCGGGCCGGGGAACTCCGGGCATACCTCCCGCACCCGGTCGCACAACGTGATCACGTAGTCGAAGCGCTGCCGCTCATAAACGCTCAGGTGCCGCGGCGCCCGGCCCGCCAGCTCGATCCCGTAGTTCCGCAGCACGCGGGCCGTGCTGGGATGCAGCGGCTTCGGGTGGCTGCCCGCGCTGACCACCTCCGACCTGATCTGCCCGCTGCCGCAGCAGCGCCTCGGCGACCGGTGAGCGGGCGCTGTTGCCCGTGCACAGGAACAGCACCCGGCAGCGGCGCACCGGTGCGCGGCGGCCGGGACGGGCGCCAGCCGCAGGCCCGGGTGCAAGGCCAGGCCCGCCGCGGCCAGGGCGTTCCCACAGTTCGCCAGGTCCAGGTGATAGTAGGCATCCCGCGCATCGAACGTGCTGCGCCGCGCGCGCCACCAGCTGGCTCAGCCCGAGCCTGCCCAGGTGGTAGGAGACCAGGTTCTGCGGCTGGCCCACCAGGCTCACCAGCTCCCGCACCCGCCGGTCACTGCGCGCCAGCTCGCCCAGCAGCCGCCAGCGCAGCGGATGCCCGGCCAGCCGCACGAACGAAGGCGGCGCAGACACGCTCCATGTCGCCACCAGCCCAACATACATCAATCCAGTTTGATGCGATCGGCCAGGGCAACCGCACCAGACTCGCAGCCCGCTGGCTGGCGCCCGCGGGCAGTCCGGCTTACCTTGGCCGGGCTCCCTATTCCGGTTAAGACGGTCCGTGCGGGTAGGGAGCTGAGAGCCGGTGCCCGGCGCATGAGCAGACAGCCCGGAAGAAGGGACGCTGAAGATGTGGGTTTTCCCTGTCCGTCCGGCTGCGGAGGTGGCTGCTGATGGCCATCGCGCTGCCGCTGGCGCGGTTCCTTGTCCATCGGCTCGCCGTCACCGCCGACCGTCGTGACGCCCGTTCGGCGAGGCTGCTCCACCGGGCCGACTCGGCAGTGACCGCGGTGTCCCGGCGAACTGCCCGCAGGGCCAGACTCTGAGACCCACGCTACCGGTGTAGCTGACGCTGCATCATCGAGCCTGGATGAGGTAGTTCCCAGGCTGGGAACGGAGGTCATCCGATGCCGAGGGTCGCGGTTGTGGCACACGCTGGCAAGAGCTTCGGCGGCGGTCTGGCCGAGCTTCGGGAGGTGCTGGCGCGGGAGGGATTTACCGACCCGCTCTGGTACGAGGTGGCCAAGAGCCGGAAGGCGCCGAAATGCGCTCGCCGGGCGCTGACGGACGGGGCTGAGGTCATCTTCGTCTGGGGCGGCGACGGGATGGTCCAGCGCTGCATCGACGCGGTGGCCGGGACGGAGGCTGTGCTGGCGATCCTCCCGGCTAGGCACGGCGAATCTGCTGGCGGCGAACCTGCATGTTCCCGGCCGACCTGGCCGAGGCGGTGCGGGTCGGGCTGCACGGAGACCGCCGCCCGCTGGACACCGGATCGGTGAACGGCGAGCATTTCGCGGTCATGGCTGAGCGCCGGATTCGACGCCAGGATGATCAAGCAGGCCGACCGGGGATGAAGGATCGCTTTGGCCGGGCGGCGTACCTCTACACGGGGGCCAGGAACCTCGGCGCAGGCCGGGTGAAGGCAGTCATCGAGGTCGACGGCAAGCGCTTCTTCAAGGGCCGGGTCTCGTGTGTCCTGGCCGGGAACGTGGGCAAGGTCCTCGGCGGAGTCGAGGCGTTCCATGGGGCCCAGCCCGACGACGGGCTGCTGGAACTCGGGGTGGTCACCGCCGGGAACGCGCCTCAATGGGCCCGGACGCTGGGACGAGTCATGCTGGGCGAGGCCGAGAGGTCGCCGTTCGTCCATGTCACACGAGGCAGGAAGTTCCAGGTCAGGTTCGACCGGCAGCTTCCCTACGAGCTTGACGGCGGTGCCCGCCCGGCGGCCAGAAGCTGCGGATCAAGGTTCATCCCGCCTCGGTCAGGATCTGCGTGCCCGCCGACGCGGCAGGACAGGTCCTTAGCCGCCTAGATCGAGCACTGGCCCGCCTGCTGACGCGGTGCTCATGCTCAGCCGACTCGCACGCGGCGCGGGCACGCTCTTAGGCGGCTCGACAGAGGCTGACCTTCCGGCGTGCCACCGGGCGTTCGGCCTGATCAGGATCGTGGCTGCGGTGAGCCAGAGCGCGGCGAACAGGAGGCTGCCGAGGATGTCGGTCGGGTGGTGCTCACCCCGGTACATGCGGGAGATCGCGACCAGGACCGGCATGGCGATCGCCGGGATCAGGAACAGCCACCGCCACCAGCCGCGGGCGTGGCCGATGACCAGGATCGCCACGGCGACATACAGGCAGCAGGTCGCGGCCTCGTGCCCGGATGGGTAGGCCGTGGTCGGCAGGTGCTGGTCGAGGTGCGTGACGTCCGGCCGGGGCCGCTTGACGACCGTGGCGGCGATGAGGAAGGCAGTGATTTCCCGGTCATGACGGCGGCGATGAAGACGACCGGCCGCCAGCGCCGGGTGACGGCGAGGAAGACCACGCAGGTGGCGAGCGACACGATCAGGATCGCCTGGGTCGCGCCGAGGGTGCTGAAGACCAGGCTCCAGCGGTCCCCGCCGGGCGTGCGGTGGGCGGCGAACCAGTGCGGGATCGTGTGGTCGCCCAGCACGTTGCCGTTCCCGTACCTGGTGACCAGCTCGCCGAGGCCGACGAGGACGCCCAGGATCAGCACCCAGGCGACCACGAGCCCGGCGGCGACGCGGCCCCGATCGCGGAGCGGACCCGCCCTGCGGGCGTGTTCCGGCTGGGCGGGCCTGAGGTCGGCGCGGGCCTCGGGCTCCAGCCCCTCGGTCACCGGGTCGGTCACCGGCAGGCCGGCCGCCTGCCGGGTCAGCTCGAAGGCGAACGCGGTGACGCCGAGCCAGGTGATCCCGACCGCCCACGCGCCCAGCACGTCGGACAGGTAGTGCACGCCGAGCAGGATCGCGGCTGATCCCGATCAGGGCGACGAGCGCGACGATCACGGCGATGAACGCGGTGCGCCACCGGCCGCGGGCCACGGGCAGGAAGACGAGAAGCACCGCCCCGTAGCAGACGATCGAGCCAAGGGAGTGCCCGCTGGGGAAGCTGTTCCCGGTGCCGTGGGCGATCGGATGCGCCACCACCGGGCGCAGCTTACCGACCAGCGATTTGAGGACCGGGTCCAGGACGAGCGCGCCCGCGCCGGTGACCAGCAGGTAGACCGCTAGCCGCCACTGCCGCCGGAGCGCCAGGACGACGGCCGCGGCCCCGACGACCGCCCACAGCACGCCGTCGCTGCCCAGCCAGGTGACCGCCTTGACCACCGCGACCAGCGTGGCGTGGCTGAACGATCAGGCCGTTGATACCGGCCGCGGCTCCGTGGTCGGCCGACTCCAGCGGAGCCCACCGCAAGCGCACCAGCACGAGCAGGACCGCGAAGATCAGCGCGGCGGCGGTGACCGCGGCCAGCGGCGTGAGATCGCGCCGCTGGCGGCCGAGGGTGCGAGACGACATGAATTCCAAGCTGCCCGCCCCGCATGAGTTCACACCATGAACGTTCACCCCATGCATATGCGGGGTGACCCGGGCAAAGGTGAGACGATGCGTGGCATCAGGGCGGGGAGGTGCGACCGTGTGGGACCGGCTCGAGCGCTATGAGATGAGGTACCTGGCGCGTCGCGCCGGGACCACGGGAGCCGGGCCAGCCGCCGGATCCATCCCGGCCCATCGGGACTGGATCTGCTGCCGCAGATCGAGCACATCGTCGTCCTGATGATGGAGAACCACTCCTACGACAACTACTTTGGCATGCTGCGCGGCCGCGGCGAGGGCTTCCCATTGGGGGCGGACGGCGAGCCCGCCGTGTCCAACCCGGCCGCCGACGGCGAAACCGTGCGCGCGCACCACCTGCCCTCAACGGTCCAGCATCCGCAGTCGCCCTCGCAGAGCTGGCACGCGAGCCACCTGCAGTGGCGGCACGGGACCTGCCGGGGGTTCGTGGCCGGTAACCAGGAGATGCTGCCCGATGCCGATCCCGCGGTGAGCATGGGCTACTGGACCGAGGCCGACATCCCGTTCTACTACGGCCTGGCCCGGACCTTCCCGCTCGCCGACCACTGGTTCAGCTCATGCCTGGGGCCCACGTTCCCCAACCGCCGGTTTCTCATCGCGGGAACCGCGCATGGCCTGATCGACGACCTGCCGTTCGACCTGCTCGACTACCCGCCCGCTGGGACCATCTTCGACATGTTCACCAAGCATGGGATCTCCTGGGCCAACTACCACTCGGTGCCCGGGGACAAGCACATGGCCCGGCGTTATGCCCATCACACGCGCCGCATGGCCCGGCGGCGGCTGCAGCGGATGGGCAGGTCGCTGCGCGCCGTGACCGAGGGAGTCCAGAAGGACCTGCAGTTCACGGCCAACGTCTTCCCGCTCGGCATCGCGCGGTACATGCTGCACGTCCGCGGCACCGACCAGTTCTTCGCTGATGCCGACGCCGAGACGCTGCCCTCGTTCAGCATCGTGGACCTCGATTTCGACGTCTTCTCCGAGGAGAACCCGCAGGACATTCGGAAGGGCGAGAGCTTCGCCGCCGAGGTGATCAACAGGGTCATGCACGGCAAAGGCTGGCCCCGCACCCTGCTGATCTGGGTGTATGACGAGCACGGCGGCTACCACGATCATGTTCCGCCGCCCGCCGCCGTGCCGCCCGACGACGTGGAGGGACGCAGCCTCACCGGGAGCCCGTCGCGGCTGCAGCGCCTGCTGCGGGTGATCCTCCCACGCCATGTCCACAACGCGGAGAACGAGACGGAAGGGCCACGCCGCTACGACCGGTACGGGTTCCGGGTACCGGCCGTGATCGTGTCGCCATACGCGCGGCCGGACTGCGTCCTTTCCGAGGTGCTCGACCACACGTCCGTGCTCAAGCTGATCGAGGAAAAGTGGAACCTGCCCACGCTGACCGCGCGGGACGCGGCGGCGGTCTCGCCGCTCGGCGCGCTGGACCTGACCGGCCCACCGGCCTTCCTCGACCCCCGTCACTGCCGGAACCGGGCCTGAAATGGGGTACCTGGTAAACGGGCTGCCGGGTCAGGCGCCCGCTCAGCGGCGGTGGCTGCCTAGCCGGGGCGCCGCTGGCCGCGGCGTCGTCGAGCGGCCCGGGGTAGGCCTGCTCGGCTTTCCGCTCGAGGCGCTTCATGTGCCTAAGCGCAGGTAGAAGACCAGCGTGGCCACGACGATGACGAGCAGGACGCCGCCGACCACGGTGCCGACCCCGGTGCACGGCGGCTCCCAGCAGGTAGGCGCCGGCGCTGACGACTGCCGCCCACAGGATCCCGCCCGCCGCGTTGTAGAGAAGGCTTGACGCGACGTGGAGGTTTGTTCGGCTGGCTGAGAGGAAGAGACGGGCATGCGATCAACGGCTACCGCTCGTGCCTCCGGCACAGCAAGACGCGCAGCAGACAGCTCCCGCGGCGCGGGCACTGGCCCGGGCTTCACTCACCGCACGCGGCATCCTGTACATCCTCATCGGCTGGGTCGCGATCCTGGTCGCACTCGGCCAGACCTCGCAGGAGGCCGACCAGCAGGGCGCCCTGCAGCTGCTGGCCTACCAGCCCTATGGCCTAGTCTCGCTCTGGCTGCTCGGCATCGGGTTCGCTGGCTACGCGCTGTGGCGCCTCAGCGAAGCCGCGTTCGGGGTCACCGGCGAGGGGTACGGCGCCGGGCCGCGGCTGAAGTCCCTGGTCCGGGGCCTGATCTACGCCTTCTTCGCCTACCTGACATTCCAGATCATCTCTGGCTCGGGCGGCGGCAGCCAGACGGGCAAGCAGCAGGACCTGACCGCCAAGGTCATGCATCACTCCGGCGGCCGCTGGCTGGTCGGCATCGTCGGCCTGGCCATCGTGATCGCCGGGCTGATGCTGGTCTACGAGGGCATCCGCCGCAAGTTCCTGAAGTACCTGCAGCTGTCGCAGCTGAGCCCCCGGGCCCGCCGCCTCGTTGAGCGGCTCGGCATGATCGGGACCGCGGCCCGCGGCGCGGTGTTCGCCCTCGCCGGGGCGCTGGTGGTCGAGGCGGCCATCACCTACCAGCCGTCCAAGGCGGGCGGCATCGACAAGGCACTGCTCACCCTGCGCAACCAGCCGTTCGGCGAGTTCCTGCTGATCCTCGCGGCGCTCGGCTTGATCATCTTCGGCATCTACGGCCTGTGCGAGGCGCGGTGGCGACGGGTCTAGCCGAGATGACCGGTATCTCGCGGTGCAGGAGCTGAGCGGGCCGGGCCGCTGCTGACCCCGGCGATCCGCCGGTTCCATGAGACCCACCACGCGACCCAGGTCGAGATCATCGGCGCGCGCAGCACGACGAGATCCACCGCGCTGATCCGGGCCGGAAGTTTAGACCGGCCATGGCGGTGAGCCAGAGGAAGGTGCCCTGACCATCTCTCCTGCTCCGGCGTCCACCAGCACATCAGCGCGGCTCAGGGTAGGGGCCCGGGGCGGCGATCGCCGGGTGGCCGTCGATCGCCATCAGCAGGTCCGCCTCGGCCAGTAGCGATCCTAGGACGTGCACGATGCCGTCAGCGCCGCCGAGCGCTGCGGGCTGGCGCTCGGCCTTGGTCAGATCAGCGCCGCCCGGTGTTCACCGGTCCGTTCCGTGGGAAGAGTGGACCGGGCCGGGTGGAACGTCCCGGGGGCAAGACGGCATCACCCGGCCCGGCGTCTAGTGGGTCAGGCAGCGTCCTTACCGCGCGAGCTGCCAGCGGCCGGGCCGATGCCATGCGCGGTGAACCAGATTTTCCCCTGCACGGGGCCCCTCCTGTCCGTAATCGGTGACAGCCGAGCGGCGTCGGTATCTGGTGGCGCGGCTGGAGTGCCCGCCGTCAGGCCTCAGCGTCGGCGCCGGGCGGTGTTGGCCTGCAACCGCAGCGCGGCCGCCAGGTAGGCGGTCAGTGCGATACGGCCGTGGCCGATCACGTCAGGGTCGGGGTCGCGGCGCTCGCGGAAGGCCAGATCCAGGATCCGGTCGCCGAGCTCGACCAGCATCACGAAGACCAGCAGATCGGTCTGCGGGGGGCCAGGTCAGCCGCGACGGCCACGCCGTGCAGGCGCCGGGCGGTGCGGCGGTTGTAGCGCAGCACCTCCGCCCGCACCGTCGGCGAGACCCGCCCGTCCAGCCACAGCCGGGCCGCGTTGCGGTTGGCCTGGAAGTAGGCGGCGTAGCAGCCGAGCTCGCGCTCGACGAACTCCGTCACTGACGAGGGCGTCCAGCCCGTCTCGGCCTCGGCGAGGAAGGCGCTGAGCCGTTCGAGGTGCTGTTCGATCAGCGCGTCGAGGACCTGCTCACGGTCGGCGAAGAAGCGGTAGAGCGAGGGCGCGGTAACGTCGGCGCGCCCGGCGATGGCTCGCGTGGTGACGGCGTCGACGCCGCCCTCTTCGATGAGGGCGGCCGCGGCGCCGAGGATCCGCTCGACGGTCTCGCGGCTGCGGACCTGGACCGGCTGTCGGCGGCGGCCGGGCTGGGCCGGGTCAGGCCCGGCGGGCGGTTCCGCGGGCTCGGTGCTCTTGGCCACTGCTACCATAGATGAAACTATAACACGATTCACGTTAGATTTAGGACAAGCTCCGCGCCTGACGACCGATTCCGGGCCGCAGCATGTCCGCGCCGTCGTCGTTGCCGGGGCCGGGTTCGGCGGGCTGGCCGCGGCCCACGCGCTCAACGGCCGCGGAACGCTGCGCAGGCTGGCGATGATCGATGAAGGCTTCGTCCAGGACGACGCCGGGCTCGGGCCGGTCAACATATCGGCCCTGGACCCCAAGACCGCAGCCCTGCTGCAGCTAGGGGTGTCGGTGGCCATCGGGTCGCCAGCGGTGTGCCTGGAATGGAGCACCGAGGCGGGCGCTGGCGGCGGGCGCGAGCGAAGAAGAGATCGCCGACGTGCTGCTGGCGATCGCCCCGTAGCCGGGCCCGGCCGGGTCGTCGCCGCCGCGCCCGAGCTGGCGACCGCACTCGGCTATGACATTCAGGCCGGGCTGGAGGAACCAGACGATCACTGACAGCCGCCGCCAGGGCGCGCACGGATTGCAGCCCAGCACCGTGCGGCGTGGTCCACGCAGGACCGATCAGGGGCGGTGGTCCAGCTTGAGCCGATCTGGACGACGGCGCCCGAGTTGCTAATGCGGCGCGTGATCGGGGGCGCGAAGGCAGAGGTTACCCGGTACAGGTGAGCCGCTGCCCGAGGCGGGGCGGGAGAATGGCCCGGTGGCAACGCCTGCAGACCGCCCGGGGCCTGCCACACCGGACGTGCCGGGCCCGCCGGACCCGGTGGCTCTGCTGCGCAGCCGCAGTTACCTGCGGCTGCTGGTGCTGGCCGCGATCTTGGGCGTGCCGATCTCCGCGGTCGCCTACGGCTTCCTGGCGCTCGGTCAGCTACCTGCAGAAGGAGATCTTCATCCACCTTCCGCACGGGCTCGGTTTCACCACCGAGCCGGTGCGGTGGCCGCTGCCGGTGCTGGTGGTGGGCGGTGTCCTGGCCGGCTTCGCCATCCGGTATCTGCCGGGCAAGGGCGGGCCCTCAGCGGCGGGCGCTTTCGCCGTGCATGCGCCGCCGACCGCGGTGCAGCTGCCCGGCGTCATCCTGGCGGCGCTGGCGACGCTGGTCTTCGGCGCCGTGCTCGGCCCGGAGATGCCGCTGATCGCGCTCGGCGGCGGGCTGGCCGCCCTGGTCATCCGGCTGGCCCGGCGGCGCGCTGTGCCTGACCAGGCGGCCAGGGTGCTGGGTGTCACCGGGAGTTTCGCGGCCGTCAGCACGCTGCTGGGATCGCCCCTGACCGGCGCGTTCTTGCTGATGGAGGCGTCCGGGCTGGGCGGGCCGATACTAGGCGTGGTGCTGCTGCCGGGGCTGCTGGCGGCCGGGATCGGCTCGCTCATCTTCATCGGCCTGACAACCTGACCGGGCTGGGCACGTTCTCGCTGGCCCTGCCCGGCCTGCCGGGCTTCAGCCAGCCCACCGGGGCCGAGTTCGGCTGGGCGATCGCGATCGGGCTGGCCGCCGCCGTGATCGGCCCCGCCATCCAGCGGCTGGCACTGTTCCTCAAGCCCTATGCGGACAAGTGGACCATGCTCGTGGTCCCGCTGGCCGGGCGTCGGCGGTCGCCGTGCTGGCGATCATTTACGCGGAGGCGACCGGCAAGCCCACCTCCGACGTGCTCTTCTCGGAGAGAACGCGCTCGACCCGCTGATCACCCACGCCGCCAGCTACTCGGTGGGCGCGCTGCTGCTGCTGATGGTGTGCAAGGGCCTCGCCTACGCGGTGTCGCTGAGCAGCTTCCGCGGCGGGCCCGTCTTCCCGGCCATGTTCATCGGCGCGGCCGGCGGCATCGCCCTGTCCCACCTGCCCGGGCTGCCGCTGATCGCTGGCTGTCGCCATGGGCATCGGCGCGATGAGCGTGGTGATGCTCACCCTGCCGATCACCTCGGTGCTGCTCGCCACCCTGCTGCTCGCCTCGGACGGCCTGGCCCTCATGCCACTGGTGATCGTGGCGGTGGTCGTCGCCCACGTCGCCGCCGCCCACATCACGTGGCGCCCGGCCACGCAGCCGGACGGAAACGGGCAGACGGGCAGCGGTGCTCACGCCGATACCGCCGCCCAGACGTGAAGCAGCCCAGGCGCAGCCCTTCCGCCCGTGACCTCACCGGTCACAACGTCACAAACCGCTGCCCTCGCGGCGCCCAGACCGGCTCCAGCCCGGTACCGGCCAACCCACCTGTGCACGGTTTGGCGGGCGGAGTTCATCGACGTCGATGGCACGGTGCGGCGGAGCCGTTAAACCGCTGTTGGAGCGTGGCGTTCGAGCGGTTCCCCGGTGCGGGGGTTCCCGTCGTTTCGGGGCAGCGGAACCGGCCGGGCCTGTGGTGGTTCGCCAGCGCGGGCGGGCACGTGGGCCACGAGTCCTGGCTGGAGTGGGACCGGCTGATGGCGCTGGACGCCGATCCTGGGGTCGTCGCTGTGGCCGCGCAGCCGATGTGGCTGGACTGGGCCGACTCCGCTTCCGGGCGGGCGCTGCGGCATGCCCCCGACTGCTTCGCCCGGCGCGCGGACGGCAGGGTTTCGGAATCTCGCCGGGCCCATACCTCTCCAATGCCGTTCGGTACCAGTGCACCCGGTGCCAGGGCTGGTTACATCCCTGCGATGGGGTTAAACCCAGATCCCAGATCCCCGGTCCTAAGACCGGCCGTCAGCCCTCCAGGAGCCCCAGCTCACGGGCCCGGGCGACCGCCTGGCTGCGGGAGGAGGCTCCCAGCTTGCGGTAGATCGAGATCGCCTCCGACTTGACGGTGTGGCGGGAGAGGAACAGTTCGGCGCCGATCTCCGGGCAGCGACAGGTGGGTGGAGAGCAGCGGCAGCAGGCGGAGTTCGGCGGCGGTCAGGGCCGATGCTCCCGGGACGGCTGAACCGCGCTACCTGGGCAAGCCGGGCCCGAGCGCCTCGGCCTCCCTGACCAGGATCCCCAGGCCGGGCCGAAGTTGGAGCACCTCATCGACTTCCCGCATGAGCGTCCTGGCCCCGCCGGTGTCGGCGAGGGCGATGTGGGCGCGGATGAGCTCGATCCGGGTCTGGACGGCCAAGTGGGGCTGCGCGTACGTCAGCAAGGATCTCAGCCGCTGAGCGCTGGCGAGTTCGCGCCGCGCCGCCGGGACATCGCCCCGGTGCAGGGCCACGCGGGCCTGCACCGCGCAGACGGCAGCGCTCCTCCAGCCCGGCCTGATCCAGCAGCGAGCGCGCTTGGTCTAGCCAGGGCCTCAGCCTGGTTCCATTGGCTGCGTGCCATCGCCACCAGCGACCGTTCGCACAGCATTCGCGCGATCGCATCGGGCATGCCGATTTCCTGTCCGGCTCTGACGGCCTCGTCAAGGACGACATCCGCGCTGTCGAGATCGCCGGAGAGGATGCGCGCGATCCCCTGCAGGAGCCCGGCCAACGGGCGCCACGATGCCCGCCGCCGCGTATTGTCGTGCGGCCTCATCGGCGTCCGCGTGCATCTGCTCGACACCATGGCGGCACAGCAAAGCGCGCAGCACAGCGGCGAGGGCCTCGGTGTGATGGTCGCCGGCCCGGGCCACGTCCTGGGAGCGCCAGCGGTCGACGGCATAAGCCCATTCGCTCGGCGTCGGCCGCCCGCCCGGTCACCAGGGCAAGAAGCGAGGCGTACGCGGCGGCCCGCGGGTGGTCCTCGAACCCGCCCCGGTCATCGAGCCACCGGAACCACCGCTGCAGGGTGGTGATCCTGGCTCGCCGGTACGTCGGCCGCCAGAGTTCTTCCACCAGCCGGGCCACCGTGTCAACGTCCCCGGCGGCCATGGAGTACTCCAGCGCTTCCTCGGGCAGGTCGTTGCGCAGGCACCAGGCGGCGGCGCGGCGCGCGCAGGACCGGGATCAGGCCGGGCTCCCGGCGCTCCAGCCTCCGCCAGCAGCATGTCGCGGAACAGGTGGTGGTAGCGGTACCACTGCCCGCGCCGGTCCAGCGGCACCAGCAGCAGGTTCGACCGGGCCAGATCCGCCAGCGCCGCGGCGGACCCGGGCAGGTCCAGCACCGCCTCGCACAGCGGCCCGGACATCCGCTCCAGCACCGCGGTCCGGGTCAGGAACGCCCGCTGCCGAGCTGGAGATCCGCGCCAGGAACTCCGACTCCATGTACTCGCTGACGAACCGGTCATCGCCGCCGAACGGAGACCGCCGCGCCCGGCAGCGAGCCGCCTTCCCGCAGGTACAGCGCCGCGAGGTACAGCCCGGCCGGCCACCCCTCGGTCCGCCGGTGCAGCTCAGCCACGTCATCCTCAGCCCGAGCGTGCACCCCGGCTCGCGCAGCAGCGATGACGCCTCCTCCGCGGTGAGCGACAGGTCACCGGCGCCGATCTCCAGGATCCTGCCCTCGGCGCGCAGCCGCGCGATCCGCAGCGGCGGCTCGGCCCGCCCGGCCAGCACCAGCCGCGACCCGTCTGGGCACGTGATCGGCCAGCACCGACAGCGCGGCCCGGCATTCGGAGTTGTGCAGCAGGTGCACGTCATCCAGGACCAGCACCACCGGCGAGGTCATCGACGCAGAACGCCGACCCCAGCCGCGGGACGACCGAGCCGGGCACCGAACTCGCCGGGGAGGCCAGCGCGTCGAACACCCGCTCACCGATCGGCTCGACCGCATCGAGCGCTTCGGCGACGTAGGTGAGCAGGACCTTCGGGTCGTTGTCCGCTTCGTCGACCGACACCCACGCGAACGGCCTGGCCGTTGCGCTCGGCCCACTGCGACAACAGCGTCGTCTTCCCGTAACCTGCTGGCGCGACCACCGAGACGATGGGCCGGACGTCGTGACTTACCAGTCGTTCGATCAGACCCGGACGGCTGACGGTCCCGGCCGGACCAAGGGACGCAGGAGCTTACGCCGTGTGAGGTCGAACGCCGACCGGCTCGCACCCTGCGCTCGGTCGACTCGCTGACGCACGTCGCTGCTACTCATGCCCGACACCCTCGCCCGGCGGCCTGCGTCCATGCTCGTCCGGAACCTTGAACCAGGTCAAGCAGCCAGTAGACCCCACCGGGTGAGCAAACACCAAACATGGCGTTACCAGCGTGCGGCGGATTGCGCCGTCAAGCCAGTACTGGCCCGCGACGCCCGGGCTATGGCGATCCCGGCGACTGCCACAGCCATCCCGTCGTACTGCGACCCGCCTGGAGCGCTCACCCTGGGCGGGTGATCCGCCACCCTCGGATACTCGGCGAAGGTAATGACGGTCACCGTGTCTGGGCGAGGGCGAATCATAGGCGGGGGCTTGCCGGGGTATGGAACGTTGCTGATCCTCTGGCGGCGGGCATTGCTGAACGCCGTCCAGGCGGATTCGATGAACGATCATTCGCCGATCGGGGAGGCGGTGGCGGGCAATGGGCTGGAATCGGTGCACGGTCATCGCCGTCGCCGCGGCGTGCGCGCTGGTGGCTTCGGCGTGCGGCCGGTCCGCCAGCACGGCGGGCGCGGCGCCGGGCAATGCCTCACCGGTCAAGGGCCTGGTGGCGATCACCCCGGTGGACACCAAACCGGTGTCCTCGGTGGTCTGGGCCATCAACCGGGACGTGATATCGCTGGACCCCATTTACGACGCTCGCCTTCCCGGAGTACACGGCCGACTCGCTGATGTGTGAGTCGCTGCTGCGCCAGGCACCCGACGGCTCGATTGAGCCCGGCCTGGCCACCGTCGTCGAACCCGTCGCCCACCACGATGGTGTTCACGCTGCGGCCGGGAGTGAAGTTCTGGGACGGCCACCCGGTCGACGCTCAGCCGACGTGGTGTACAGCCTCGACCGCCAACATCAACCCCAAGCTCGGCGGGTTCTAACGCGGCCGTGACTTCAGCCGGGTGGCCTCGATCGCCGCGACCAGGCACGTCCCAGGTGACGATCACGCTCGAAGCAGCCCGACTACTGGCTGGAAGGCGAGCTCGCCTCGATACCGGGCATCGTCATCGAGAAGAGCCTTCGCCGAGAAGCAGGGCAAGAACTACGGCACCCCGGCCGGGTCGATCATGTGCACCGGTGCGTACATGTTCAAGTCCTGGAACCCGGGCGTGGGCGTGGTCGCGGTCCGCAACCCGCACTACTGGAACCCTTCGGTCCACCCGCTGGTCGAGCCAGATCACCCTCAAGGGCGTCCCGGACGCCGCGTCCCTGACCGCGGGCTTGCTGACCGGCGCGATCCAGGGCGACTACGCCGTCGGGCTCTCCACCCTGGACCAGCTGAAGAACAGCAGCACGCGTCAAGGTCTACCAGGGCCCCGGCTGGTCCAGCGACGCCGTTCATCATCACCAGCCTCAAGGGCGTGCTGGGCAACCTGAACGTGCGCCGGGCGCTGTCGCTGGCGCTCAACCGGCAGGCCATCATCAACTCCGTCTACCAGGGCGCGGCGCTGACTGCCGCGGTGGCTGTCCAACCCGGGCACGTTCGGCTACGGCAAGTCCGTGTTCGACCGCCGCCTACGACAGCTCGCCGGTGCTGACCCAGAACATCGCCGAGGCCAGAGAAGCTGGTCCAGCAGGCCGGGGCCACCGGAAAGACGATCACCATCGGCACCTCCAGCCAGCTGGCGGTGCATCGCCGCGGTGACCGGCGCCTACCAGGCGGCGGCCCAGGCGATCGGGCTGAAGGTGATGCTCAAGTCGGTGTCGGCCCAGAACTACATCAACTTCTTTACCGATCCCAAGGCCCGGGCGGGCATCGACGGCTTCCCGGCGGTGGACTACGGCGACTACGCCGACCCGGCGGCGCTGCTCGCTCACGGTTGTCCTGCCGGGCGGGATCGCAGAACTACGACCAGCTTCAGCAACCCGACAGATCACCGCCGCGCTGGAGCAGGCGCGCAGCACCGCCAGCCCCGGCCAAGCGGGCAGCGCTGATGGCTGAAGGCCGAGAAGCTGACGATGCAGCAGCTGCCCTGGATCCCCGACGTCCAGCCCGACACCGTGCTGGTGCTCAACAAGGACCTCACCGGCGCGGTCTCCTCGTCCGCCTACCTGTTCTCCCCATGGGCCGACCAGTCTGGGCGGGACCGGCTGAGGGAAGCGCTGGCGGTTCTTCGCGCGCTGATCGCAGAGAGTGGCCGACACTCCCGGCGGCAGACGCGCGAAGAGGATTCGATCTGCACGGTTCTCGAGCGCAAGCTCTGTGGGTCGTGGCCACGCATAGCAAATGTTCGGTATCCCGTACCGGGCAAATGGCGATCGTGCGGACGTCGGCTGGACCCGGGTGAACCCGGCCGGGGGTGTGCCGTCCGGCTGGATTATGGCGTCCCCGCTTGCGGCGTCGGGGCCGGTCATCAAGGCGGCGGTGTTCTCGCTGGGCTTCGCAGACCGGGACCGTTCCCGGCTGGGCGGGGACCTGGGTGGTGGGTGAGGCGCTTGCGGTACCACAGGACGTCCGTTCCTGATGGGAAGTCCTCGACGCAGCCCACCAGTTCGTAGCCGTTCTGCTCATAGAGAGCCCGGGCCTGAAAGGCGTAGGTGAAGTGGACGGTCTGCGAGCACCCGCGCGCGGCCGCCTCGGCTTCGGCGGCGGCGATGAGCCGCGTGGCGAGGCCACGCCCGCGGAGACTCGGCTCCACCCACAGGCTCTGCAGTTCGCAGCAGTCGCCCCAGGTCCACCCGCTGATGCCGGCGACGACCGTGCCAGCGTCGCGCACGAAGATCGCCAGGTCGGCTTCGTCGCCGAGTCCCATGGCGGCGGACGCCTCACGGCGGATCTGCGTTTCGAGGACGTCGATGTCGAGCGGATCCGGATGGTCCTCGACGTGGAACTCCACAGCGGCTCAGCTCGTCAGGCACCGACGATCTGCTCGATCAGCGAGAGGTCGTCGAAGTACGTCCGGTAGGACCGGATCTTCCCGTCGCGGAAGTCGGCCACGGTGACGCCGGGCAACTGGACGTGCCGTCCCGTTGCTTCCAGCACGGTATCCTCGCTGAGCACGAGCGGCCCGGTGTGATCGGCTTCGACGAGCCATTCGGCGAACGCCTTGTTGCCCACTTCGTCGAGTCCCCGGAACGTGATCACGACGTTGGAGAACGCTTCCTCACGGAGGGCGGCGAGGTCAGCCAGTGCTGCCAGCCCCGACACGGTCGCGTACGGCGACCAGCCGACGACGTCATCGGTGAACAGGGTCTCCGGATCAACCGATGCGCCACCGACCTCGGCCTCGAGCGCGTCCGACAGCACCTCTTTGCGCGATCCACTCATGTCAGCCCCCTGTTCCTGCCGGGAATCGGTCTGTTCAGCATCTTCTGGCAATCCGGCATGCGTTCAGGTCCCGAGTATTTTCGCCTTGGCCGCCGCGAACTCTTCGTCTGTGAGCGCGCCCGAGGTGTGCAACTGTGCGAGGTGTTCGATCTCGTCGGCCGGGTCCGCCGGAGGAGGCGCATATTGCGCCTGGTCCTGCGCCGTCGTCGGCAGGCGCCTGGTCGTCGGCAGGCGCCTGGTCGTCGGCAGGCGCCTGGTCGTCGGCCTGCTGCTGTTCCCGGCCTGCTTGGCCTCGTGGTGAGCAATCGCCCCCGCCCGCCGCTCCGGCAACGAGCGCCCGCCGCCTTGTCCGTCGCCTGAAACCCATCGGAGAACTCCTTCCCGTTCGTCCGGGCCGTCATCGTGCGACCGGCGATCGCTCGCCGCAGGCACATCAGCCGCTGCGTTAGGCACGAGCCTGCATGTCAGCGGATCCCTGACGCATCCGGGACTCGAGGCGGGCGATGCGAGCCCTGCCTCCCAGCGGGCTGACGATGCCGCGTGCGGACGCCGATCAGGACCCGCCGGACCCGATGTACGCCGGAGCTCGCAGGTATACCGGGACGATGATCTGCGACCGCGTTCGCACCGAGGCCTTCCGGCGTGCGATCGACTGCCGGTGGTGAGCCCCGGTGACGTCGTGCTCGACGTCGGGGCGGGAAGCGGCATCTTGAGCTTGTTCGCGGCGCGGGCCGGGTGCTGCGCGCGTCTACGCGGTGGAGCGGACGACGGTCGCCGCCGTAGCGCAGGGCTGGCCGCCGCGAACGGGGTCGCGGAGATCGTCCAGGTGTTCCACGGCGATGTCATGGAGATCGAGCTGCCGGGACGGGTCGATGTGATCGTCTCGGAGTGGCTCGGAGGGTTCGGGATCGACGAAGGGATGCTCGGTCCGGTCATCGCCGCCCGTGACCGCTGGCTCAAGCCGGGCGGGGGTCATGATCCCCGCCTGGTGACGGCCTGGACCGCGCTGGTGCACGACCGGTACAGCGGGGAGATGGTGCAGTTCCTGCGGGACAACCCGTACGGCCTCAAGCTCGATGACCTGGCCGAGATGACCGTCAACGAGATCTTCTATTCCGGCACCTTCCGTCACCTCGCGGCCGGTGACAGGCGCTCGGAGCCGGGCCAGTTGTGGACGACGGACGCGGAGCTGATCCCGCTCGAGCAGGCGCAGGCGCCTCACGAAGCCGAGACGCTGCTGCCCGTCCGCGAGCACGGAACGGCGAACGCGCTCGCACTGTGGTTCAGCGCCGAACTCGCGCCCGGCATCTCGCTGTCGGTGGGACCCGGCGATCCGCCGACGCACTGGGGGATGACGACGGCCCCGCTGCGCCGCCCCGTGCAGCTCACGCCCGGCATGGCCGTCCGCGCCAAAGTCAGGACCGCCCCGGCCCGGCCGGTCGGGACATGGACCAGCTGGGCCGTCGCGCTGCCAGGCGCCGACTGGGAGGAGCACGACGAGCAGGCCGTCTGGCAGGAGATCGACGACTGAACAATCCCAGAACCCCTGACGGGCCCCGGCGGGGGCCAGAGTTTCTACGTCAACCGTCATCAAACGCTCACACCCGACATGGAAGAGGTCGGTGTCAAGGGGGCCGCTAAGCCCTATGCTCTCTGAATCCGTACGAGGTGCCGGGACCCGCCAGTCTATTTGCGTCCGCGGAGCCTGACCCGGCTGCCTCACTAATCTGCGGGGCGGCGGAACATCAGCACCGGCAGCGGATTTGATCACGGGCGCCGGGCACCTGCGCGTCCGGTAACGCGCTGGCGAGAATTCTCTCACGGTGGTCCGGGATGCTTGCTCGTCCGCAGGAGCCTGGGAAAGATGCTCTCTGGCGGGAGTTCGGGCAGGTGACCGACGTGCAGAAATGGCTGGCGACCGCGCCGGTGCCTATGGGCCGCCGCCACCGCCGCCCGCCTGGCCGAAGGGGAATCGGCCGAGACTCAGTCATCCGGCCATGGCGGACCGGCACCACGTCCAGCTCGCAGCTGACGCCCTGCTCCTCCAGCAGGGCGGTCGTGGGCCAGGCGGCGTCCGCGTGTCGGGCGCCATGGCTGTATGGTCCGTGCGCTGACTGGTCCTGAGTGCCACCACGCCCAAGGCTTTGCGGACGGCGACGCTCGATGTGCGATCATCTTTTTGCCGGCGGCCGCCCCGCTTCCGGGCCGCCCGGCACCGGGCCGCGAGCATTAATTCCCGTGCGGCCACAGCCGGGCTATTGGTAGACGCTCAAGACGGCATTCTCCTCAGGCGCCCCTGATAACCCCGTCATTCGGCGCCTATGGCGGAGGGGACGTCGCCCGGGAAAGGAGGAACCGGCTCCCGGCCAGCCGAGGTTCACGGAATGCGGCTGCGGGGAACCCAGCAGTGCGGCCCTGGATGCGCGCTCGGGGCGGGCGCACCACCCCCAGGCGCCCAGGCAGGCCGGTCAACGGTTAGGGCTCATACTGCGGCCCTGGGTCAGGCGGTGAGGCTCACGTGCTGGCAGGGAGCCTGGCGAGTGGGCCACCCTGGACCGGCCGCAGGTGTTGCCGGTGGGTCCTGGCGGGGGCGCAGTGGCAGGTCAGGTCAGGAGCACCAGGCCGCTGATCGCCAGGTAGGCGCCCAGGACCAGGGCGGTGTAGGCCATGAGCTGGCGGGCGTGGCCCAGCCAGCCAGTCCTGGGCGTTCTTGAGCGCCGCCTTGGTGGCCTCGGGCCGCAGTTCCAGGAACGCGAACGGGATGATGATCAGCAAGAACTCGATGAGGACGAACAGGATGACGCCGATGACCTGGTTCGCGGTCGAGGATTTGCTGGTGACCAGGATGTGCAGCGCGCTCGAGGTAGGCGCCGCCGGGGATGCCGCACAGCGCGCCGACCAGCATGGCGAGCCCGAGCCGGGGCTCAGCCAGCACCCGCTGCGCCCAGCCGTCCTTCTTCTCCTTCTCCCTTCTCCGGCTGCCCGTCGCCGGCCGGGACCGGTGCCTTGCGCCGAGCCGTGCAGGCGGCCGGTGGCGACCAGCGCGCCGACGGCGAGCAGGAGCAGGCCAAGGGCCAGGTCGACGCCCGCGCTCACCGTTTTCTGGGAGTTGATGGCATCGGCGTGGAAGACCGAGCACATCCAGCAGGCCGATCGTGATGCCCACGGTCAGGCCGCCGAGCAGGACGCACAAGAACATCGCCCGCGGCCGCCGGTTCTCGATCAGCAGCAGATCGACGGCCAGCAGCTTCGGGTTCAGCGCCGCGACGAACGCGAGTGCGAAGAACTCGGCGTTCATCGCCGGTCAGCCGGCATCGGCCACCGCCTCCGGCCGGTGCGCCGCCCCGGCTGCTGGTGCAGCTTGACGTGCCTCTTATACGCTGCAACGCCGTCTGCGATCGGGTATGGCCCGCGGATCCGCTGAAGCTCGGGTGAGACCTCCGGAGTAATCCAGGTCGGGATCGTCACCGCAGTCGCAGCAGATGATCTCGAACGCGCTGGTGTAGCCGCCTTCCGCGCGGCCCTCCACGATGCGGCGTATCTGGCGCCGGAGAACGGTCGTCCAGCTCATGCCGGGGTGGATCACGGGTCTTCAAACCCTGCCTCCTTGCGATCACTGCGGTGCCTGGCACTTCCCGACGTTGGGCCGCAGGCGGGCCGCCCGCTAGGGGCCGTTCGTCCCGGACAATGGGACCTCTGCCCGTGGCATGGCCCCCGTTGGGGTGGGGACTGCGGGCTGGCCAGGCGGCGGCTCACCAATCCCAGGCAACATCATTACGCAGGCGTTGCATCCTCCGAACTGGGTGAACCCTCGGCATCCCCTCGCCGGGGGGCGCGCCTGCGTGGATTGGTCTCTTGAGAACATCCGGACCGGGAGGAACGCCAGCATCCGTCATGAAAGTGGTCCCTCCGTCGCGAGCGCATCGAACGCGGGCGGGCTGTTCACTACCGGTGGCCCTGCGAGCAGGCTGCGGCGGCCAGCGTGCCACCTGCCCGGTGGTGTGCCTCGCCGACGGACCGCCGCTGGCTCGCCGTCGGGGTCAGGCCCGCGTCACCAGCGGCAACCTCCCAGCCTCCGCGCCGGTCGGCTGGGGCGGTGACACGTCAGGCACCTCGCCGCGGCTCGCCAACCTCGCGTCCTACCATTAGCCTCGGGCTTTCGCCAGTGACCGGCTGACCTTGATCGTTTACATATGAAAGTGCCTTTGGCCTGGGAGGATAGGGACTTGTCTGAGGATCCTGTCCACGCCAAACCGAAGGCACTTTCCAGGTGCAAGAATACCGGGCGCCGCTCCAAGATCACTGTGTCGGCCGACGGGAAGGGGCTGGTGTCGCAGGCTGGCGGGTTGCTGCTGGCCGAAGCGCTCCAGGTGACGGGCCTGGGCCAGGGTCTGTCCGGCGCTTTGACGCGGTGGCGGGCGCCGCGGGCGGTGCACGACCCGGGAAGATCATTGCCGACCTGGCCATGGCGCTGGGGCTGGGCGGGGACTGCCTGGCTGATGTCGCGGTGCTGCGCGCCCAGCCGGAGCTGGCCGGGCCGGTGGCTTCTGATCCGGTGATCTCCCGGCTGATCAGCGCGCTGGCCGCGGATGCGCCGCGGGCGCTGCGGGCGATCCGCAAGGCCCGCGCTGCCGCCCGTGAGCGGGCCTGGGCGCTGGCTGGCGAGCGCGCGCCTGGCGCGGACGGGACGCCTGATCCCGGTGGACATCGATGCCACCGATCGTGACTCGCGCACTCGGAGAAGGAGAAAGCTGCTCCTACCTGGAAGAAGACGTTCGGGTTCCATCCGCTCGGCCGCGTTCGCCGATCACGGCGCCGCGGCAGGCGGGAGCCGCTGGCCATCGTGCTGCGCCCGGGAACGCCGGGTCGAACACCGCCAGCTGAGCACATCGAGGTGACCCGGCTGGCGCTGGCCCAGCTGCCCCGCCGAGCTGCGGCGGCGGGTGCTGATCCGCACCGATTCCGGCGGCGGCACGCACGAGTTCCTGGCCTGGCTGGCCAGCCCGGGCCGTCGCCTGCACTACTCGGTCGGCATGACCATCACCGACGAGATGCAGCAGGCGATCCTCAGCCTGCCCGGACCGCATCTGGGAACCGGCCTATGACGCCGGCGGCCAGGTGCGGCCAGGCGCCTGGGTGGCCGAGCTCACCGGCCTGCTGGACCTGTCGTGACTGGCCGGAGGGGATGCGGGTGATCGTCCGCAAGGAACGCCCCCACCCCGGCGCCCAGCTGCGGTTCACCGACATCGGCGGCCACCGGTTCACCTGCTTTCGCCACCGACGCCCGGCGCGGGCAGCTCGCCGACCTGGAACTGCGGCACCGCCGCCGCGCCCGGTGCGAGGACCGCATCCGCAACGCCAAGGACACCGGGCTGCGCAACCTGCCGCTGCACGGCTTCACCCAGAACCAGATCTGGTGCGAGCTGGTGGCCATGGCCTGCGAACTGCTGGCCTGGATGCAGATGCTCGCCCTCGACGGCCCCGCCCGCGCCTGGGAACCCAAACGGCTGCGGCTGCGGCTGTTCTCCGCCGCCGGGCGCCTGGTCCGCGGCGGCCGCCGCCTGCG
>ERZ1370068.9459-contig-8236_pt1 | contig 57542 bp, 72 predicted proteins | sample MGYA00561227_ERZ1370068 | MGnify/ENA primary metagenome ERZ1370068 (study PRJEB38410, sample SAMEA6850437) | metagenome | study: Metagenomic assessment of the ecological functions of the soil: analysis of the soil microbiota associated with the... | reverse complement strand
TTGTACTTCGTTCAGTTACGTATTGCTGGCTGCGTCCGCCGTCGCGGGTGAGGTGCGAAGTGGCGGCCGTGGGTGGCCGCCCGCCGGCCGCGTCGGGTACCCGCAGGCGGACACGCTTGCAGCGCTCTAAGCCCGCCCGCGAAACCTCACCCACCGGTGACCGAGTGCGCTCGCGCGACGGTGTCACTCGATGTGGCGCGCTCCTGCGCGGCGCGCGAGAGAACACACCGCGTCGTAGATCGGGCGCGGCAGCCGCCGCAACACGAATCCGACGACCGCCATCTGCCATGGCAGCGCATAGAATCGCTTTGCGCCGCTCGATCGCACGTGCGATCAGCCGCGCAGCCTTGTCCGGTGCAAGCAGGAACGGCATCGGGTACGGATTGCGTCGCAGTCATCGGCGTCGCGACATAACCGGGGCAGATCGTGACGACTGCGATCCCGGTGTCGGCGCAGCTCGAGCGCGCAGGCTTTCGAGATACGTAATCGCTGCGGCCTTGGACGCGGAATACGCGCCCGACCCCGCGAGTCCGCGGAATCCGGCAACGCTCGCGATGCCGACAAGCGCTCCGCGCCCAGCTGTCTCGCATCGCGGCAACGAACGGCGCAAGACGTGTTGACCATCCCGACGACGTTGGTCTCGATAACGGTGCGAAACACCGGCAAGTCTTCGCGGGTATTCGGTCAACGCGCCGAGCGAGACGCCCGCATTCGCGATGACGATGTTCGGCGCCCCGGAAGCGCGCGATGAAATCGCCGGCTGCGCGGTCGAGCGCCGCCGCGCGTCGCGAACGTCACCCGCGTAGGTATGCGCATCGCTCGGCGGGATTGGCTCGCGTGCGAGCGCGGCAGAGCATCGGCGCGCCGCGCGAACAGACCGACATTGGCGGCACGCGCCGCGTAGTGCCGCACCAGCGCGGCGCCGACGCCGCTGCTCGCGCCCGTGATGAAAACGCTGCGCGGATCGTTGCGGTGACGATCGGATGCGCCCGTCGAGTGGACAGCGACTGCCCGGTGCGGGAGCGCATCGCGGTCGGATCGCCACCGGCTGACCATCAGCCCTTCGGTCGTTCGCGCGCGCCTTCGCAATCAACCCATCGAGTGCCGCCGGAATCGCGCGGTGGGAGCTCACCTTTGTAGGTCACGTATTTTCCGTCGACGACAAAGCTGGGAACCGATTGGACCTGATACGCCTCCGCGGCCGCGCGCGATTGACCTTGCCCGCCATCGCAAACGAGTTGTACATGTCCTCGACCTTCTTCCGATCCAGTCCCTGGCTCGCGGCCCAGTCGAAGAACGTCTTGTCTTGCCACAGGCTCACCCCGCGCGCGTGGAGCGCGGCAAAGACCTCGGGCGACAGCCGCTTCTCTTCGCCCAGCGCGTCGAGCGTGTAATAGATCTTCGCAAGCGGGATCCAGCGCTCCTGATACATGACAGGCACGCGGCGGAACTGCACGTCCGCCGGGCATCGCTTCATCCAGCCTTGCAGGATCGGCTCGAGGTCGGCGCAATGGGGACATCCGTACGAGAAGAACTCGATCACCTCGATCTTCTTGCCGGATTCGACCGGCTGCGGATTCTGAGGCGCAGAGTATTCTATGCCTCTTCCATCGCGCCTGATCGATGCCGCGGCGTTCATCGACAATGCCGCGAGGAACGCAGCCGCCACGGGCAAAAGCCGGCGCGTCAGGGTTTGCAGCGCAGTACTGGTGTGAGTCTCCATCGACGGTTAACGATCCTTGGCTGGCCTGCGAGGACACGAGTTCCACGCAGCGCGCATGTCGCCGGCGCCGGGTCACGTGTTCGGCCGTTCAGAATTTGATCACCGCGACGTCGAAACCCGCGCGGCGAGCTCGCCTTCATGCGCTGGAGCGCATCGGCATTGTCATAGGGACCGAGGCGCACGCGGTAGCGGACGCTCTTGTCCGGCAGCGTCAGCTGGCTGGATCGCCAGCTTCCCAGCCTGCGAACGCAAGCCTCGCCTTCAGATCCTCGGCGTCCGCTTCGCTGGAGAACGACCGCCTGCAAGCCAGAATCGATCGCCCGCGGCCTTGGACTTCGCGTCGGGCGCTCGCGCCAGCGGACGCTCGTCCGCCTTGGCCACGTACGCGCGCATCAGGCTTGCCGCCGCTTTGGCAGCGTCGGTCTTGTCGCGGCGATACGGCGCGCTCCGCGGTCGACTTTGTCCTGGGCGCAACGCGATCGACTTCGCCTGAAGTCTTCGGCTCCTCGACGCCGGGCAGGATCTCTGTAGAATCGAATCGCGGCTTCGTCCGGCGCGCCGCGTCAGCGCGGCCCGGCTTCGCCGCTGCTTTCGCGTCACTTCGCCGGGACTCCGACCCGGCGTCGCGGATTGATAGAGGACTCATGCCCTCTGTCAGATAGAACGCGACCGCCGCGGCCAGCGCCAATCCCAGCGCAATGCCGACGAAGAGCCCGAGCACGGTGCCGCCGAAGCCCGATTTGCGCGACTCGCAGCGCGGCGTTCAGGCGGTCTCGTGGGCGGACGGCGGTCGGCTAGCGAGCGTTCATGTCGCGAATTCGGCCGGATGAGCATCATCTTATCCGGCGCGCCGATTGCCGAGCACGGCACAGACCGTTCGGATCGCTCAGCCCTGCGGCCGCGGCGAGCGCGCAGGCGCGCACTGCTGTCAGCCGGGTCGTCGACCAGAAAGCGCTCGGCATTATAGTAACTGTGGAATTCGCCGGCCAATTCGCGCAGATACGTGGTGATCAGATGCGGCGCGAATTCGCGCGCAGCTACCGCGAGCTCCGCGGGAAACGCCGCGAGGCGGCGCAGCAGCGCTTCCTCGTAGGCGCTCGTGAGCGGCGCAAGATCCGCATCGCCAACGCGTCGACGATATGCGGCGGTCATCGGGATCCCCGCCTGCTTCATCACCGATGCCACGCGCGCATGCGCGTATTGGACGTAGTAGACCGGATTCTCCTCGGTCTGCGACTCGCGCGAGGTCGATGTCGAAGACGAACTCGCGTGTCGGCCTTGCGGGAGAGCGAGGAAGAAGCGCACGGCGTCGCGGCCGACCTCGTCGATCCAGTTCGCGCAGCGTGACGTAGCTGCCGGCGCGCTTGCTGATCTTCATCTCCTCGCCGCCCTTCATCACCGTCACCATCTTGTGCAGCACGTAATCGGGATAGCCCGGCGGCATGCCCGATGCCGCGTCGCCTGCAGGCCGGCGCGCACGCGCGTCACCGTGCTGTGATGATCGCGCGCCCTGGACGTTGATCGCGCGTGGTGAACCCGCGCTCCCACTTCGTCACGTGGTAGGCGACGTCGGGGACGAAGTAGGTGTACCCGCCGTCGGACTTTCGCATCACGCGGTCCTTGTCGTCGCCGTAGTCGGTCGTCCTGCAGCCACAGCGCGCCGTCCTGCTCGAACGTCTTGCCGGACTCGACGAGCCGCGCGACGGTCTGCGTCGACGCGGCCGGTCGGTGTAGAGCGAGCTCTCGAGGTAGTAGTTGTCGAAACGTCACGCCGAACGCCTGCAGGTCCCGGTCCTGCTCGCGGCGCAGCTCGGCGACGGCGAAGCGTGCGGATCGACTCGACGTCGCCGAAGATCGTGCCCGACTTCGTCCGAGATACGCTGCGCGATCTCGCGGATGTACTCGCCGCGGTAGCCGTCCTCCGGAAACGCCGCCTGCTCGCCCAGGAGCTCCTGCGCGCGCGCACGCACCGAGACCGCGAGGTTCTCGGATCTGCTGGCCGGCGTCGTTGTAGTAGAACTTGCGCGTCGACGCTCGCGCCCTGCCACTCGAGCAGCGTCGCGATCGCGTCGCCGAGCGCCGCCTGGCGGCCGTGGCCCACGTGCAGAGGGCCTGTCGGATTGGCGGAAACGAACTCGACCATGACGCCCGCCGTCGCGCGCGCGTCGCCGCGTGCCGAAGTCGTCGCGCTCGGCGAGGATCGCGCGCGACGACCGCTCTGGCGCGCCGAGGGCGTGACGAAGATGCTGATGAATCCGGCGCCCGCGATCTCGATCCGCTCCGATCCAGGCTCGTTCGGCGGAAGCGCCGCGACGAGCGCCTGCGCGAGCATCGCGCGGATTGCGTTTCGAGCGCCTTCGCATGCTGGAGCGCGACGTTCGAGGCGCAGTCGCCGTGCTGCGCCTGCTTCGGCGGCTCGAGTATCGACGGGAGTGCCTGCGCGTTCGGGCGCGATCGGCGGCGACGCCGAGCGTGAGGAACCTTCGAGTCTAGGTTCGCAGATCGGTCATGAGGACGCCGCCAGTGCGCCGTCAGCGACGAACTCGCGTCGAGTGGCATTTGCCGCAGCGATCAGCGGAGCTTGATGACAGCGCGCGCCGCTGCTGCATGCATGCGACGCTCGCAGAGCGAACCCGAGCGGATCGACGTCGAGGGCGAAGCGCACGCGGCGTCCCGGCAGCGAATCGATCGCAACGCCGCCAATGCGGAAGAAAGCGCTGCATCTGCGCGTGCGCTCTGCCGGCTCTGCGCCAGCACCTGCCCGCGCTCCAGTCCTGCGCGGCGCGCGAAGCGTTGCGGGTACCGGCGGAAAGACCTCGACGTCGACGCCTGCTGCTCGCGCGACGCTTGCGGCCCGCGTCGCTTGCGGCGGCGAGGAACGCGTCGACGGCATCGCGCCGCGTCGCCTCGGCGACGAGCAGTGCAGATGCGCGAACGGCGGCAAGCGTCGTCGCACGACGCTCGGCAGAGCAGCACTTCGGCGAAGCTGTCGTAGTCGTGACGGGCGAGCGCGACGCGAGCGGATGGGTCCGGGAAGTCCGTTTGCACGATCACCTCGCCTGGCAGGTCGCCGCGCCGGCCCGCGCGCGGCCTGACACCTGGAACGAGCAGCGCCGCCAGGCGCTCGGTCGCGCGAAAATCGGCGCTGTAGAGCGCGTTGTCGGCGCCCAGGACGCCGACCAGCGTGAGGCGCGGAAAGTCGTGCCCCTTCGCGAGCATCTGCGTGCCGACGAGGATGTCGACCGCGCCTCGCATGCACGCGGTCGCGCACGCCCGGCGAAGGCGCCCTTCCTGCGCGTGCTGTCGCGGATCGATGCGCGCGATGCGCGCGGCCGGGAAACGCGCGGCGAGCGCGCGTTCGAGGCGCTGCGTGCCGTGACCGACCGGCAGCAGGTCGACGTTGCCGCAATCCGGGCACGCATCCGGCAATCGCTCGCGCGTGCCCGCAATGATGGCAGCGCAGCATCCGCGCATCGCGGTGAACGACGAGCCGCGCGCTGCAACGCGGACATCCGGCCTGCCATCCGCAGGATCCACAGGCAGCGACGGCGCATAGCCGCGGCGGTTGATGAACACGAGCGCCTGCTCGGCCGCGCGCGATGCGTAGCTCGATCGCCGCAAGGAGCGGCGCGCTCACTCCTTCCAGCGAGCACGCGCGTCCCGGTCGGGAACGAACACGATCCGCGGTCGGCCGGGCCGGAGCAGCGGCGCGCAGCGGCAGCCCTGAGCCAGCCGTAGCGCCCGCGCTGCGCACTGAACGAGGGTCTCCAGCGAGGGGGTCGCGCTCCGAGCACGATCGGAACTCGCAGCCGCCGCGCGCGCCAGACGGCGACATCGCGGCCGTGATACTGGACGCCGTCCTGCTGCTTGAACGACGGATCGTGCTCTTCGTCTCGACGACGACGAGCGCGAGCCGCGGCAACTGGAGTGAACACCGCGAGCCGCGTTCCGAGCACCACGTCGAGCTCTCGCCGGCCGCCGCCGCCTTCCAATGCCGCAGGCGTTCGCTCGCGGAGACGCGACTGCGGAGCATCGCCGACCTTCGCGCGGGAACGCATCCGCGATGCGCTGCAGGAATTGCGGCGTCAGGTTGACTTCCGGCACGAGGATCAATACTTGCCGCCCGGCGGCAACGCGGCGGCGGCGCGGCGAGATAAACTCCGTCTTCGCGCACCTGCCGGTCACCCCTGCAGCGAACGGTGCGTACTGGCCTTGCGCGAGCGCGATCGCGGCGAGGGCCCGCTCGTCGCTGGTCGGCGCTGAGCGGTGGAGCTTCCGTCGCGGTGCGTGGTGACCGTGCTCGCACCGGAATCGGCTGGCGCAGCTGCATTTCGGCGAAGCCCGCGGCGCGCCACCGCTTCACGGCAATCCTGAGATACGCCGGCAGCTGCGCTCTGCGCATCGACGGTCGAGATCGAACCGGGTGCCGCTGCCATGCCGCATGCGTAGCGCACGAAGACGCGGCGCTCGCACTGCAGCGACGCCGGCGAGCGCCGTCTGCGCACTTGCAACGAGACGCAGAGGCAATGTGGGCTCGATCGATCCTCGACGCATGCTCGCGGCGCCGCTCGAGCGGCGGAATCATCTGCGCGATGACGAGACCCAGCGGCTCCTGGTAGTAAGACGCGACAAACGCGGCGACTCCAGCGAGATCACTCCGGCAACGGCGGGAGCTTCGCGGCATCGATCCGCCTATGGGCTGCAAACGCTCATGCGCGGAATCTCCGGGCGCGATCGACGATCTCGCGACGACGACTCAATCGGCGAGCGCTGGCCGAGCTTCACGCGCACGAGCGCGCCGCGCGCTACCATGAGTCCGTCGGAATCCAGTAGTCGAAAGGGTCGCCGCTGCGACCGGCAGCGCGATGCGCGCGACGGGCATCGGCCTCAGCGTCTCGAATGCGGGCTCGGACGGCCCGGACGCCGAAGTGGAAGCGCAGGTTGCGTGTTCGAAATGTTCATTGCGGTCGCAGCAACCACAGGCAAGTCCTTGGTTTATAACGACGTAGAAAACGGCTAACAAGGGCTGTGGATAATCGTGCGTAAGTGCCCGCTTGCGCGTCATTGCGGCAAAATCGGCGCTCGAGCCACACGTGGCATGCGTAGCACTAAAATACTTGTTTTCAATGAGTTAGGATTGGACGCACCGGTACCGTCTTGCACTCGGCACGCTCGGCACGTGCGTTCGCCATGACATGTGCATAAGCTGGGCGCTTTGGATCGGAGTGTTTTCGGCGGTTGTCAAGAGCCCGAAGAACCACGGCCAGCGCGGGTCTGCGTCGATTTCCCGGAGGGCACGCCGCGAAGATCAAGCGCCGGCGCGGGCTGCGAGGTTTCGCGATGGACTGCCTCGACCAGCGCAGCGACATTTCGGGCGGAGTCGCGGGAACGATTCCATGCGCTGAGGTTGAAAATGTAGCCGGGAGCTGGACCTCGGCAGCGCGAACGACCGCTTCCGCGCTCGCGCTGAACGACGATCGCATCGGTAAGCAACATCTGCGGATCCAGATTGTCCTGCAACGCGACGCGCGCGCCGACACGCCGTCGCGCCGGCCGCGAGATCGCTGGTCCAGTCGAGGCCGATGCACGATGCGCCACACGCTGCGAGCTCGTCGAGCCATTGCCCGCCACCCTTGGTGAACGCGATCGTCGGAACCGGCCGTCCGGTCCGCACCCGGCTCAAGCGCCGCGAGCACCGAGCGCATCGACGCCAACGAAAACGAGCGTAAGCATCCGTCGTCAGCATGCCTCCCCACCGTCGAACAACATCAATGCATCGCGCCTGCGCGAATCTGCTCGTTCAGATACGCGGTGACCGCACCCGCATTGATCGCGACGAGGCGGTGCAGCAGGTCGGGCGCCGATACGCCATGCGCGCCGACACCGTCGCGAAGTCCGCGCTGCCGCCGCCTTCGATCATGTAGCAGGCAAGCGTGAACGGGCTGCCGGCGAAACCGATCAGTGGCAAGCGACCGGCGAGCGCGCGCTTGGTCTCGCGGACCGCGTCGAACACGTAGCGTAGCTCGCCATGTCGGGCACTTGCCAGCCGATCGATCGCGGCCTCGTCGCGCGGTCGTGCGCTCGAAGCGCGGACCCTCGCCGTCGGCGAAATGCAGACCGGAGCCCCATCGCGTCGGGAACGGTCAGGATGTCGGAGAACAGAATCGCGGCGTCGAGCGGATAGCGCGCGAGCGGCTGCAGCGCGACCTCGGTTGCGAGCGACGGCGTCTTCGCGAGCGCGAGAAAGCTTCCGCGCCTTCGCGCGCGTCGCGTTGTACTTCGGGCAGATAGCGTCCCGCCTGCCGCATCAGCCACACCGGCGTGTAAGGCGTCGGAGCTCGCGGCGCAGCGCGCGCAGCGAAACGTCGTTCTCGAGCGCTGTCATCGCGTGGAGCGTATCGGCACGGAGCGCCGCCAGGCAGGCGACGCGCGCGGCGGCATCGCGCTCAGCGTCATGTGCGCCGCGGCGCAGCACGGCGGCCGGTAAGGCGCTTCCGAGGATCGCGAGCGGCGAGCGCGCGGGATCGTACAGCGCGGACAACCGGAAGATCGAATCGGTCTGCTCGCAGCATGAACTGACCGGAGACCGCCGCATGCATCACCTGGTCCGGAGAAGCACAGCCATGTCGTGCCCGGCGCGAAACGCACCGATCTCCTGCGCGCAGTCGCGCTGGTACGCGAGATCGGCTTTCGCGCGGATCGTGCAGATTCAGCATCAGGTGGTCGTAGACCGAGCGGCGCCCCTTGGTCACGCGAAGGGCCGCGAGCACCGCGCGGCGCCGGGGACGCGGATCGAGATCCGCGGCAGCAACGTCTTCGCCATCGCCTCGAACGGCTCGCCGACGCGCCAGACCCGGTCCTCGTCGGGCTCACGTTGGTGAACACGCGCAGGATGCGCGCTCGCCGCGATTCGGCCGCGAGGGAAATGCGTCGACGTGCAAGCCGCGAGTCGTCCTTGCGCCACGAAACGTCGCGCCCCACCGCGCCCTGCGGCCGGTAGCTCGATCGCGCGCGCGTAACGTACGGCGCATACCGCGGAAAGCAGCGCGCGTGACCGAGCCGCATGGCCGCGGCAGCAGCGCGATCATCGCGGCGAGCTCCGCGCGATCGGCCGCGCCGCCAGCGCGCCCTTGAGCGTGCGCGCCGTCGAGGCTGATGTTTTTCGCGCGCCCGTCCGACCACGACGGCGAGAGGAAGCGCGCGCTCGGATTCCGTCAGCGCAGAAGCCGACGCCGCGGCAAGCCGTATCGACGCCGCCTTCCTCGAGCGCCGCGTGCACGCGTTCGCGTGCGTCGTCCGTGCGAGCGCCGGGACGCCAGCCCTTCGAGGTCCGAGCGTGACGACGTGCCGACATCGACGACCGGCTCAGCGCGGCAACTCGATGCTGCCCATCAGCGAACAAGTCGACCGCGCGCGCGCACTGCCGTCCCTCGCGGATCGCCCAGACGACGAGCGACTGGCCGCGCCGCGTGTCGCCGGCGGCGAAGACCTTCGGCACCGACGTCGCGGTAGTCATCGGTGTTCGCGCGCGACGTTGCTGCGCGCGTCGCGCGCGACGCCAGCTGCTGTCGAGCAGTCCCGCTGCACCGGGCCGACGAAGCCCATCGCGAGCAGCACGAGATCGGCCTTCATCTCGAACTCGGTGCCCGGGCACCTCGACCATCTTCAGCTGCCCGTCGGCGCCCTTCGCCACTCGACGCGCACCGCGACGAGCTTTTCGACGCTTGCCGTCGCTGCCCTCGAAGCCGCTTGGTCGGCCACCGCCCAGTCGCGATCGCAGCCTTCCTCCTGCGACGACGACGTGCGCAGCTTGATCGGCCAGATACGGCCACGACGAGCGGCTTGTTCTCGTGTTCCGGCGGCTGCGGCAGGAGCTCGAACTGCGTGACCGACTTCGCGCCCTGGCGATTCGACGTGCCGACGCAGTCCGGAGCCGGTGTCGCCGCCGCCGATCACGACGACGTGCTTGTCCGGTCGCCAGGATCTGCTCCGCGACCGCGTCGCCGGCGACGACCCGGTTCTGCTGCGGCAGGAACTCCATCGCGAAGTGGATGCCCGCGAGATCGCGGCCCGGCACCGGAAGATCGCGCGGCGCCTCGGCGCCGCCAGCGATGCACGACCGCGTCGTAGCTCGGCGGCGATGCGCTCGCGCGCGCGACGTCCTTTGCCGACGTGAACGCCCGGCCGGAATTCGACGCCCTCGATCGACATCTGCGCCATCCGCCGGTCGATCAGGTGCTTCTCCATCTTGAAGTCGGGAATGCCGTAGCGGAGCAGGCCGCCGATGCGGTCGGCCTTCTCGAAGAGCGACGACATCGTGGCCCGCGCGCGCGAGCTGCTGCGCGCACGCGAGCCCCGCCGGGCCCGGAGCCGATCACCGCAACGCGCTTGCCGGTCTTTCTGCGCCGGCGGCGTGCGGCAGACCCAGCCTTCTTCCCAGCCCTTGTCGATGATGAAGTGCTCGATCGACTTGATGCCGACCGGATCGTCGTTGATGTTGAGCGTGCACGCGGCCTCGCACGGCGCCGGACAGATGCGGCCGGTGAACTCGGGAAAGTTGTTCGTCGAGTGCAGCACGTCGAGCGCCGTCGCGCCACTGCTGCGCGGTAGACGAGGTCGTTCCAGTCCGGAATGATGTTGTTGATCGGGCAGCCGCTCTGGCAGAACGGGATGCCGCAGTCCATGCAGCGCGCGCCCTGCTTCGACGCCGCGTCGTCGGTCGAGCGCGAGGATGAACTCGCGCGTAGTTGCGCACGCGCTCCGGCGATCGGCAGCGTGACCTCCGGGACGCGCTTGCAGCTCCATGAAGCCGGTCGATCTTGCCCATCAGGCACGCGCTGCCTTTGCGTTCGATCACGTCGCGGCCTTGCGCGGCCGTCCTGCCGCCGCGTGCATCTCGGTCAGCGCGCGCCGGTATTCGTGCGGGAACACCTTGACGAATTTCCGCGCGCGTCGCATGTCCCAGTCGTCGAGAACGGCGAGCGCGACGCGTGCTGCCGGTAAAGCGCAGATGCTGCTCGACCAGCTCGCGCAGCAGCGCCTCGTCCGCGCGGCCCGCGTGGCGCAAGCCGCGCCGTTGCCGACGGCGACGAGCTCCGGCCTCGGCCTGCGCCTGCTCGGCTTCCGTCGGCACGCGGCTCGAGCGCGACCATCGCGGTGTTGCAGCGCGTCGCGAACGTGCCGTCGTCGTCGTGAGACGTACGCGATGCCGCCGCTCATGCCGGCCGCGAAATTGCGCCCGGTTCGCCCGAGCACGACGACCGTGCCGCCGGTCATGTACTCGCAGCCGTGATCGCCGGTGCCCTCGACGACCGCCGAGGCGCCCGAATTGCGCACGCAGAAGCGCTCGCCCGCAACGCCGCGGAAATAGGCCTCGCCGGCGATCGCGCCGTACATCACGGTGTTGCCGATGACGATGTTCTGCCTCGGGCTTCGCCGGACACGTCGGATCAGGATAGACGACGATGCGCCCGCCGGACAAGCCCTTGCCGACGTAGTCGTTGGTCGCGCCCTGCAGCTCGAAGCGTGATCCCGCGCGCGAGGAACGCGCCGAAGCTCTGGCCGGCGATGCCGTCGAAGGCTCGACGTGGATCGGTGTCGTCGGGCAAGTCCGTCGTGCCCGTACTTCCGCGCGACCGTCCCGGACAGCATCGCGCCGACCGAGCGGTTCGCGTTGCGGATCTTGATAGCGCGAGGCGCACCGGTTTCTCGGTTGTCGAGCGCGGGCGCCGCCGCCGCGATCAGCCGATGGTCGAGCGCGCCGGCGAGGCCGTGGTCCTGCGTCTTCGCAATGGTGGCGCGCGACTTCGGCGGGCATCGCCGGCTGGTGGAAGATCCGCGAGAAGTCGAGGCCGCTTCGCCTTCCAGTGCTCGATGCCGCGCCGCGTGTCGAGGAGATCGGCGCGGCCGATCGAGATCGTCGAAGCGCGCGGATGCCGAGCTTCGCCATCAAGCTCGCGCACTTCCTCGGCGACGAAGAAGAAATAGTTGACGACGTGCTCGGGCTGGCCGGTGAACTTCGCGGCGCAGCTCCGGATCCTGCGTCGCGATGCCGACCGGACACGTGTTGAGGTGGCACTTGCGCATCATGATGCAGCCCGTCGGCGACGAGCGGCGCCGTCGCGAAGCCGAACTCGTCGGCGCCGAGCAGCGCGCCGATCACGACGTCGCGGCCGGTCTTCATCTGGCCGTCGACCTGCACGGCGATGCGGCCGCGCAGGCGGTTCAGCACCAGCGTCTGCTGCGTCTCGGCGAGGCCCAGCTCCCACGGCGTGCCGGCGTGCTTGATCGACGACTCCGGCGACGCGCCGGTGCCGCCGTCGTGACCGGCGATCGTCACGTGATCGGCCTTCGCCTTCGCGACACCGGCCGCGACCGTGCCGACGCCGACCTCGGAGACGAGCTTCACCGAGATCGACGCCTGCGGATTCGCGTTCTTGAGATCGTGGATCAACTGCGCGAGATCCTCGATCGAGTAGATGTCGTGGTGCGGCGGCGGCGAGATGAGGCCGACGCCCGGCACCGCGAAGCGCAGCTGCGCGATGTAGTCCGGACACCTTGTGCCCGGGCAGCTGGCCGCCTTCGCCGGGCTTCGCGCCCTGCGCCATCTTGATCTGCAGCTGGTCGGCGTTGACCAGGTATTCGGCGGTGACGCCGAAACGCGCGCGAGGCGACCTGCTTGATCCTCGAGCGCAGCGAATCGCCTTCCTTCAGCGCGAATGTCGACGACGACGCGCTGTCGATGCGCGAGCTCAGCGTCTCGCCCTTCTTGCATCAGCGGATAGCGCTGCGCGTCCTCGCCGCCTTCGCCGGTATTCGACTTGCCGCCGATGCGGTTCATCGCCACGGCGAGCGTCGTGTGCGCCTCGGTCGAGATCGAGCCGAGGCTCATCGCGCCGGTCGCGAAGCGCTTGACGATTTCCGCCGCCGGCTCGACCTCGTCGAGCGGGATCGGCACGTGCGCGAAGCTGGAGTTCGAACAGGCCGCGCAAGCGTCAGCATCCGCTCCGATCTGGTCGTTGATCAGCGCCGCGTATTCCTGGTAGGTCAGCGACGCTGCCCGGCGCGCGCGTGCTGCAGCTTGGCGATCGAGTCCGGCGTCCACGTGTGCTCTTCGCCGCGGATCCGGTACTGATATTCGCCGCCGGCGTCGAGCGCGTCGCGAGCAGCGGATCGTCGCCGAACGCGAGCCGGTGCAGCCGGTACGCCTCCTCGGCGACCTCGAACAGACCGATGCCCTCGACGTTGCTCGCGGTGCCGGTGAAATACTTGTCGACGAATTCGCGCTGCAGTCCGACCGCCTCGAAGATCTGCGCGCCGCAATAGGACTGGTACGTGGAGATGCCCATCTTCGACATCACCTTGTAGAGCCCCTTGCTGATCGCCTTGACGAAGCGTTTGCGCCGATTGCCTCGCGGCGCAGACTTCCGCGCACGTCCTCGCGCAGCGTGAGCGAGCGTTTCCAGCGCGAGATACGGATGGATCGCCTCCGCGCCGTAGCCTGCGAGCAGCGCGAAATGATGGACTTCGCGCGCCGAGCCCGGTCTCGACGACGAGGCCCGGTGCTGGTGCGCAAGCCCTTGCGCACCAGGTGCTGATGCACGGCGGCGGTCGCGAGCAGCGCGGGAATCGGCATCAGCTCGGCCGATACCTTGCGGTCGGAGACGATCAGGATGTTGCAGCCGAGCTGGATCGCATCCTCGGCCTCGGCGCACAGCGACGCGAGCGCCGCTTCCATGCCGTTCGCGCCCCACGCCGCGGGATAGCAGATGTCGAGCTCGCACGCCTTGAACGCGCCGCCGGTGAACAGCGCGATGTGGCGGATCTTCTCCATCGCGTCGTTGGTGAGGATCGGCTGCTGCGCCTCGAGTCGCATCGCGCGGCATCGGCGCACGTCGATGCCGAGCAGGTTCGGCCGCGGCCCGATGAACGTCACGAGCGACATCACGAGCTCTTCGCGGATCGGGTCGATCGGCGGATTCGTCACCTGCGCGAAGAGCTGCTTGAAGTAGCTGTACAGACCTTCGGCCGGTTCGAGAGCACCGGCAGCGCGGCGTCGTTGCCCATCGAGCCGATCGCTTCCTCGCCGCTCTCGGCCATCGGCGCCAGGATGATCCTGCAGGTCCTCCTGCGTGTAGCCGAACGCCTGCTGGCGGTCGAGCAGCGGCACCTCCGACGGCTGCGGCGGCGCCGGCGCCGGCAGATCGTCGAGCGCGATGCGCGAGCGCTCGATCCACTCGCGGTACGGCTTCGCGGTCGCGAGCGTGCGCTTCAGCTCGTCGTCGTCGATGATGCGGCCCTGCTCCATGTCGACGAGCAGCATCTTGCCCGGCTGCAGCCGCCATTTCTTGACGATCTTGCGCTCCGGAATGTCGAGCACGCCGACCTCGGACGCCATGATCGACGTAGTCGTCGTCGGTGACGATGAAGCGCGCGGGCCGCAGCCCGTTGCGATCGAGCGTCGCGCCGATCTGGCGACCGTCGGTGAACGCCATCGCCGCGGGGCCGTCCCACGGCTCCATCAGCGCGGCGTGGTATTCGTAGAACGCGCGGCGGTCCTCGTCCATCAGCGGGATTGCCCGCCCACGCCTCCGGGATCATCAGCATCATCGCGTGCGCGAGCGGGTAGCCGCCCATCAGCGAGCAGCTCGAGCGCGTTGTCGAACGACGCCGAATCGGACTGCCCGTCGTAGATCAGCGGCCAGATCTTGTCGAGGTCATCGCCCAGCACCGTGCTCGCGATCGCCTGCTGCCGCGCGCGAATCCAGTTGACGTTGCCGCGCAGCGTGTTGATCTCGCCGTTGTGGCAGACGAGGCGGAACGGATGCGCGAGATCCCACGTCGGGAACGTGTTGGTCGAGAAGCGCTGGTGCACCATCGCCAGCGCCGACACCATGCCTCGTCGCGTCAGGTCGAGGAAGTACTCGCCGACCTGATGCGCGAGCAGCATGCCCTTGTAGACGATCGTGCGCGACGACATCGACGGCACGTAGAACTCCTTGCCGTGCCGCAGCTTCAGCGCCTGGATCGCGTGCCCGGATTTCTTGCGGATGATGTAGAGCTTGCGCTCGAGCGCGTCCTGGTCCGATGCGCGTTCGAGCCGCGCGCGATGAACACCTGGCGGATGACCGGCTCGACTTCCTTGGTCCGCACGCGACAGCCCGCAGTTGTTCGTCGGCACGTCGCGCCAGCCGAGCAGCATCTGGCCTTCGCTCGCGATCGCGCGCTCGATCTCCTGCTCGCACGCCATGCGCGACGCCGGCTCTCTGCGGCAGGAACACCATGCCGACGCCGTACTGGCCGATCGCCGGCAGCGTGAGGCCCTGCGCGCCGCACGACGCGGCGCAGGAACGCGGTCGGGCAGCTGGATCAGGATGCCGGCGCCGTCGCCCTGCAACGGGTCGGCGCCGGTGGCGCCCGCGGTGCGACAGGTTCTTGAGGATCGACAGCGCCTGCGTGACGATGGCGTGGCGCTTCTGCCCTTGATGTGCGCGATGAAGCCCAGGCCGCAGGCGTCGTGCTCATTCGCCGGATCGTAGAGGCCCTGGCGAAGCGGAGGCTGATGCCGGTTCCCCGGATCGTTCGTTCACGATGACCTCAAAGCTGCGGAACGGGGGTCCGCCCGCCTGAAATGGCGCATGACGACCACGGTTTCAGCGTTTCTCGGGGCGAAACCAGACAGACCAGCAGCGATGCTGCATTGCGGCAAGACGCAGGGCGCGACTCGGCCCGCTGTGGCTCACTGCACAACAGCCTTCCGCGCATCCGGCCGCAGGCCTCGCCCAGCAAAAGACTTGCGCCGATTGCGTTCTTAGGCTTTAATCTCAACAAAGTGGGCTAGAGGCTTGTTGCAACATCCAAAACAGCTCGGCTCCCCGCCATCTTTAGGACATCATCATCAGGAAATCCATCATGACGGAATACCGCCACTTTGCCGTTCTGGGCGCGGACACTTCGCGGGATTGGTCGCGCTCGCCGGGTTCGATCGGGCCGAGTGGCTGCGGAGGGGGAGCGGGGCCCGGAATAACGTGTTCGATACGCCCGGGGCGCTGACCCTGCTTCCCAACCCGCTCACCGTGTATTCGGGGACGCCGGCGACGATCACGATTGCCGGGGCCAGCCGCCGTACACGGCGTTCCCTCCGATCCAGTCGGCCGCTCCTCCGTCCAGACGAACGTCGCCGGGAGCACCGTTACGCTGCTTCCAAACACGGTCACCGCGCATGACCGCGGTGACGTTGACGGCGCCGCGACGCCCTGGGCGCCAGCACCGTGGCGACGATCACCATCCACCGGCAGCCTATCAACCGCCTGCGACAATCGCGGGCGATAACGACGCCGATATCGTGTCCGAACAGCCGGCGGCAGCGCCACCGCCCAACGACGATCTGAGCTCGACGTTCATCTGCTCGGGGCAGACGGGAACCGTCTCCGTCCGCGTCGCCAGCGCCCTCGGAGGCGGAGTCTCCGGCCGGCTGGTTCGCTTCGACATCGTTCGAGGCGCCTTCCAGATCTTCACCGAGCTCCTGGCCAGACGCCGACCTTCGCGCTGTCGTACACGGTGCCAACCGATCAAAACCGGCAACGCGGTCGCCCGGATCCGTGCGAATCAGCGCTCCCCAGCAATGCGCTATCGTGCAGGCAACGGACGTGAGCACCGGCGCCTTCTGTCCGGGGTACCGTTCGTGATCGTGCCCACGACCAATGCGAACGCTCGCGGATCTTGGTCGTGATACCCTGATACGGTCACCTTCACGGGACCCGACACGCAGACGTGCTCATCGGGTGTGTCCGACGTTTTTCGTCTTCGGCGGCCAACCTCCTTATACGATCCAGCAGGCCTTCTCGAACGCCCTGCTGCTGTCGCACGAACGTCATTCTCGTATCCGGTGGCGGCTTTACTGTTACGACGACCGGCGCCTGCCCCTTCACGAATGACACGTTCACCATTACCGACCGCGGTCGGACATACGATCACGGCGACTGCCAACAGCGATTTCTGGCGACAACCCACCGCCGACGAACACGTCACCCAATCCGATCACGGTCACGCCCTCGGTCCAGTCCTGCTCGGTTGCGGCGCCACCCACCAACGTCGTGGCAACCGGCGGCGGCACGGTCATCACGACCGCGGAACACGCAAAAGACCACTCCCGGCTGAGTCGTTCCTTCGCCGCCACCATCGGCCTGACGTCCTGACTGTCCTGCCGGCCAACCCGGCGTCCGGCGCGCCAGCTGATTACGCTGACGCGCGGGCCGCTGGCACCGTTACCGTCGGGGGCCGATGAATGCGAATGTGACCCTGCTCATATCGGATGGCGGCCAGACGCGCCAGGTGAACGTGCCGGTCACGAACGTCTGTCCGTAATCGTTCGCCACTTTCGCCGAAAGGCGCCCGCGGGCGCCCTTTCGTTTTGTGGCGTGGTCGGCAGTCGGTACCGCGGGCGCGACCCGCGACGGCGCGCCGCTACGCGTGCAGCACCGCCTCGAGCGCTTTCGACCGAAGTCCGCGCGTGATCAGCCGCCCGGCCGAGCGCGCGCGCAGCAGCACGAGGCGCACCTGTCCGCGGTCGACCTTCTTGTCGCGGCCGAGCGAGTTTCGAGCCATCGCCCGACCTCCATCTGACGGCGCGATCGACCGGAAGCCCGGGCGTTCTCGAGCAATGCGGCAAGCCGCGCGACATCGTCATCCGCGATCCAGCCACGATGCGCGCGGAAAGCTTCGCAGCCATCGACCATGCCGGCGGCAACCGCCTCGCCGTGCAGCCATTCGCCGTAGCCCGACGCCGGTCTCGATCGCGTGGCCGAACGTGTGGCCGAAATTGAGCAGCGCGCGCTCGCCCGCTTCGCGTTCGTCGGCGGCGACGATCTCCGCCTTGATCCGGCAGCTTTCGGTGACCGCGTGCGCCAGCGCGGCGGCGTCGCGCGCGACGAAGCGCGTCGCATGTCGCGCTTCGAGCCACTCGAAGAATGCGCGCGTCGCGGATCGCGCCGTACTTGATCGACTTCGGCGAGCCCGGCGGCGAACTCGCGATCCGGAAGCGTGTCGCAGGCAATCGGTGTCGATCAGCACGGCGCGCGGCTGGTGGAACGCGCCGATCATGTTCTTGCCGAGCGGATGATTGACGCCGGTCTTGCCGCCGACCGACGAGTCGACCTGCGCGAGCAGCGTGGTCGGGACTCTGCACGAACGGCACGCCGCGCTGGTAGATCGCGGCGGCGAAGCCGGCGATGTCGCCGACGACGCCGCCGCCGAGCGCGACGATCGGTCGTCGAGCGCTCCGCGCTCTAGCTCGAGGAAGCCGGGTCAGCACATCGTGCAGCGTTGGCCAGTGTCTTGTGCGCTTCGCCGTCGGGACGAGCAGCGTCTCGCATCGCGATGCCGGCCGCCGGCAAGGCTCTCGCGCAGCGGCGTCGAGCCAGAGCGCGGCGACGATCGGATTGCTGACGATCGAGCACGCGCGGCCGCGGCAGACAGCGGCGCGAGCAGCGCCCCGCTTCGCGCAGGACGTCCCGGCGCCGATATGGATCGGATAGCTGCGCTCGCCGAGCGCGACGTCGATGGTGTGCATCGGCGTTCAGTCGCGTCGAGCGCGTTCGCGCTGCGCGGTCTCGAGCTGGCGGGCGAACCGGGCGATCTCGCTCGCGCTCGGACTCGACCACGCACGTCGGCGACCTCGCGGTACAGCGGGTCGCGCTGCGTGTAGAGCTCGACGAGGCGCGCGCCAGCGGATCCGCGGTGTTGAGCAGCGGGCGATGACGGCTCCTGCGCGTGCGCTCGCGCAGCGTCGGCGGTCGGCATGAAGGTAGACGACCGTGCCGTTCGCCTTGCAGCCGCGTCGCGGTTGGCGGCGCGGATCACGACACCGCCGCCGGTCGCGAGCACGATGTCCGTCATGCGCAGGACGAGCTCGGCGAGCGTCGCCTCCTCGCGGTCGCGGAAGCTCGCCTCGCCTTCGATCTCGAAGATCGTCGGGATGCGTGACGCCGAGCTTGCGCTCGAGCTCGCGCGTCGGCGTCGACGAACGTCTTGCCGAGACGGCGCGCGCGAGCTGGCGCCCGAGCGTGGACTCTGCCCGCGCCAGGCAGTCCCGACCAGAAACAGATTGCCCCGATGCAAATGCACCGGGCATTGCAGTGGAATCGGCTCGGGCGGGACGAGCCGCCGGCGAGCGCGCTCGCCGCTACTTGACGGCCTGGACCGATTCCTTCACCACGCGCGGCGTCAGGAAGATCAGCAGCTCCTGCTTCTCGCTGCTGCGGTCCGTCGTCTTGAACAGATAGCCGAAGAACGGAATGTCGCCGAGCACCGGCACCTTGGTCGACGTCGTTGGTGATCGTCTCCTCGTAGATGCCGCCGATGACCGCGGTGTCGCCGTTGTTGACGGAGATCTGCGTCGATCACGTTCCGCGTGTCGATCGACGGCACCTGAAGCCGCCGCCGAGGTTGACGAACTGGCCGACCGATGTCCTTGCGGACCTCGACGTTCATGATGATCCGGTTGTCCGGCGTGATCTGCGGCGTCACTTCGAGCCGCAGCACCGGCTTTCTTGAACGTGACCGTCGCCGGGTTGTTCGCGCTGCCGGGCGTCACGTACGGAATCTCGGTGCCCTGCTCGATCTGCGCCTTCTGGTTGTCGCCGGTCACGACGCGCGGGCTCGAGACGACCTTGCCGCGGTTGTCCGCCTCGAGCGCCGAGAGCTCGAGGTTGATGAGGTTGCCGCTGCCGAGGTTGATCAGCGTCAGCGCGAGCTGGCCCGCCGCGCTCGGTGACCGGCAGAGTTGACGTTGAGCTGCGGCGTAGTCGGAGTAGCCGGCGATAGCGATGCCCGATGCGAGCTCGAACGGCGTCTGCGTCCGCGTGTCGCGCGGCGATCAGCACCGTCGCCCTGCAGCGTGCACGACCGGCTGCGTGTCTGAGGCTGCCGCCCTGACCCACCGCATACCGGTTGTTGAACGTGAAGCCCGTCTGCGCGCCGAAGCGCACGCCGAGCTGCTTGCTGAACTTGTCGCTTGGCGATGACGATGCGCGCCTCGATCAGCACCTGGCGAATCGGCGTGTCGATCTGGCGGATGATCTTGCGCACTTCCTCGAGGCGCGACGCCGTGTCCTGCACGAACAGGATGTTCGATGCGCGGATCGACGAACGCGACGCCGCGCTTCGGAGAGGATCGAGCCCTGGCCGCCCGTGGTGGCCGTCTGCCCCGCACCGGCGCCGAATCGCTGCTGCCGGTTCGTCGTGACAGATTGCGCTGGAGGTCCGACGCCTTGATGTAGTTGAGCTGGAACGACTCGGATCACGAGCGGCTCGAGCTCGCTGATCTGCGTCGCGCTCTCGAGCTGCTGCTTCTCCTTGAGGGCGAGCTCCTCGCGCGGCGCGATCAGCACGACATTGCCGTTCTTGCGCATGTCGAGGCCCTTGGTCTGCATGATGATGTCGAGCGCCTGATCCCACGGGATGTCCTTCAGGCGCAGCGTCAGGCTGCCGCTGCACCGTGTCGCTGGTGATGATGTTGAGGCCCGGTGAAATCGGCGATGACCTGCAGCACGGCGCGCACTTCGACGTTCTGGAAGTTGAGCGAAAGCTTCTCGCCCTTGTAGCCCAGCCTGCGCGCCCTGGACGAGCTTGTTCGGATCCTCGACTGACCGGCTTCACCTCGAGGATGAAGCGGTTGTCGGTCTGGTAGGCCGAATGCTCCCACAAGCCCTTCGGCTCGATGACCATCCGCGTGTTGCGCGCCCTGCGTGAACGTGTCGACGGTGAGCGACCGGCGTGCCGAAATCCGGCGACGTCGAGCCGGCGCTCGAGGTTGCGCGGCAGCTGACGTCTTGATGAAATCGACGATCAGCGTCCTTGCCCTGCTGGCGGATGTCGATGCCGGTCGCGTTGTCGGACAGGTCGACGACGATGCGGCCTTCGCCGTTCGGCGCCGCGGCGGAAGTCGACGTCGCGCAGCGCGTGCTGCACGTCGCCCGGACGCGCCTCGGCGAAGCGCTCGCACCGACCTGCGCCTTGGCGTCGAGCCGCTCGCTCTGGTCGAACAGCGTCACGAGCACGGCGTTGCCCTCGACCTGCGTCTCGAACGTCTGCGGCTTGTTGAGGTTGAAGACGACGCGCGTCCGGTTGCCCGCCTGGATCACGTTGAGGCTGCGCACAGCGCGGCGTCGTCGATCGCCCGCTGCGTGGCGCCGAGGCCGTTGCCGGTATCGAGAAAATCGAGCGCGATCCGCGGCGGGCTCGCGATCGCGAAGCCGGCCGGCGGATTGGCCGGCGGGTTCTTCAGCGTGAACTTGACGATCGTGCTGCCCGGATGTCCCCTTTCGACACCGTCATCGCAGTCGATGCTGTTGGCGCTCTGCGCGTAACGCCGCGCCTGCGGCGAGCCAGCGCAAGCGCGGCGACGAGCCACGACGCGCCGCGGCGGGCCGCGCACCCGGGTCGCGATGCGTTGTCTTGCCAGTCGAACGCGCTCATCTTCTTCGCTCCTGTGTCTTGTGGCGTCGGCCTGGATGAGTTGCAGCGTGCTGGACCGCTCCGTCCAGTCGCCGGCTCCGTCCTGCACCAAGTTCCTTCGAGGCGGATCTCGCCGTCGGTCACGCCGGTGACCACGCCGTAGTTCTGTCCGAGGTAGTTGCCCTGCCGAACCTGATAGACGTCCTTCTCCGGCGTGCGCACCAGCGCGTACACCGCCTTGCCCTTGCTCCAGCGTGCCCACCATGTTGAGCGACTCGAGCGGATAAGACTCGAGCGGCTCCTTGCGCCGCGCCAGTGTCGGGCGCAAGCTTGCTGCCGCCTTTCGTGCGGCTCGATCTTGCGCGGCTTGAACGGGTCGGGCAGATCGAACGCGTTGTACGCGAACGGCTCGTACGGCTTCATCTGCGGCAGCGGGTCGAGCTTGCCCTTGCGCTCCTTCGCCCTGCGTCGGCCATCCACGCGCGCAAATCCTGATGGCTCTCGCCGCCGCAGCCCGGCGAGCGCGAGCAACGGCACCCGCCGCAATCGTCAGCCAGCGTCTCATTTCTTGCCCTTGTCCTTCTTGTCCTTGGCGTCCTTCGCCGCCTTGCGCTGCTTCGCGATTTCCTCCTCGTCGAGGTAGCGGAAGGTCTTCGCGACCGCGCTCCATCGTCAGCACGCCCTTGTCGTTCGGCGACGGCGACGTCGTTCAGCGTGACGATCCGCGGCAGTTGCGCGACGTCGCTCGCGAACGCGCCCATGTCGTGATAGTTGCCGGTGATCCTGATGCTGATCGGCAGCTCGGCGTAGAAGTCGGCTGCCGTTCGCTGCGCCGCGCGGCCGGAACAGCTCGAACTGCAGGCCGCGGCCGAGCCCCGCCTGGTTGATGTCGGTGAGCAGCGCGTCCATCTCGGCCTTGTTCGGCAGCTGCTTCAAGCAGCGCGCCGAACGATTGCTCGATCTCGTGCAGCTGCTGGACGTAGAGCTCGAAGTTGATCGCCTTCGCCTTTTTGGTCGCGTATTGCTCCCTGAGCTTGCCTTCCTCCTGCTGGGCGCGATCGAGCGCGTCGTACTGGTCCTTCCAGTCGAGCAGCGCGCCGACGGCGAGGATCGCGATGAAGATGAGCGCCGAGCGCCAGCGCCTTCGGCAGCAGCGGCCAGTTGCCGACGTCGCGGATAGTTGAGGCGGCGAAGGTCGTCGAGGTTCATGCCGTCGCCCTTCTTCGGCCGGCGGCGCGGCGCGCTTTGCCGCGGCGCGGCTGCAGCGCGGCGCGACAGCGGGCTTGACTTCAGGCGGCGGCGCCGCCGCTTGACCTGGAGCGTCAGCGTGAACTCGTTGACGCGCAGGTCCTTGTTCTGCGCGCGCCGGGCAGCGGCACCGACTTGATCTCGACCAGCTCGGGGCTGCGTCAGCCATGGCGACGCCTCGATGTTGCGCATCAAGCGTCGAGACGCGGGCGTTCGATTGCGCGTAGCCGATCAGCGTAACCTTCGGGCCCGACCTGTTTCAGAGTGCGCAGAGTAGATGCCGTCCGGAAGCTGCCGCACCATCTGATCGAGCAGGTGGACGGCTTCGGTGCGGTTGGTCTGCAGCGTCTCGACGACCTGCTTGCGCGACGAGAGCGCCTGCGTCTGCTCGCGCAGCTTGTCGATCTCCTTTGATCTGCTCGTCGAGCTTCGCGATCTCGTCCTTGAGGAGCTTGTTGCGGCTCTGCTGGTTCTCGATCTGCGTCGCCGAAGACGACGTGGACCAGCCCGACGACGGCGAGTCCCAGGATCGCGAGCCCGATCGCGACGCGAGACGAACTGCCGCTGGCGCGCCTGCCGCTTCTGCTCGCGGTGCGGCAGCAGGTTGATGCGGATCATTCGAAGCTCCGCATCGCGAGACCGCAGGCGATCAGCAGCAGCGGGGCGTCCTGGGCGAGCTGCCGCGGCCGGATGCTGGTCGGCGACCGCCATGTTGCCGAACGGATTGGCGATCACCGTCGCGACGCCGCGCGCTTGGCGACGAGCTCGTCGAAGCCGGGCAGCAGCGCACCGCCGCCGGCGCAGCACGATCTGGTCGACCTGGCTGTACGAGGTCGAGGTGAAGAAGAACTGCAGCGCCCGCGGTGACCTCGAGCGCCAGCGTCTCCATGAACGGCTGGAGCACATCGGCGTCATAGTTCTCCGGGAGCCCCTGATTCTTCTTCGCCGACTCGGCTTCCTCGGGCGAGAGGTTGAATGCGCGCTGGATGTCGTGGGTGAGCTGGTTGCCGCCGAACGCCTGGTCGCGGGAGAACAGGAATTGGTCGTTGCGCAAGCACATAGAAATGGCGTGACGTGGGCGCCGATGTCGACCAGCGCGATGTTCTGGTCGCGGCCGTTGGCGCGGCAGCGAGCGGCGCGATCAGCCGGAACGCCTCCTGCGTCGCGTACGACTTTCGACGTCCATCACCCGCGGCTTCAGCCCGGCGGCCTCGGCGATCGGCGACGCGGTCCTCGACCTTTTCCTTGCGCGACGCGGCGATCAGAACCTCGACTTCGTCCGGGTTGTTCGGCGCGGGCCCGAGTGATCTGGAAGTCGAGGTTGACCTCGTCGAGCGCGAACGGGATGTACTGGTTGGCCTCGGCCTCGACCGTGAGCTCGAGGTCCTCTTCCTTCTGGCCGGACGGGCACGATGATCTTCTTGGTGATCACCATGGCGGCAGGCAGGGCGAGCGCGACGTTCCGGTTGCGGCTGCCGAGCCGCTTCAGGCGCGCGCTTCAGGCCCGTCGCTGACCTGGTCCAGGTTGGCGATGTTGCCGTCCGGTGACGACGTCGCGGACGAGCGGCTCGATCGACGTACCGCTCGAGGCGGTGGACGCCCTTGCCCGCATCGACGAGCTCGACCAGCTTGATCGACGTCGAGCTGATGTCGACGCCGATCAGCGACGGCGACTTCGCGGTGAAGATGTCGAGCGCGGAACTGAGCTTTTCAGCGATCATGGCGGCGTCTGCCTCAATGCTGATAATTTACATTAAAGGTTGGCAGCAAGTATGAATCTTGTCAAATTGTTTGCCTCTGCGGGATTCATTTGTTGTAACGCCCGCATATAATTGGCGGTCTTCACCCCGCCAGTACCGGCAAGTTTTATTCCTCCATGCTAAAGCGGTGGCTTCTCTACGTCGGGTCCGTCCTGGTCGGCCTGGCGCGTGGTCGGCGCGCCTGCTCGGCGCCTTCGTGCTGGCGCTGCTTTATCCCGACGCTGCCATCGCTCGAAACGCTGACCGACTACCAGCCCAAGATCCCCCTGCGGATCGTCTCGGCCGAAGGCGACCTGCTGGGCGAATTCGGCGAGGAGCGCCGGGCGGTCGTGACTATCGCCGAAGTGCCGGATGTGATGAAAAAGGCCATTTTGGCCGCCGAAGATGAGCGTTTCTATTCGCATGGGGGTCGACTACCTCAGCGTCCTGCGCGCGGCCGCAAGCAACTTCACGAGTCGGAACACAGCAGGGCGCGGGCACCATCACGATGCAGGTCGCCCGGAACTTCTTCCTGACCCGCGAAAAGACGATCACCCGAAAGCTCCGCGAGGTCCTGCTCGCGTGGAAGATCGAGGCCAACCTCATCCAAGGACGAGATCCTCCAGCTCTACGTCAACCAGATCTTCCTCGGCCAGCGCGCCTACGGGCTATTTGCCGCCGCCTCGCGGATCTATTTCGGAAAGGGCGCTGAAGGATGTCACGCCGGCTGTACGAGGCGGCGATGCTCGCCGGACGCTGCCGAAAGCGCCGTCAGCGTACAACCCGGTCAGCAAACCCAAAACGTGCGGAAACCCGGCAAATTGTGACGTGCCGGAAAGGGAATGCACGACCCGCGCGCACATTGGGCATCGAGGAACAACTCGCGTGATCGCGCAGGGCTGCGCCGCTCGGTGCGCCAGAGTGAATCCGGCGATGCTGACCGTCACCGATCCACGCCGGAAGCTCATCGCCGAAATGGGGCGCGCCAGATCGTGTTCGATGCGCCATGCGGCGAGGGACGCCCACACCATGGGCTCACGGGTCCATGCCGCGACCGTGCGTCGAGCCGATCAGGGAGGCCAGGCGGCATGCGGCGGGTGCGGCGCGCGCCCTCGAACACGACCATCGCCATGGCTAATCGCGGGCCGGAAGTTCCACGCGCCGCCGCGCCCGCGGAGGCGCCGAACGGGACGCCGCTGTCCTCGAATCCCTTCGTTCCAGATGCGAGCGAGTCCGACGGCTCTCGCCGCCGCCGTGGCCGTCACCAGGGGCGGGCCCCTGCGCCGGTGAAGGCGGCGCAAGGCCGACTGGCGAAGCCGCCGAGATCGCCGGGCGACGGCCTCAAGCCCGCATCCGCCTGCTTGGGACAAGCGCCGCGCGGCGGCGACGCGGATCCGGCCCGGCGCCGTAATCCGCCTCACCCGCGACGCCAAGGGCTGGGGACGCTGGGAGATCACGCAGCTGCCTGCAAGCGGAGTCCGGCGTTCGTCTCGGTCCGCCTGAGCGACGCGGCGCCAGTCTGCTTCCGCTCGTCGGCGGCTTCGATTTCGACCAGCAACAAGTTCTCAACCATGTCACCCAGTGCGCAGCGCCAGCCGTGGATCCGCGATTCAAGCCCTTCATCTATGCCCGGCGGCGCTTCGAGCGAAGCCTTACGCCGGCGGACGATCGTCAACGATGCGCCCTCTTCGTGCCCGCCGACAAGGCCGGCGGCCGTGGACTGGGTTCAAGAACTACGATGCGCAAGTCTCGATCTGGCCCGATGCGCAACTCGGCGCGCGCTGCTTGCCCGGTCGAAGAATCTTTGGCGACGGTCCGGGTGCCAGAGAAGCAGATCGGGCCTGCGCGGGTTTCACGCGCAGTGGACTCACATCGGGCGCTTCGGCTCTCGACCCGAAGCTGCATCCCGCGTACCTGACGATGTAGGTTTCGGCGCGGGCCTCGGCGACCCCGCTCCAGATGGTGACCGCCTACGCGGTGCCCGCCAACGGCGGCACAGAGTCCCCGCCGTACGTCATCGCACGCATTGTCGACTCGGAAGGGCAACGTTCCTGTGTCCGAGGCGACGCTTCGGTCGTCGCCGGGGACAGCGCCGAGCGGGCGGATCGACCCGCGCAACGCGTGGATCAGCGACCTCGCTGCTGACATGCAGACGTGATCTCGCGCTGGAATCCGCGACGCGCGCGCGCTTTCTCCAACCGGAACGACCTCTCCGGCAAGACCGGCACCACGAACGCAGAACGTCAGCCGTGACTGCCTGCCTGCGGCTACAAACAACGCGAATGGTTTCGGGGTCTCGTGGATCGCTTCGACCAGCAGCGCACTGCGACGTCGGCACGACGAACGAGATCTGGCAGCCAAAGGGGCGCGCGCCCTGATCTGGACTCGCGTTAGCATGGCGAAGATCCTCATGGGGCATCGCCCGCCAGCTGAACCTGCCGATGCCCGGCGCGGCGTCATCGCGCTGTCGATCAACGCGGAAACCGGGCTTCGTGCGACGAGACCGGCGGTCTTACCGAGTACTTCTTTGCGGAATTCGCCGCGCGGCCGTGCGATGCGGTAGCGCTGAGTCCCCGGCGGGCGCCGGCAAGCGACATTCGCGACCAGCTTTCTAGCGCAGCGCGGAGAGCACCAGCGACGCCGGTGACCCGCAAACCTGGCCGGGCGGACGAGTCTCCGTTTCGCGGAAGCGCGACCGCATCCGCATACCTGCACAGGCCGCCGCGCGCCCCATCGCCGAGCACGCGCTCATCTGACCGGGACGCCGGGCCGAGCGCAAAAGCCGTTCTGGCAGCCGATGCTTCCGGAGACGTCGGCGCTGCCATCCAACGATGAGATCGAGGTCGCCCCCGCCGATCACTACGCGTTATTCGGCGGCGATGCGCACCTGATCGCGCTCCGCCGGCAACGCGTCGAGGCGCTCGGCTGGATGCGCCGGCTCGCCCAGTGGGAGCCGCTGCTCGTCGGCGGCGTGGCTGCAGGATGGGCGAGCGAGCATCAGCGACGTTCGGCCTCGAGCTGGTCGCCGACGATCCGAAGTCGGTCGAGATCGCGCTCGCCAGCGCGGGCGTCGCGTACGCGGCGCTGCCCCCGAAGCGCCGGCGATCCGGCCGCGCATCTGCGCATCGACTCGCCGCGCGCCGCAGTCAGGCTCGCGATCCTGACGCCGCAGCAGCGGCGCAACCGGCCGCGGCAGAGTGATGAGCTCCGGCTCGGCACCGAGGCGCTCAACGAGCTCCTCGCGCACGACGATCACGCGACCGCCGGCGCGCCGCATGCGCCAAACCAGTAACGCGGAACTCGGGTCGCCGGCCGGCGGTCTACGCAACAGACGGTAACGTCTCCCGCTTTCCTCCCTGAGCGGGTGCCCTCGGTTGTGACCACTCCTACCGAGGGTCTTTCGGGCCCTGCGCCATTCCCCTTGAGCGCGGGGCTCTTTCTTTACGGCCTGTTGATTCTTTAGGGCCTACTCACGCCGTGGTTTCGGGCGACGCATCTCCCGTGCATCGAACGAGGACTCGCCGAGCCATGTGCGAGCTCTCGCTTCGGCCTCCTCGATGCCGATGCGGCGCGTTGCCGAGAACGCCACGACGGCAACTCTGCGCCGAGTGCACGGAAACGCCGCCGCGATGTCGCGTGCTCGATCGTGCGCTTTGCCGCACGCTGCGCCGCCGTCGCGAGCTTGTCGATCTTTGTCGCGAGAACGAGCACCGGCCGGCCGCTTGTGAAATAGCTCGACAGCAGCTTGCGGTCGAGATCGGAAAGCCCATGTCGCGCATCGACGATCAACACGAGGCCGACGAGCGATCTGTCGCGCGGCCACGTAGCGCCCGAGGAAATCCTGCCAGTGCCGCTTCAACGCCTTTGGCACCGCCGCGTAGCCGTAGCCCGGGAGGTCGGCGAGCAGCGCCCCGTTGCGCAAGCGGAAGAAATTGATCTGTTGCGTGCGTCCCGGCGTTTTGCTCGTGAACGCGAGGCGCGAACGGTTGGCGAGCGCGTTGAGCGCGCTCGACTTGCCGGCGTTGGACCGCCCGGCGAAGGCGATTTCCGGCGGGCCTGGCGGCGGAAGCTGCTCGTCGTTCGCGACAGTGAGCAGAAACTCCGCTTGATGTACCGGATGCGCTAGCATCGGCCTCGCGACGTCCGTGAGTTCGCGGCACGCGCCGGCTTTGGCCGGGCCTCTTCGATTCCGTTACAATGCCGTGCTTTTGCAAGAGGTATCGGCGCTGCGCGGCGAGCGGCGACTGGCGCGACAGCCGGGATGCCCGCCGCCGCCTTCGAGGAGTCACCCGATGAAACGCATGTTGCTGCTGGCAGCGGTCGCCTGCACGTTGCCCGCGGCCGCCGCGCTGGCGCAAGCCCCGGCGGGCAAAGCCCGATCTCGCCAAGGCCGAATCCATCGTGAAGGAGGCCTGCGCAGCGTGCCATGGGGTCGACGGCAACAGCGCGAGCCCGGCGAATCCCAGCCTTGCGGGCCAGGGCGCCGAGTATCACCCTGCAACTTCAGCATTTTCAGTCGGGCATTCGCGTCAATCCGATCATGCAGGGAATGGCGGCGACGCTCAAACCCGACGACATGAAGGCGCGCTGGGCCTCTACTTTTCGCAGCAGAAACCGAAGGGGCTGCGCCGCGAAGGACGCCAACGCTCGCGACCGCGGGACAGAAGCTCTACCGCGGCGGCGATATCGCGTCCGGGATGCCGGCGTGCGCCGCGTGTCACTCGCCCACGACGGCGCCGGCATACCGAAGAACTATCCGCGCCTCGCCGGCCAATACGCCGAATACACCTATGCGCAACTGAAAGCCTTCCGCGATGGCGAACGCGGCGCGGACAAGGAAGGCAAGGACTACAACGGCAAGATCATGGCGACGGTCGCCGCGCGGATGAGCGATCCGCAGATGAAAGCGCTCGCCGAGCTACACGTCCGGCGCTGCGGTGAGTCGCGACAGGGTTTGCGGCGAGCTTATGGTGAGCGCATGCGCCGCCCCGGCAAGCCCCTGTCGTAACTGGTAGCGCTCCGTGGCGTAGCGCACGTCGTCATAAGCCCGCTGCAAACCCTGCCGCTCCCGTCCCATGCCCCGCGCCACCGCTCGCCGCGCTAAACGTCTATCCGGTGAAGGGCTGCCGCGGGATCGCCGTCGCGGCGCGCCGCGTCGCGGCACGCGGCCTCGTCGCCGTCGCGGGCCGCGCCGCCGTTGGCGATCGCGAGTGGATGATCGTCGATCCGGACGGACGGTTCGTCACTCAGCGCGAGCAGCCGCGCCTCGCGTTGATCGAGACCGGCATCGGGTCCGATGCGCTCGTTCTCGCGACGCCCGGCATCGCTCGCGCTCGTCCTGCCGCTCGACGCCCGAGCCGGGCCCCCGCGCGAGGTTGTCGTCTGGCGGAGCCAGGTCGCGTCGCGCGCGACGCCGGAGACGCCGCGGCGGGCTGGCTGGCCGGCGGTGCTCGGCATCGACGTCTCGCCTCGTGCGGTTCGACGCAGCACAGATTCGCCAATGCAACCCGCAATACGCCGGAGATTCCGGTGCGCACACCGCGTTTGCCGACGGGTATCCGCTGCCTCGCGACCGGCGAGGCGTCGCTCACTGACCTCAACGCGCGTCTCGCCGCGACGGGCGCTGCAGCGCTGCCGATGAACCGCTTCCGTCCGAACGTCGTGCTCGCGGGCCTCGAAGCCGTACGATGAAGATCACGTCGACACGATCTCCGCGGACGGCGTCACGCTGAAGCTCGTCAGCCCTGCACGCGTTGCCAGGTCACGACAACCGATCAGGACACGGCGACGGTGGGCAGCGAGCCGCTCGCCACGCTGGCCGGCTACCGGATGAATGCGGCGCTTCAGGGGTCACATTCGGCATGAATGCGATCATTGTCGCCGGAGAGGGCCGCGAGCTGGCTGTCGGCAGCGATGTCGATTGCCGCTTCGCATTCTGATCCGCACTACTGGACGGTCGGCATCTGCGCCGCGCTCGCCACGCATCGCGCGAGCGCCTCGCGCCACTCCGGCAGTCCGAAACCGAAGGTCGCCTCGAAGCGTTTCGTCGCGAGCACGCCGTACGCGGGGCGCCGCGCCGGCGTCGGATACTCCGCCGTCGAGATCGGCACGACACGCGGCTTCTTTGCATCGCCGACGATCGCGGACGCGAAGTCGTGCCAACTCGCGCGGCCCGTCGCCGACATGTGATAAAGCCCGGCGCGCGCGGCGACGGCGGGCAACCCAGTGGCGATGATGCGCACCGTCGCCTCGGCGAGCGCGCGCGACCAGTTGGGGACGCCGAGCTGGTCGGCAACGATCGACAGCTCGTCCCGCTCGGCGGCAAGGCGCCTCACCGTCAGCAGGAAATTCCGGCCGCGCAAGCCGTACACCCAGCTCGTCCGGAAGATGAGCGCGTGGGCAGCGGCCGCCGCAACCGCGTGCTCGCCCTCGAGCTTGGTCGTGCCGTACACATTGAGCGGCGCCGTCGGCGCGTCTTCCGGATACGGCGTGGTGCGCGTCCCGTCGAACACATAGTCGGTCGAATAGTGGATCAGCACGGCGCCCAGTCGCTTCGCTTCCTCGGCAAGGATGCCGCGGCGCGCGGCCATTGATGGCTCGCGCGAGCTCGGGCTCGGCTCTCCGCCCGATCGACGGCCGTGACGCGCCGGCGTTGACGACGAGCGCCGGCTTCGCACCGCGCATCGCGGCGACGATCGCATCCGGATCGGCGAGGTCGAGCGACGCGCGATCGAGCGCGATCACCTCGCCATGCGGCGCGAGCATTCGTGCAAGCTCGAAGCCGATCTGTCCGCCCGCGCCCGTCACGAGAATCGTCGGCCGCATGAGCGCTCGAGCGCCTCTAGTCGTAGACGGTCGGCGTTGGCGAGCGGCGTTCCCGCCGCATCCTTCGCCGTCGAGGATCGGCGTGCCGGACACCGGCCATTCGATGGCGAGCGCGGCGTCGTTCCACAGCAGCGAGCGCTCGTGCTCCGGATACCAGTAGTCGGTCGTCTTGTAGAGGAATTCCGCGAAGTCCGACACGACGAGGAAGCCGTGCGCGAACCCGGGCGGCACCCAGAGCATCCGGTGGTTCTGCGCCGACAGCGCTCAGCCCGACCGCGCGGCCGAACGTCGGCGAGCTGCGGCGAAGGTCGACGACGACGTCGAACACTTCGCCCGCGACGCACGCGCACGAGCTTGCCCTGCGCGTGCTCGATCTGGTAGTGCAGTCCGCGCAGCACGCCGCTGTCGCGATCGCGAATGGTTGTCCTGCACGAACGTCGCGTCGAGCCCCGCCGCCGCGAACGTGCGCGCGTTCCAGCTCTCCATGAAGAAGCCGCGATCGTCGCCGAATACCTGCGGCTCGATCAGCTTGACGCCGGCAAGGGCAGTCGGGGTCACCTTCATCGGACGTCCGGTTCGCGCAGGAGGGCGAGCAGGTATTGCCCGTAGCCGTTCTTCGCCATCGCCCGCCCCAGCCGCTCGACGTCGGCGGCGCCGATGTAGCCCAGCCGATAGGCGATCTCCTTCGGGACAGGCGATCTTCGAGTCCCTGCCGGCGCTCGATCGTCGCGATGTACTGCGCGGCTTCGAGCAGCGACTCGTGCGTGCCCGTGTCGAGCCACGCCATGCCGCGTCCCATCACTTCGCAGGCGAGGGCATCCCGCTGCGAGGTAGCGCCTTGTTCACGTCGGTGATCTCGAGCTCGCCGCGCGCGCGAGGGCTCGAACCCGCGCAGCGATGTCGAGCACGCTGGTTGTCGTAGAAGTAGAGGCCGGTCACCGCGTAGCGCGACTTCGGCTTGCTTCGGCTTCTCCTCGAGGCTCAGCACGCGTCCGCTCGCGATCGAATTCGGCGACGCCGTATCGCTCGGGGTCGGCGACCGGATACGCGAATACGGTCGCGCCCGGCCGTGCGCGTCTCGCGCGCTGCAGCTGCTGCGAGAGATCGTGACCGTAGAAGATGTTGTCGCCGAGCACGAGCGCCGACGTGTCGCCGCCGACGAAATCGCGGCCGATGATGAACGCCTGCGCGAGCCCTTCGGGCGACGGCTGCACCGCGTACGAGACGATGGAGCCCCACTCGCGCGCCGTCGCCGAGCAGCTGCCTGAAGCGCGGCGTGTCGTCCGGCGTGGAGATGAGCAGGATGTCGCGGATCCCGGCGAGCATCAGCGTCGACAGCGGATAGTAGATCATCGGCTTGTCGTACACCGGCAGCAGCTGCTTGGAGACGACCTGCGTGACCGGGAAGAGCCGCGTGCCGGAGCCGCCGGCGAGAATGATTCCCTTGCGCGTCATCGCCGCGCGCCTTTGCTCACTGGATGCCGGCGCTTGCGCATAGTTGAGCGAAATCCACTTCTGGTATTCGCGACTCGTCACCGCGGCGAGCCACGCCTCGTTGTCGAGATACCACTGGACGGTGCGGCGCATCCCGGTCGCGAAGGTCTCCGCGCGGCATCCAGGCGAGGTCGCGTCGAATCTTCGACGCGTCGATCGCGTATCGTCGATCGTGCCCTGGGCGATCCTGCACGAACGTGACGAGCGCCGGATAGTCGCGGCCCGGAATGAGCTGCGTCGAGGATTCGGCAGATCGTATGGACGACATCGAGGTTGCTCATCTCGGCGTTGCCGCCGATCGCGTAGGTCTCTCCCGGGCGGCCGTTGGCGAGCACCGCGCGAATCGCCGCGCAATGATCGCCGACGTAGAGCCAGTCGCGGACGTTCCGGCCGTCGCCGTAGACCGGCAGCGCCTTGCCCGCGAGCGCGTTGACGATCATCAGCGGAATCAGCTTCTCGGGAAACTGACAGCGGCCCGTAGTTGTTCGAGCAGTTGGTCGTCAGCGTCGGCAGGCCGTAGGTGTGGTGGTACGCGCGCACCAGATGATCGGCGGCGCCGCCTTCGACGCCGAGTAGGGACTGTTCGGCGCATACGGCGTGGTCTCGGCGAACGGCGGATCCGTCGGCCGGAGCGATCCGTAGACCTCGTCGGTCGAAACGTGAAGGAAGCGGAACGCCGCTCGCTCGGCGGCAGGGCAGCGCCGACCAGTACGCGCGCGCCGCTTCGAGCAACGTGAACGTTCCAACGACGTTGGTCTCGACGAACGCGGCCGGGCCGTGGATCGACCGGTCGACATGGCTCTCCGCGGCGAAATTGACGATCGCGCGCGGACGGTGCTCGGCGAGCAGCGCATCGACGCAGCGCTCGATCGCCGATGTCGCCGCGGACGAAGACATGCCGCGCGTCGCCGCGCAGCGACGCGAGGCTGCCGAGGTTGCCGGCATAGGTGAGCTTGTCGAGGTTGACGCACCGGCTCAGCGGATCGCTCGAACCAGTCGAGCACGAAGTTGGCGCCGATGAATCCGGCGCCGCCAGTCACGAGAATCATGGGATCAGGGAGGATAACTCGAAGGCGCGTTGCGCGCAGCGAAGGCGCGCCGATTCTATCATCGGCGCACCGTCACGCCGCCGGCAGGCCGTGATACTGCCGGTACCAGGCGACGAATCGCGCGAGGCCCTCTGCGAGCGGTGTACGCGGCGCGAATCCGGTGAGCGGCGGCGAGCCGTGTCGACCGCCGCGTAAGTCGCCGGAACGTCGCCGGGCTGCATCGGTGCGTAGACTTTGACGCGCGGTCGCGGCCGAGCAGCCGCTCGAGCGTCGCGATGAACGTTTCGAGCTCGACCGCTTCGTGGTTGCCAATGTTGTAGACCGCAGAAGGCGCGGTGCCCCGCGCGCCGACGGGCGGCTTCTCGATGACCCGGACGGTACCCTCGACGATGTCGTCGACGTAGGTGAAATCGCGGCGCATCTTGCCGTCGTTGAACACGCGGATCGGCTCGCCTGCGAGTATCGCCTTCGTGAACAGCATCGGCGCCATATCCGGACGCCCCCACGGCCCGTAGACGGTGAAGAAGCGCAGCGCCGGTCGTCGGCAATCCATAGAGGTGGCTGTAGCTGTGCGCGATCAGCTCGTTTGCCTTCTTGGTCGCCGCGTACAGGCTCACCGGATGGTCGACGGTCTGATCCTCGGAGAAAGGCAGCGTGTGGCTCGCCCCGTACACGCTGGACGAGGACGCGTACACGAGGTGCGCGACGCTCGCGTGGCGGCAGCCTTCGATCACGTGACCGAACGCCGTCAGGTTGTTCCTGAAATACGCCTTCGGATTGACGAGCGAGTAGCGCACGCCCGGCTGCGCGGCGAGATGAACGACGTGCGTGAACGCGTGGTCGCGGAAGAGCCGGTCCGCCGCCTCGGCATCGGCGAGGTCGACGCGCTCGAACCGGAAGCCTGGGCGCTCGGTCAGCCGCGCGAGGCGCGCTTCCTTCAGCGCGACGTCGTAGTACGGATCGAAATTGTCGACACCCAGCACGGACACCCCGGCGTCGAGGAGCTTTGCCGCCGTGTGCATGCCGATGAAACCGGCGCAGCCGGTGACGAGCACGCGGCCCACTGCGGCTCCGCTCATCTTGCGACCTCCGCGCGGTTTGCTCGATCATGACAGCGGCTCGACCGCCGAGAGCGCACGGAGCTTCGCGTATTTCATGAAGCTCGCGAAGCAACCGATCACGATGTGGACGAAACCGGCGACGCCGTCGAGAAATCCCGAGCCTGACCACGTAGAAGCGGAGGAACCGCGCGAGTGGCGATGCCCACGAGCCGGGCCACGCTCGCGCGCTCGCCGCGCGTGTGCATCGCCTCGGCCTGCAGCGTCGTGTAGCGGTTCTGCTTCGCGATGTAGGCATCGAGCGATTCGGCCGACGCGTGCAGCAGATCGCCCGAAAGACGCGCAACCGAACCTCGTCGCGCGTCACGTTCGTGCACCGCATCGTCGGTCCAGCGCGCGTGACGCCGGTCGAAGAGCCGCACGATCCAATCCGGGTAACCTTCCCCGTGCCGCAGCCAGCGCCCGAGGAATCGGTTGCGCCGCGCCATCGGCGAACGCGACGGCGACCGGCGCCGCAGCCGAGCGCCGCGCGAATCGCGGCGCCCAATTCCGGCGTGACGCGCTCGTCGGCATCGAGGCAGAGCACCCAGTCGTGAACGGCCTGCGCGACGGCGAAATTCTTCTGCGGTCCGAATCCCTGCCACGGCTGCACGATTACGCGCGCGCCGCAGCGGCGGGCGATTTCCACGGTATCATCGCTGCTGCCCGAATCGACGACCACGATCTCACCGGCAAACGGCGCCGATGCCAGGCAGTCCGCGAGCTGTCCGGCGGCATCGCGCGTGATCACACAAAGGCTCAACGGAAGCTGGGGGGCATGCGCGTGACGATCGCGGGCCGTCGGCGCGCCGCAGGTTGACGATGCTCACATTCTACGGGGTTTCGTCAGACCTGGAGGGCGCATGAGCGCGGCGGGCGAAGCCCAGGACGGGAACGTCGCGTCGCCGCGCGATTGCGCGCGCCCGATGCTCAACGCATCGCTCATCCGCCGATCGAACGGAGGGCGCATGAGCGCGGTGCTCGTCGTCCGCCCTTCGTCGCTGGGAGATATCGTCCACGCGTTGGCGCTCGTCGCCGACGTCCACGAAAAGTGCCCGGGAACCGCAGTCGATTGGGTGGCCGAGGAGGACTTCGCGCCGCTCGTCGCGCTCCATCCCGGCGTGCGGCGCATCGTGCCCGTCGCGCTGCGTCGATGGCGGAGCCGCTTGCTTTCCGCTTCGACGTGGCGGGAGATGGCGGCGTTTCGCGACGACCTTCGCCGCGACGACTACGTCGCGGTTCTCGACTTGCAGGAACAAGTTAAAGGCGCGCTGATCGCGAGGCTCGCGCGCGGCGCGCATCACGGTCCGGACCGCGCCAGCATCCGCGAGCCGATCGCCACACTCGTACACGACGTGCATCACGCGATCGATCCGAACCAGCACCTGATCGACCGCTGCCGGCAGCTCGCCGCGGCTGCGCTCGCCTATCGCGCCGACGGCCCGCCGCGCTTCGGACTCGTCACACCCGGCGCAAGCGGATTGGAGTTGATCCCGGATCGACCGTACATGGTCTTCCTCCACGCGACGAGCCGCGCCGCGAAGATGTGGCCCGAGGCAAACTGGCGCGCACTGATCGGCGCGTTCGCTCGCGCGGGATTCGCGATGCTGTTGCCGTGGGGAATGCCGACGAACGCGCGCGCAGCGAGCGCCTCGCCGCCGGCGAGGCCGCGGCCCGTATTCCGCCACGGCAGCCGCTCGACGCGCTCGCGGCGGTCATCGCCCGCGCCGAGCTCGTCATCGGCGTCGATACGGGGCTCGATGCACCTCGCCGCGGCACTCGGCACGCCGACGGTGTCGCTGTTCGTCGCGACCGATGCGAAGCTCGCCGGCGTCGAACGCGCGAGCGCGCTCGCGCGCGATCTGGGAGGCGTCGGGCGGGTCCCGTCGGTCGATGAAGTTCTGGATGCCGCGGGCGCGTTGTTGCGACGCGCGCCGCAAGGCTGAACTCACCAGCGATGCGCGCGCTGTACACGCTGCTCGGATATCTGGTGCTGCCGTTCGCGCCGCTGCGGCTGTGGTGGCGCGGACGCCGCGAGCCCGGCTACCGCGAGCACATCGGCGAGCGATTCGGCCCGCTATCGGAACACCGACGGCACCCGGCGCGGCTCCGTGCTCTGGGTGCACGCGGTCTCGCTTGGCGAAACGCGCGCCGCGGTGCCGCTCGTCGACCGGCTGCGCCGCGCGTATCCAGGACGCGACAGTGCTCGTCACGCATATGACGGCGACCGGCCGTGCGGCAGGGCACGCGCTGTTCGGCGATCGCGCGGTGCAGGCGTGGCTTCCTATGACACGCCGTTCGCCGTGCGGGCTTCCTCGCGCACTGGCGGCCGCGCGCGGCGCTCATCATGGAGACGGAACTGTGGCCGAACGTGATCGCGCTCGCGCACGATCGCGGCGTGCCGGTCTTCCTGGTCAACGCACGGATGTCAAGCGCTCCGGCGTCCGGCTACGCGCGTATTCCCTCCCTCACGCGCCCGATGATGGCCTCGCTCGCCGGCGTTGCGGCGCAGAGCGACGCCGATGCCGCCCGCCTTGTCGCGCTCGGCGCGCCGCCACCCGCGGTGACCGGCAATCTCAAGTTCGACATCGACATCGCCGATACGGCCGCGGTCCTCGGGCGCGAATTCCGGCTGCGCTTCGGCGAGGCGCGGCCCGCATGGCTCGCCGCTTCGACGCGCGAGGGCGAGGAGGCGTTGATACTGGACGCGATCGAGCGCGCGTGCGTTGCCGCCAAAGACGCTGACCGTCATCGTCCCTCGTCACCCGCAGCGATTCGCCGAGATCGCGGCGCTCTTGCGCGAGCGCGGCATTCCGTTCGTGCGCGCCGCAGTGACAACGTCGCGGTGCCCGAGGACGTCGACTTCCTGCTCGGCGACTCGATGGGCGAGATGGCAGGCTACTGCGCAGCCGCCGATGTCGTATTCGTCGGAGGCAGCCTGCTTCCGCTCGGCGGGCAGAACCTCGATCGAGCCGATCGCGATGGGACGACCGACGCTCGTCGGGCCGCACATGTTCAATTTCGCCGACGCGACCGACAAGGCGCGCGCGGCCGGTGCTGCGCTCGAGGTTCGCGACGCCGCGGCGTTGATTGCGGAAGTCGAACGCGCTCCTCGGCGATCCTGCGCGACGCGACGCGATGCGCGAGGCCGCCTCTGCGTTCCATGCCGCGCATCGCGGCGCCGCGGACCGCCTGTGGAGCTGGCTCGCACCGCAACTCGCGCCGCGATGCGCGACGCCGCGCCGGCGGCGCGCGGGATCAGCCCCGGAGCTGCCGGTTGATGTCCTCGACGTCCTGGTCGGACAGCGTGCCCACCGCCTGCTTCAGCCGCAGCACGCCGATCAGGTACTTGAAATAGGCATCCGCGAGATCGCGGCCCGTCGAGAACACGTTCTGCTGGACGTTGAGCACGTCGAGGTTCGTGCGGATACCGACCTCCTGGCCGAGCTTGTTCGATTGCAGCGCGACCTCGGCGGAAACGAGCGCCTGCTGGAACGCCTTCACTGACGCCGCGGCGCTGGTCACGCCGGTGTAGCCGGTCTGCGCCTGGAAGAGCGCGATTCGGCGCGCCGTCTCGAGGTCCTGTCGCGCCTTCTCCTGCAGCGCAACCGCTTCGCGGATCTTCGAGCTGTTGAACCCGCCCGTGTAGAGCGGTAGCGCGAGCTGCAACCCGATCTGCGCAAGGCGCGAATTGCTGCTCACGCCGGCCGAGACCGAGCCGTTCGAGCCCTGGCCGTTGTAGCTGCCGACGAGATCGAGCGTCGGATAGTTCGCCGCTTTGGCCCGCTCGACCTCGAGCGCCGCGATGTCGAATGTCGACTGGGCGATCCTGACGCCCGAGGTTCTCCTTGATCGCCTTGTCGACCCAGTAACTCGGGCTGGTTGGGCTCGGGCAGCTGCGGCTGGAATTCCTCGCCGACGCGCTTCAGGTCCTTCGGGATACCGGCCGATGATCGCGCGCGAGCGCCGTGACGCGATTGTCGTAGTCGTTGCGCGTCGTGATCTCCTGCGCGACGATCGAGTCGTACTTCGCCTGCGCTTCGTTGGTGTCGGTGATCGTCGCGACGCCGACCTCGAAGTTGCGCTTCGCCTGCGCGAGCTGCTCGGACGACCGCGACCTTCTGGCTGTCTGGTCGAACTCGATGTTGATCTGCGCGAGCAGCACGTCGAAGTAGGCGATCGCGACGCGGAGGATCAGGTCCTGCTGCGCGACGGTGAGCGAGTAATCTGCCTGCGATACAAAGACCTCCGCCTGGTCGAGCGCGACCGAGTTCTGCTTGCGATAGAGCGGCTGCGCCGCCGACACCGTGGCGCTCGCGAACCCGAAATTCCGGCTGAAGGAGTCGACCGGGTCGTTCCTGACGGAGAGGTCGTAATTGTTGTAGTTGGCCGTTCGCGCCAATCGATGCGCTCGGCAGCAACCCGCGCGCGCCTGCGGCAGCTTCTCTTGCGAGGCTTCCCAAAGCGCCTTGGCCGCGGCGATCACCGGATCGTTTCTGCTGCGCTTCGCGATAGATCTGCAGGAGATCCTCGCCGGCGGCGGGACCCGCGATGGCGGCGAGACTCGAGTGCCACGGGCATGGCGAGGGCAAGGAGTCGGATCATGTCGTTATGCCATCGTCGTGCGCGGCGTGCGCGCGTTCGTTGCTGTTAGGGTGCTGCGGATCCGGATGCGCTTCAGTAGCGTTTCATCGACGGGTCGACCTCGACGGCCCACCCTTCGACGCCGCCCGCTCAGGTTCTGCACATCCGGTAAACCCAGCCTGGGCGAGGAGCATCGCGGCGTTCTGGCTGCGCCGGCCGGTGTGGCAGACCATGACCAGCGCACGCTCGCGCGGCAACTCGTCGATCGCGGCGCGCGAGCTCGCCGAGAGGAATGAGGCGTCGATCCCTCGATCCTGCACAGTTCGAATTCCCACGGCTCGCGAACGTCGACGAGCACCGGAGGTTCGCGCGACGCGTCGTCGCGCCAGCGCGCGAGATCGCCCGGAGCGAGCTGCGGGATCAAAACTCGAAACGCGCCGGCGTGGCGGCGTTCGTCAGCGGGTCGACGACGGTCTCGAACAGGATGCGCTTCGCGAAGCGCGCCCGGCGCGACCCAGCGCACGAGTCGCGCGAGCATCACCGGGGGCTCGCCGACGACGGCGAAGACGCGTCCTCCCGGCGCAAGCTGATCGATGAATGCGTCGGGCAGCACCGGCGTCGACCCGGTCAGCACGATGGCGTCGTACGTTCGCACGACCCCAGCCGCGTGCGCCGTCGCCCACGGCGAGCTCGACCGATCCGACGCCGGCGCGCGCGAGCTTCGCCTTGGCCTCGGCGGCGAGGCGCGGATTGATCTCGACGCTCGTCACCGCGGCCGCCGAGGCGCGCGAGAAGCGCGGTCAGATATCCGCTGCCGGTGCCGATCTCGAGCACGCTCTCCCGCGCACGATCTGCGAGCTCCTGCAGGACGCGCGCCTCCATCTTCGGCGCCCACATCTTCTGGTGATCGCCGAGCGGAATTTCGAGGTCGGCGAATGCGAGGAGCCGATATTCGGGCGGCACGAAGTCCTCGCGCCGGACGAGGAACAGGAGGTCGAGAACGCCTTGGTCGAGCACTTCCCACGTGCGGATCTGCTGCTCGACCATGTTGAAGCGCGCCTGCTCGATATCCATGGGGTCGGCCATGCCGCGCATTATCTCATGTCGAATCGCGAACCCGCCGCACGTCACTGTCAATCAGCCGGGCGCGTGCGCTGGCGCTGCACGCTCGCCGCCGCTCGCTTCGCGCCGCTTGCGCCGGCGCTCGGTACAGCGCGTCGAGATAGCGTGTAGAGAACGGGCACGACGACCAGCGTCAGCAGCGTCGACGTGATCACGCCGCCGATGATCGCGCGCCCCATCGGCGCCTGCGTCTCCCCGCCTTCGCCGATGCCCAGCGCGAGCGGCATCATGCCGCCGATCATCGCCGCGGTCGTCATCAGGATCGGCCGCAGCCGCACCTGGCCCGCCTGCAGCAGCGAGTCGTGCAGGCTCGCGCCGGCGCGGCGCGCGCGGTTGGCGAAATCGACGAGCAGGATCGCGTTCTTCGTCACGAGGCCCATCAGCATGATGAAGCCGATCATCGAGAACAGGTTGAGCGTCGTGCCGGTCAGCAGCAGCGCGAGGAACACGCCGATCAGCGAGAACGGCAGCGACGTCATGATCGCGAACGGCTGCGTGAAGCTCGCGAACTGCGAAGCGAGGATCAGGTAGATGAAGATCACCGCGAGGCCGAGCGCCGCGAGCGCCGCCTGGAACGATTCCTCCATGTCCTTCGCCTGTCCGCCGACGTCGAAGCGATAGCCGGGCGGCAGCGTCGGCGTCGTTTCCTTGATGATCTTCTGCACGTCCTTGTTGACGTCGCCCGACGGGCGTCCTTCGGCATTCGCGTAGAGCGCGACGCGGCGCTGCAGCTCCTGGCGCTTGATGATCTGCGGCGACGTCGTCTCGACGAGCTCGGCGACCTGCCGCAGCGGCACCATCCGCATCTCGCCGTCCGGTCCGCTTCTTCGTCGTGGTGAGATAGAGGTTGCTCAGGTCGGCGGCGACCGGCGGTTGTCCTTCGGGCAGCTGCACGTTGACCTCGTAGTTCTGGCCGTCCGGCGCGAGCCAGTAGCTGACGGTATCGCCGGCGAGCAGCGGTCGGATCGTCGATCCCACCTGCTGCACGGTGATGCCGACGTCGGCGGCGGCGTCGTTGTAGAGGCGAATCGACAGCGCCGGCGTGCGCCGCCTTCTCCGAGGTCTCCAGATCCGGCGATGCCCGGAACCTTGGCGACCTTCTGCGCGAACTCGGTGATCAGCGTCGTCAGCGTCTCCGGATCCGGGCCGAGCAGGTTCACCCAGACCGGCCGGTCGAAGCCGAACGCGAGCTCGATCCCGGCACCGGCTTCAGCTGCGTCGCGGATCGCGCGCTCGATCTCCTTCTGCGATCGCGTCCGGTCCTTGCGCTCGACGAGCCTCAGGTTGACGCGTGCGTAGTTGCGGCCCTCCTCGGAGCCGACGGTCGTCATCGCGAGCGCGATCTCGGGAACGACCTTCAGCATAGCCTCGACCTGCTGCACCTTGCCGTCGGTGTATTCGAGGCTCGAGCCCACCGGCGTGTTGAGCCGCAGCGAGATGAAGCCCTCGTCGGTTTCGGGGATGAATTCCGTCCCGACGAGCGGCACGATCGCGAAGCTCGCGAAGAACGAGACGAGCGCGATCGCGATCACGCTCTTGCGATGCTTGAGCGCCCATTCGAGCACCGATCCGTAGACGCGCGTGCAGCCATTCGATGAAGCGCTCGACCTGGTCCATGAACCGGCCGAGCCACGGCACGCGCTTGAACCGCGATCCCGGCGGATCGTGCCATACCGACGAGAGCATCGGGTCGAGCGTGAACGAGACGAACAGCGAGACGAGCACCGCGACGGCGACGGTCACGCCGAACTGGAAGAAGAAGCGGCCGACGATGCCGCTCATGAACGCGATCGGCACGAACACCGCGACGATCGCGAAGGTCGTCGCCATCACCGCGAGGCCGATCTCGTCGGTGCCTCCTGCGCGCGCGGTCACGTGGTCCTTGCCCTGTCCCAGGTGGCGGACGATGTTCTCGCGCACGACGATCGCGTCGTCGATCAGCAGGCCGATGCACAGCGACAGCGCCATCAGCGTCAGGAAGTTCAGCGTGAAGCCCAACGCGTTCAGCGCGATGAACGTCGCGATCACCGCGATCGGCAGCGTGAGCCCGGTGATCATCGGTGCTGCGCCAGCTGTGCAGGAAGAGGAAGACGATCAGCACGGTGAGCATCGCGCCCTCGACGATCGTCGACTTCACGCGGTTGACGCTCTTCTCGACCTGGTCGGCGGTCGAGTTGACGACGCGCAGCTCGACGTCGGGCGGGATGCCGCTTCTTCAGCGCGGCGACCGCCTCGTTGATGCCGCGGCCGGTGTCGACGATGTTGGCGTCCTGCGACTTCTGGATGTCGAGCGTGATCGACGGACGGCCGTTGATCCGCGAGATCGAGTCCCGCTCCTTCTCGCCATCGATCACGTCGGCGACCTGCGACAGGTAGACCGGTGCGCCGCCCTGCTGCGCGACGATGATGCGCGCGAACTGCGCCGGGTCCTTGATCTTGCCTTCGACGCGGACGATCGAATCGGACTGGCCCGCGCGTGATGCGGCCCGCGCGGGACGTCCTGGTTCGCCGCGCGGACCGCGTTGATCACCTGATCGACGCCGATGCCGAGCGCCGACACCGCGTTGGGCTTGATCTGGATGAGGATCTGGCGCGTCACGCGGCCGTTGACGTCGATGCGCGCGACGCCGGGCACGTTCTCCAGCCCCTTGACGATCGTCTGGTCGGTGAGCGACGTGAGGTCGCGCAGGTTCATCGTCGGCGACAGCACGGCGAGCGAGACCGACCGGCTGCTGGTTCTCCTGGTCGGCGCGGATGACGAGCGGCTCCTTGACGTCGCTGCGGGAAGCTCGGCCGGACCTGCCCGATCTTGTCGCGGACGTCCTGCATCGCCTTCGTCATGTCGGTCGACATCCGGAACTCGGCGAAGACCTGGCTCTGGCCCTCGCGCGAGTTCGACCGGATCAGGCTCGCGCCGGAAACGGTGTTGATCGCGTACTCGAGCGGCTTCGTCACGTCCGGACTCGACCACCTCGGGGTTCGCGCCCGGGTAGGCGGTCAGCACGAGCACGAACGGCAGGCTCACGTCGGGCATCTGCTCGACGCGCAGCCGGTTGTACGAAAAGATCCCGAGGACCGCGATGCCGATCATCACCATCGTCGCGAAGACCGGGTTCTTGATCGAGACGCGCGTGATCCACATGGCTGTTCTCCTCGCGCCGGCTGCGGCGTCAGCCCGCGGCCTGCGTGCGTGCCCGAAGTGGGCGCTGCTCGCGGGCGTCGAAGCCGGCTACCGCCGCGGGCGGCCTTGACGATCGCCGGCGCGCCGTCCTTCAGGTTGTCGAACCGCGCGGCCAGTACCGGGACGTCCGGCGGCAGACTCGGTCTTGACCTCGACCGTCCCGGCGGCCTCGTCGCGCCGGCCGGTGACCACGCCTGCGCTTGACGAGCTTGCCGTTCTCGACGGTCCACACGTAGGTCTGCCCGCCCTCGGTGCGGACCGCGGTCGCCGGCAGCGTCGCGACCGGTGCGCTCGCCGCGAGCGCGATGCGGCCCGTCGCGAACATCCCGCCGCGCAGCGCGCCGTCGGCGTTCGGTATCCCGACGTACACGAGAATCGCGCGCGTGCCCGGCTCGGTCGACGGATTCATCCGCTCGATGCGTCCGGTGAACTTGCGCTCGCCGAAGCCGTCGATCGTGAGCTCGACCATCTTGCCGATCGCGAGCTCCGGGACGTCGACCGCGGGGACCATCGCCTGCAGCTCGAGGTCCTTCAGATCGACGACGGTGACGAGCGGCGAGTCGAACGCAACCTTTTCGCCCGGCTGCACGTGCCGCTTGCGCGACGACGCCGGTCAGCGGCGACGTTGCAATCGCGTCCTTCAGCGCGTTCCGCGCGATCTGCACCTGGGCTTCCGCCGACTTCACGCTCCCTTGGGCGACGTTGAAGGCTCGATTCGAAGTTGTCGAACGCGTTCTGCGAGATGAAGTTCTGCTTGAGCAGCGCGTTGTTCGTCGCGCGGTTCTTCTCGGCCAGCGCAAGCTGCGCCTTCGCCGACTCGAGCGCGCCCATCCGCTCGATCAGCCTCGATTCGAGGTCGGCCGTATCGATGCGCGCGAGCAGCTGACCGGACTGAACCGATTCGCCTTCGCGGACCGTGATCTGGCGCACGTCGCCGGACACCTTGGCCTTGACGGTGCGCCTGGCGGACCGGCTGCACGGTGCCCGAAACACGGCAGCCAGCGGGCAGCGGCTTCGCCTCGACCCGCGCCAGGTCGCCCGGCGTGAATTCGAGCGTGACGCGACGGCGCTTCGCCGGCCCGCGTCCGCGCCCTTCTTCGACGATGACGCATCGCGACCGTCCCGCCGAGCGCGCCGATGACGAGCATCGCGCACGGCGACGCGCCGATCACGCGCCTGCGAGTCCATCCTGATGCCGATGCGTGCCCCTGAAGGCGTCGCCGCCTGGCGCAATGGCGGCCCTGCCCGGTACGCCGAAACCCTCCGGGGTGCCGGAAGGATGCCACTGAGGACGTCGTCCCCGCTTGGATGCGCGCGAAACCGTGGTTCGGATTCGAAAGACTGCGTAGTTTAGGCCGGCGGCCCGACCCGGAGAAGCGCGGCTGCGACGAGCGCGCCCCGGGCGCGACGGGCGGCCGGCGCGGAAGCGCGAGCCGCCGGCCGCGCTCGCGGACGTCCCGGCAGGTCCATTGACACGCCGTGCCGGACAGCAAATAATTGTCTGTTGCGTCTGTTCTGTCTCGTCCTTTACCCGTCCGGGAGGAGTCCGTCATGAACATCGCCCATACGCTCGGCCTGACGCTCGATCGCGGCCGCGCTCGTCACCGTCTACGGCTGCGGCAAGGAAGAACCGAAGAAGGCCGAAGCGCCCGAAGGCGGCGCTCGCCGCGCCCGCCGAAGACGTCGTCGTCGTGAAGATCGGCCACGCCGGTCCGCTGACCGGCGGCATCGCCCACCTCGGCAAGGACGACGAGAACGGCGTCGCGCCTCGCGGTCGACGAAGCCACCGCGCGCGAAGATCAAGATCGGCGGCAAGACGGTCAAGTTCGAGATGATGAGCGAAGACGACCAGGCCGACCCGAAGATGGGCCCGACGATCGCGCAGAAGTTCGCCGACGCGAAGGTCGCCGGCGTCGTCGGTCACCTGAATTCCGGCGTCTCGATCCCGGCCTCCGCCGTGCTACAACCAGGCCGGCATCCCGATGATCTCCGGCTCGGCGACGAACCCGAAGCTGACCGAGCAGGGCTTCAAGACCGTGTTCCGCACGGTCGGCCGCGACGACCAGCAAGGTCCCGCGATCGCGCCAGTACCTGGCGAACATGAAGGTCAAGAAGGTCGCCATCGCCGACGACGCCACCGCCTACGGCGAAGGCCTCGCCAACGAAGTCGAGAAGACGCTGAAGGCCGCGGGCGTGCAGGTCGTCGCGCGTGAGAAGACCACCGACAAGGCGACCGACTTCAAGGCGATCCTGACCAAGATGAAGGGCAAGGCGCCGGACGCGATCTTCTACGGCGGCATGGACGCCACCGGCGGCCCGATGATCAAGCAGGCGCGCGAGCTCGGGCATCAAGGCGCGTGTTCAGCGTTCGGCGACGGCGCGTGCACGAGCGAGATGGCGAAGCTCGCCGGCGCCGCGTCGGAAGGCCTGATCTGCTCGCAAGCGGGATCCTGACGCAGATCGGCGGCCAGCCGGATTTCAGTGACGCGTTCAAGGCGAAGTACGGCGAAGTCAAGCAATACGCGCCGTTCTTCTACGACGCCGCCAAGCATCGCTGATCGCCGCGATGCAGAAGGCGGACTCGACCGACCCGGCCAAGTACCTGCCCGAGATCGCAGAAGATCAAGTACAACGGCGCCACCGGCCACGATCGAGTTCGACGAGAAGGGCGACCGCAAGAACGCCGAGATCACGATCTTCACGCTGAAGGACGGCAAGGTCGTCCCGGTCGGCGTCGTCAAGGCCGGCAAGACGTCGATCGTTCGACGACTTCATGAAGCGAGGATGCAGACGGCGCGCGGCCGCGGCGGCGCACTGCGCCGGCATGCCCGCGCCGGCGATCCGCCGCCCCGGCAGGCGCACCGAAGTAAGCAAAGCGTACGCGGCGTTCAGCAAGCGAAACGGCGTCCTCGCGGGCGCCGCTTTTCTCGTAAGCCGGTCGCGTTCGCGGACGCTACCGGTCTCGACTTGCCGCGGCGCCGCGTGGACCCACAATCGCGGCATCAGCGACGCGGCATACGAACCGACAGGGGCATCCGCTGGACATCTTCCTGCAGCAGATGGTCAACGGGCTGACGCTCGGCAGCGTGTACGCCGATCGTGGCGCTGGGCTACACGATGGTGTACGGGATCATCCAGCTCATCAACTTCGCGCACGGCGAGGTGCGTGATGATCGGCGCGATGGTCGCGCTATACGGTGATCGTCGCGCTGACCGGCGCCAACACCGGGCTGCCCGCCGGTCGTCGATCGTGCTGGCCGGCTTGCTGGCCGCGATTCCCGTCTGCATGGGCGTCGGCTACACGCTCGAGCGCGTCGCGTACCGGCCGCTGCGCCGCGCGCCGCGGCTCGCGCCGCTGATCACCGCCATCGGGCTGTCGATCATCCTGCAGCACCTCGCGCTGATCATCTGGAGCCGCAACCCGATGCCGTACCCGCAGATCATCAAGACCGTCTCGTACCACATCACTCGACAGCCCGATGGCGCGACGATCACCAACGTGCAGATCGCGATCATCGTCGGGCTCGTTGGCGATGATGGGCGGCCTGCTGCTGCTCGTCTACAAGACCAAGCTCGGCATCGCGATGCGCGCGACGTCGCAGAACCAGCAGGTCGCGGGCCTGATGGGCATCGACATCAACACGGTGATCTCGCTGACGTTCGTCATCGGCGCCGCGCTTGGGCGCGGTGGCCGGCGTGATGGTCGGCAGCTACTACGGCATCGCGCACTACCAGATGGGCTTCATCCTCGGCCTCAAGGCGTTTTCGGCGGCGGTGCTGGGCGGCATCGGCAACCTCGCGGGCGCGATGCTGGGCGGCCTGCTGCTCGGCGTCATCGAGGCGCTCGGCGCCGGCTACGTCGGCGACCTCACCAACCTGTGCCAATCTCGCCGGATGGTCGGATGCGCTCGCCGCGCGCTGCGCAGTCGATCCCAACCTCACGCTGTTCGGCTCCAACTACCAGGACGTGTTCGCGTTCCTGGTGCTGATCGCCGTGCTGATCTTCCGGCCGTCGGGGCTGCTGGGCGAGCGCGTTTCGCGATCGCGCCTGAGACGCCGCATGCAGCAGCCTGTTCGACACCGCGAAGCAATCCCGCGGCTGCCTGGGTCGGCATCGCGCTCGATCGCGCGTGGCGCTGCTCGTGCTGCCGTTCGCGCTGGCCGTCGGATCGGCACCGCGTGGGTGCGCATCACCAACCTCGCGATCCTGTTCGCTGCTTGCTGGCGCTCGGGCCTCAACATCGTCGTCGGCTTCGCCGGGCTGCTCGACCTCGGCTACATCGCGTTCTATGCGGTCGGCGCCTACGTCTACGCGCTGCTCGCGTAGCCCGCACTTCAACCTGCACCTGCCGTTCTGGATCATCCTGCCGATCGGCGCCGCGGTCGCCTGCTTCTTCGGCGTGCTGCTCGGCGCGCCGACGCTGAAGCTGCGCGGCGACTACCTCGCGATCGTCACGCTGGGCTTCGGCGAGATCATCCGGATCTTCCTCAACAACCTGTCGCAGCCGGTCAACATCACCAACGGCCCGCAGGGCATCACGCTGATCGACCCGTTCCGGATCGGCAGCTTCAGCTTCGCGCAGCGCGAGACGATCCTCGGCCTCGACTTCACCGGGCCCGATCAAGTACTACTACTTCTGCTCCTGCTCGTGCTGATCGCCGTCATCGTCATCAACCTGCGGCTGCAGGACTCGCGCATCGGCCGCGCGTGGGAGGCGATCCGCGAGGACGAGGTCGCGGCGCGCGCGATGGGCATCAACACGCGCAACATGAAGCTGCTGGCGTTCGCGATGGGCGCGTCGTTCGGCGGCATCGCCGGCGGCATGTTCTCGGCGATCCAGGGCTTCATCAGCCCGGAGAGCTTCGTGCTCGTCGAGTCGGTGATGGTGCTGGCGATGGTCGTGCTGGGCGGCATGGGCAACATCTGGGGCGTGATCCTCGGCGCGGTCCTGCTGTCGTTCGTGCCCGAGGTGCTGCGCTACACGGTCGAGCCGGTGCAGACGGCGCTCTTCGGCCGGATGCTGCATCGAGCCCGAAGTGATCCGGATGCTGCTGTTCGGCCTGGCGCTGGTGCTGATGATGCTGTTCCGGCCGGCCGGCATCCTGCCCTCCGCGCTGCGCAAGCGCGAACTCGAGAAGGCGCCTGCGTGAACGACATCGACCGCGCGTTGGCGCTGCTCACCGCCAAGGGCATCAGCAAGCGCTTCGGCGGCGTGCAGGCGCTGTCCGACGTCGGCTTCACGATCAACCACGGCGAGATCTACGGGCTGATCGGCCCCAACGGCGCCGGCAAGACGTCGCTGTTCAACGTGCTGACCGGCATCTACGTCGCCGGACGGCGGCGAGTTCATGTTCGACGGCGAGCCGCTCACCGGGCTGAAGCCGAACGAGGTCGCCGCGCGCGGCATCGCGCGCACGTTCCAGAACATCCGGCTGTTCGCGAACCTGTCCGCGCTCGAGAACGTGATGATCGGCCGCCACGTGCGCACGCACGCCGGCGTGTGTCGGCGCGATCTTCGCGCAACGCGCGGCACGCGCGCCGAGGAGAGCGGCGATCGAGAAGCGCGCCTACGAGCTGCTCGAATACGTCGGCGTCGCGAAGCGCGCAACAACGCTGGCCAAGCATCTGGCCTACGGCGACCAGCGCCGGCTCGAGATCGCGCGGCGCTCGCGACCGAGCCCAAGCTGCTCGCGCTCGACGAGCCCGCGGCGGGCATGAATGCGACCGAGACCGCGTCGCTCGAGGGCTCTGCTCGACGGACATCCGCCGCGACGGCACGACGATCCTGCTGATCGAGCACGACATGAAGCTCGTGATGAGCGTCTGCGACCGCGTGCTGGTGCTCGACTACGGCAAGAAGATCGCCGAAGGCAGCGCCGCCGGAGTGCAGAAGGACCCGAAGGTGATCGCCGCGTACCTCGGCGGCGAAGTCTCGCTGAACCTCAAGGGCGCGTGACGACGTCGATGGACAGCGCTGCGCCGCTGCTCGAGCTGCAAAAGCTCGAGGTCGCGTACGGCGGCATCCAGGCCGTCAAGGGCATCGACCTCGACGTCGGCGAGGGCGAGCTCGTCTGCCTGATCGGCGCCAACGGCGCCGGCAAGACGACGACGCTCAAGGGCATCTGCGGCCTGCAGCCGGTCAAGGCCGGCAACGATCCGCTACGGCGGCGAAGACGTCACCGGCAAGCCGCGCGTTCGAGCTCGTGCGCGCGCGGCCTCGCGATGGTGCCCGAGGGTCGCGGCGTGTTCGGCGCGCTGACCATCGAGGAAAACCTCGCGATGGGCGCCTACATCCGCAGCGACGGCGCCGGCATCAGCGCCGACATCGAGCGCGTGTTCGGCCTGTTCCCGCGCCTCAAGGAGCGCCGGCGCCAGACCGCCGGCACGCTGTCCGGCGGCGAGCAGCAGATGCTTGCGATGGGCCGCGCGATGATGTCGCGGCCGAAGCTGCTGCTGCTCGACGAGCCGTCGATGGGCCTCGCGCCGCTGATGGTGCAGAAGGTGTTCGAGACCGTCGCTCGACGATTTCCGGCGAAGGCGTCACGATCCTGCTGATCGAGCAGAACGCGAAGCTCGCGCTCGAAGTGAGCCATCGCGGCTACGTGATGGAGTCCGGCGAGGTCACGTTGTCCGGAGACGCGTCGTCGCTGCTGCACGATCCCAGAGGTGCGCGCCGCCTGTACCTTGGCCGAAGCCGCCGTGAGTTCGCATGCCAGATCCTGTCCGCGCCGGGATCGTTGCGAGCCGCGCGGCCGCGCCTCAGAGCCGTGCCCGCGCTGCATGGCGCTGGCATGGTACGCGGAAGGCGATGCGGCTCTGGAAGCGCGGACCCGCGATCTTCGCTGCGTGGCGTTCATCACGCTCGTCGTCAGCATCGCATTCGAGCCCGTGCCGATACTGCGGCTTCGTCGCGTCGAACGTGATCGCGCCGCTCACCGCCGCCAGCAGCATGCTCTACGCGAGCCTCGCCGCGGACCGCGGCGATACAGCCGCCTCAAGCACGTCATCGCGCCGTTCGCCGCGCCAGCTCCGCAGGTGACCGTGGTCACGGCGGCGATTGTCGCGTGCGCGGGCGTTATTCGGCCGCAGACTCTGCCGACGCCAACTGCCTACGTAACCGGCGCACCGCGGCACTGCGACAGATCTGCCGCATGCGGCGTCGTCGTGGCAATCTACGTCGCCGGACATGCGTCGCTTCCGCCTCGCCGTTCGTTCCCGTTTGCTGCGCTTTTCGACGGCGACGGCCTGCGCGCGCGCTTTGCCATTTCGGCGCGCGCCTTCCTGCTCAACGATGCCGGCGCTCGCGCTCTACGCCGCGATCTCGCTCGGCTGCTGCTGCCGTCGGGCTGGTCACGATGGGCGTCGGGCTCGTGCTGGTGCTGCCGTGGATGGCGGCCGCCTCGTATGCGGCGTGGAAGGACATCTTCGGACTGGCGGGCCCGATACCCGCGACAATCGTCTGCGGAATCAAGCTGCCGGCTGCTAATCGGTCAGGCGACTTTCGAAACGCTTCGAGCGCCGGTGTCCACCGGCGGCGTCGGCGCTGGCGTGACGTCGGCGACGCGCGGCGAGCGGCGGACCGCGCGCCGGCACCACGCGACGAAGCGCTCGACTGGCTCGCGGCTCGCCTTGCACCAGCGCCTCGACGCTGCCGTCCCGTCGATTGCGCACCCAGCCGCACGACGCCGAGTATCGAACGCGGCCTGCACCGCAGCGTCGCGGTAGCCAGGCGCCCTGCACGCGCCCGCGGATCGCGAGCCGCCGCGCCTTCATCGTCATGTCGCGACGAGCGTGGAACCGGGTCCAGGTAAATAGCGCGGCGACCGTCTTGCTGTCCGTGACCTCGCCGGTGTCGAACGCCGCGAGCAGTTCGCCTTCGGTCATCGATACGACGTCGAGGAATTCGCCCTCGTCGAGCTGCGCGCCGACGTGGCGTGAGGCCGGTGGCCACGGTACAACGTCGATGGCTTCCGTCGAGTAGCCGACTTCCGGATGAATCGTGCCCATGCGTTGCCAAGCGTCCGCCGATGTAGCCGGCCTCCTCGCGCAGTTCCCGCTGCGCGGTCGCGAGCGGCGTCTCCTGCCGGAGTCGATCTTGCCCGCCGGGAATTCCAGCATACCGCGCCGACCGGATAGCGAAACTGACGCTCGAGCACGAGCCGGCCGTCCGCGCAGGACCGGCGATCGACCACGCCACGCCGGGATGCACGACGTACTCGCGGGTGGCCTCGCCTCCGTCGGGCAGGCGCACGCGGTCGCGTCGCCGTCACGCAACGGAAGTCGCCGTCGAACACCATGCTCGGAGGCGAGCCGCGGTCTCGATCAGGTGCGGTCGTCGTCACGCATTGCCCGTCGCAGCCAGTCCTTGGCGACGAGGAAGTCGGTGTAGAGCAGCGCCTCCGGCGAGCCGGGCGCGGGCTTCCAGTCGTAGCGCCAGAGCGGCGCAGCGGCGGCATCGACATCAGGATGGCCTCGGTGCGGCCCGTTCGACTGCAGGCCGAACAGCGTGCCGCGGTCCCACACCAGGTTGGAATTCGACATAGCGGCCGCGGCGGTACGCCTGGAAATCGCGCTCGCGCTCGCCGAACGGCGTGTGCCTCGGCGCTCGAGAATCGGCGCGATAGGCGGGCGAAAGTGATCGCCGAACGCTTCGCGTCAACGCGAAGCAGCGCTCGAGAGCCGCCTTCGTTCAGGTCGTCGTAAGAAAATGCCGCCGACGCCGCGCGGCTCCGCCGGATGCCTTGAGATAGAAATATATTCGTCGCACCACTGCTTGTAGCGCGCATGGCGTCGTTGCCGAACGGCGCGCAGCGCCTCGCGGCAGGTGCGATGGAAATGGATCGCGTCCTCGGCGAAGCCGTAGTACGGGCGTCAGGTCCATGCCGCCGCCGAACCACCAGACCGGTTCGGCATCCGCCTTCTGCGCGCGACGAAGTAGCGCACGTTGAGATGCACGCGTCGGCGCGTACGGATTGCGCGGATGCAGCACCAGCGACACGCCCATCGCCTCCCAGGACGCGGCCGGCGAGCTCCGGACGCTGCGCGCGTCGCCGACGCCGGCAGCCGTTCGCCCGTGACGTGCGAAAACAGGACGCCGCCGCGCTCCAGCACGCTGCCGTTCTCGATCAGTCGCGAGACGCACGCCGCCCGCCGCCCTTCGCGCGCCGCGATCCATCGCCTCAGACGACCGGCGACGATGCGTGCCTGCAGGCTCGAGACGATACGTTCGCGCAGCTGTCGGTGTCCATTCCGAAATTACCCGCGGCTGCGCGTCGCATCGGACCGCGACGCCTGGCGGCGTCGGTCGGGCGCCGCGCGCCAGCGCGCGGTAGCCGATGTCGGTGCGGAATTGCATGCCGGCAAAGCCGATGTCGCGCGATCGCGGCATACGCGGCGCTGCGCCTGCTTGCACCGAATCCGCCAAGCGCCGTGACGCACAGCACGCGGCCGCCGCTGACCACCGTCGCCGATCGTCCGCGAGCGCCGTGCCCGCATGGAAATACGACGACATCCGGATGGCTTCTGCGGTGACGCGTCGGGACCTTCGATCGCGTCACCCTTGCGCGGATGGTCGGGATAGCCGGCGGCGGCGACGCGACGCCGAGCGCGGTGCGGCGGTCCCATTCCGCGTCGACGGCATCGAGCGTGCCGTTCACGCGCGTGCTCAAGCAGGTCCGACCAGATCGGACTTTGAGCCGCGCCATGATCGGCTGCGTCTCGGGATCGCCCAGGCGGCAGTTGAATTCGAGCACCTTCGGATTGCCGGCGCCGTCGATCATCACGCCGGCATGAGGAAGCCGCGTGTAGGAATGCCGTCCGGCCGCCATGCCGTTCACGGCCGGGACGATGATCTCGCGCATGATTCGCGCGTGCAGCTCGGGCGTGACGACCGGCGCCGGCGAATAGGCGCCCATGCCGCCGGTGTTGGGACCCGCGTCGCCGTCGCTGCAGCCGCTTGTGATCCTGCGAGGACGCCAGCGGCAGCACGTGCTTGCCGTCGACCATGACGATGAAGCTCGCCTCCTCGCCCGCCAGGAATTCCTCGACGACGACGCGCGCGCCCGCGTCGCCCATCGCGTTGTCGACGAGCATTGCGTCGATCGCCGCGTGCGCGTCGGCGAGCGCCATCGCCACGACCACGCCCTTGCCCGCGGCGAGGCCGTCGGCCTTGATCACGATCGGCGCACCGCGGCTCGTCGACGTAATCGTGCGCCGCGCGCGCATCGGCAAAGGTGCGCGACCGCGCCGTCGGAATGCCGTGGCGCGCCATGAACGCCTTGGCGAAATCCTTGGAGCTTTCGAGCTGCGCCGCGGCTTCGCGTCGGGCCGAAGATCTTCAGTCCGGCTGCGCGAAAGGCGTCGACGATACCGGCGGCGAGCGGCGCCTCCGGACCGACGACCGTCAGCGCGACGTGCTCGCGCGCGAACGCGACGAGGTCGGCGATGTCGATGAGCGCGACATTCGTGAGCGCGGTATCGCGCGCGGTGCCCGCCGTTGCCGGGCGCGACGAACACCTTCGCCACGCGCGGGCTCTGCGCGATCTTCCACGCCAGCGCGTGCTCCCTGCCGCCGCGAGCCGACGACGAGGATGTTCAAGGTTGGCTCTCCGCATGAGACGACCCGCTAGTGGCGGAAGTGACGGATGCCGGTGAAGACCATGGCGATGCCGCGCTCGTCGGCGGCCGCGATCACTTCCGTCGTCGCGCATGCTGCCGCCGGGCTGGATCACCGCCACCGCGCCGCTTGTCCGCGACGACGTCGAGGCCGTCGCGGAACGGGAAGAACGCGTCCGACGCGACGACCGAGCCGGCGAGCGACAGGCCGGCGTTCGCGCCTTGATCGCCGCGATGCGCGTCGAGTCGACGCGGCTCATCTGGCCGGCGCCGATGCCCAGCGTCGCGTCCGCCGCCGCAATAGACGATCGCGTTCGACTTGACGAACTTGGCGACGCGCCACGCGAACAGGAGGTCGGCGAGCTGCTCCGGCGTCGGCGCCTTCTCGGGTCACGACCGCGAGTTCGCGCGGCGGCGACGTTGCGCGTATCGGGCGATCTGCACGAGCAAGCCGCCGCCGACGCGCTTCATGTCCCATGCATTGCCGCGCCGCGCGGCGCCGGCAGCGGCACTTCGAGCACGCGGACGTTGGCTCTTCTGCGCGATCGCCGTGAGCGTCGTCGGCATATAGCCCGGCGCGATCAGCGACCTCGACGAACTGCGCCGACACCGCCTCGAGCGTGGCGGCGTCGACCGGCGCGATTGAAGGCGATGATGCCGCCGAATGCGCGACGTCGGATCGGTCGCCAGCGCGCGCTGGTAGGCCGTCAAGCGGCGTCGCGGCGATCGCGACGCCGCAGGGATTCGCGTGCTTGACGATCACGCAGGCGGGCTCGGCGAACGTCTTCACGCATTCCCACGCGGCATCGCCGTCGGCGATGTTGTTGTAGGACAGTTCCTTGCCCTGCAGCTGCCGGTAGCGTGGCGATGCGAGCCCGGCGCCGGCGCTTCGTCGCGATAGAACGCGGCGGCCTGGTGCGGGTTCTCGCCGTAGCGCAGCGTCCTGCACCTTGTCGCCGGCGAAATGGAACGAATCGGGAAAGCGCCTGGCTGCGCCATCGCGGCGCGCGCGCGGTCAGCCAGTTCGCGATCGCGCCGTCGTAGCGCGGCCGTGTGCGCGAACGCCTTGCGCATCAGGCGGAATCGCGTGCGCATCGCCAGCGCGCGCCGTTCGCGCGTTCAGTTCGGCCAGCACAGCGGCATAGTCGGCGGGGTCGACGACGATGCCGACGTGCGGCCAGTTCTTCGCCGCGGCGCGCACCATCGACGGGCCGCCGATGTCGATGTTCTCGATCGCGTCGTCGAGCGTGCAGTCCGGCTTGCGCGACGGTTTCGCGAAACGGGTAGAGGTTGACGACGACCAGGTCGATCGGTCGGAATGCCGTGCGCGGCTGAGCGCCGCGACGTGCGTCGGCAGGTCGCGCCGCGCGAGGATGCCGCCGTGCACTTTCGGGTGCAGCGTCTTCACGCGCCCGTCGAGCATCTCCGGAAACCCGGTGTAGCTGCCGACGTCGGTGACCGGCGAGGCCCGCATCGGCGAGCGCCTTCGCCGTGCCGCCGGTCGACAGCAGCTTGACGCCGCGCGCCGCCAGCGCCGCGCGCGAATTCGACGAGGCCGGTCTTGTCGGAAACCGACAGCGAGCGCCTGCGCGACCGGTCGCCGCCATCACATGATCTTGTACTTGGTGAGCTTCGAGCGCAGCGTATTGCGGTTCATGCCCAGCATGTCCGCCGCCTGCGTCTGGTTGCCGCTCGCGCGGTCCATGCACCGATACGAGCAACGCGCGCTCCACGTGGCCGATCACCATGTCGTAGATGCCGGTCGGCGTCTCGCCGTCCAGCCGCGGAAATATTCGTCGAGCGACCGCTCGACGCTGCGGCCGATCTCGTTGCTGCCGTTGAGTCTGACTTTTCTGCTTCACGCTGCGAGGGCCTCCCCAGCCCGGCAGTTACTGTTCGTTGCGTTGTGATGCGGCGCCATGCGCGTGGCGTCGGCGTGTGGCCGGCGGTCTTCGCCGCGTAACACAAGTCGCTCGCCTTCGCGAGCGAGCTGGCGTCGAAGAATCGCTCGACCGCAGCCAAGTTGTTCGCGCGGCCGTGGTGCGCGGCGTTGGCCTCGCGCCGCAGTTCGCGCGCCGCCCGCCAGCGCCTCGGTGTACCAGCCAGGTGCTTGCGCGCGATGCGCACGCCGGCTGCCTCGCCGTAGAACGCGTAGTGGTCGGCGAGGTGCGCGACGATCAGCGCGCGCGCTTCCGCCACCGTCGGCGGCGGCAGGTGCTGCACCGTCGCGAGGAAATGCGCGATTTCGCGGAAGATCAGGGCCGGCCCTGCGCGCGCGCGACCGATCATCACGCGCGTCGGCGCCGGTGTGCACGCAACCTGCGGCGCGCATGCTCCGGCGTAGTCGATGTCGCCGTTGGCGATGACGGGAATGGCGACCGCGCGCTTCACCGCAGCGATCGTTGTCGTATTCGACCGCGCCGACGAACGCGCAGGCGCGCGTGCGGCCGATGCACGCGTCAGCGCCGCAACGCCCGCATCCTCGGCGATGCGCGCGATCGGCGACGGCGTTGCGCGCATGTCGGATTGGTCCCGTGCGGATCTTGAGCGTGACCGGCACGCGACCGCGCGCGACGACCGCGTCGAGGATCTCGGCCGACGAGCGGCTCGTTCGCCAGCAGCGCCGAACCGGCCGCGGCGTTGCAGACCTTCTTCGCCGGGCAGCCCATGTTGATGTCGATGATCTGCGCGCCCCGCTCGACGTTGTAGCGCGCGGCGTCGGCCATCAGCGTCGGATCGGCGCCCGCGATCTGCACGGCGATCGGCGCGACCTCGCCTGCGTGGTCGGTGCGCCGGCGCGACTTGTCGGTGCCCCGGAGCTGCGGATTGGACGCCACCATTTCCGACACCGCGTAAGCCGCGCCAAGGCGCTTGCACAGCTGCCGGAATGGGCGATCGGTGACGCCCGCCATCGGCGCGACGGCGAGGTTGTTCGGCAATGTATAGGGTCCGATACGCATGATCGGCAGCGAGAGACGGAACAGGTGGCGATTGGTTGACGACGAAGAACGGGTGCAGATTATACCGGCTTTGCGCCGCGACGTTCTTGATCGTCAGCTCAAAATTTGTTCAACCGGGAAAGACGGCAGCGCGGCCAGCGATGAGCGGCAAAGGTGGCAAATGAGCGAACGCGCGTTCAGGAGAAACCAAAAGCATCGCGCGCGTGAACGCCCGCTTCATCGGCGGCACGCGAATCGGAGCAAGTGAGTGCCAGCCCGCGCGGCCAGCGCACGAGCGGCAGTCCAACGCGATGCGAGCTGCGTGAGTCCGTGCGTGAACGCGATGCCGGCGTAACGATCGGGCCGGCGCCGCGCCGAGGCCGCCAGCAGCGGGCCACTTCCCAGATCGCTGCGGATCTCGCGGCGCGCGGATGATCGCCTGGCCCAATTCGCAACGCATCGCGCACGCCG
>ERZ1370068.4758-contig-3812_pt1 | contig 57581 bp, 103 predicted proteins | sample MGYA00561227_ERZ1370068 | MGnify/ENA primary metagenome ERZ1370068 (study PRJEB38410, sample SAMEA6850437) | metagenome | study: Metagenomic assessment of the ecological functions of the soil: analysis of the soil microbiota associated with the... | reverse complement strand
CAGCAGGCCGCCTGTCGCCAAGAGCTGATTGATCGGCGCCGAGTTGAGGACCGGCGCGATGATGAGAAGATGAACGACTACGCCGAGCGCGGCGCATGCTCGCGATCGCCGATCAGGCAGGCGAGCGGCAGCGGCATCGCCGTATTCAGCGTAAAGAAAATAGATCACGTACATGCCGCACATGACGATGTCGGCATAGGCGATCCACACGACGTCGATCACGCCGAAAATCAGGTTGAGGCCGAGCGCCAGCAGCGCCAGCACGCCGCCAAGCAGGATGCCGTTGATGATCGCTTCGATGAGATAGATGATCCATTCGCTGCTACAGCCCCATATACGACTTGCGGATGAAGCTGTTGTCCTTGAGCTCGGCCGAGCGTCCCGGCGAGCTTGATGCTGCCGACCTCGAGCAGATAGGCGCGGTCGACGACGTCGAGCACCTGCTGGACGTTCTGCTCGACGATGAGCACCGTCAGTCCCTCGGCGCGGATGCGCTGCACGAGCTCGAACACCTGCGCCACGACCAGCGGCGCCAGGCCGGCGGAGGGCTCATCCATCAGCAGCAGTTTCGGCTTGCGACATCAGCGCGCGGCCGATCGCGCACATCTGCTGCTCGCCGCCGGAAAGCGTCCCGGCCAGCTGCTCGCGGCGGTCCTTCAGGCGCGGAAAGAGCTCGTACACCCAGGCGAGCTGCTCGGCGAAGCGTCGCCGCGCCTGCGGGATGTAAGCGCCCGATGCGCAGATTGTCCTCGACGCTCAGACGCGCGAAACAGCCGGCGGTTCTCCGGCACATGCGCAATGCCCTGCTCGACCATGCGATGCGCCGGCAGACCGCCGACCGGCTGGCCCTCGAGCGTCACTGCGCCCTCGCGCAGCGGCATCAGACCGGAGATGACGCGCATCAGCGTGGTCTTGCCGGCGCCGTTCGGGCCGATCACGCCCACCGCTTCGCCTTGCGGCACCTCGAGCGAGACGCCGAACAGAGCGCTGGAAGGATCCGTAGCCGGCGGAGACGGCGGCGAGCGACAGCATCGCGCTCATGTCTCTTTCTTGCCGAGATAGACTTCGGTGACGCGCGGATCGACGGCGCGCCTGCGCTGGGCGCCCTCGAAGATCTTCTCGCCGTGGTCGAGCACGATGACGCGGTCGACGATACGCATCAGCACGCCCATGATGTGCTCGACCCAGACGATGGTGATGCCCATGCGGCTGCGGATATTGCTGAGCAGGTCGGCGGCGCGCTCCATCTCGCGTCGAGTCGAGCCCGCCCAGGCTTTCGTCGGCCAGAGCAGCAAGCTGCGGCTTGGTGGCGAGCGCGCGGGCGAGCTCGAGCTTCTTGAGCGCGGCAGCGCCAAGCCCGTCTGGTCGTGCGCTGTCGCATCGGATCGGCAGCCCGACCAGATCCGAGCGCCTCCTCCGCGCCGGCGCTGCGCTTCGGCGCGCGCGATATTCGCCGGCGTCGCCGTAATAGGCGGCGAGCGCCACGTTCTCGAGCAGCGAAAGCTTGCGGAAGGGCCGCGGGATCTGGAACGTGCGCGCCGATGCCCTGACGGCAGATCGCGTGCGCCGGCAAGGCCGCCGATTTCCTGCGCCTGCGAAGCGGATCGAGCCCGCGCGTCGGGCGCAGGTTGCCCGCGATCAGGTTGAAGGTCGTGCTCTTGCCCGAGCCGTTCGGGCCGATGAGGCCGAGAATCTCGCCCTCGCGCACTTCGAAGGACACCTGATTGACCGCCAGGAATCCTCCGAAGCGCTTTGGACAGCCCCTCGACCGCCAGCATCATCGGTTAGCGCATGGCGTAGACCGACGACTTCGGCAGCGGCAGCACGGGCTCCTGGGTCCGGATGTTGGTCGGATAGACGACGGAGATGTGCTCGCCGGCATTCTGCATGACGACCGGCGTCGAGCGCTCGTTCTGTCCGGATAGCTGCGTGCCGGGCGGATAGAACTTCACGCCGTAGCCCTGAATGGTGCCGCCCGGCGGCAATATCGACGTCGAGCGCGGCCTTGCGCACCGCCTCGGCGTCGAAGCCGCCGTATTTCTCTTTGGCGACCGGCAGCACGTTGTTGAGCAGAATCCAGGTCTGGTTGAAGCCCATCGAGCAATGCGGCGGCACATCGGTGGCGTTGGCCTTGGCCTTGTAGCGCTCGACCATGATCTTGATGAGCTCGCCCGATGCCCGGCGCGAGCTTTGCGGGATCGAGCAGCTGCGCGGGCACCGGATCGATGTTGCAGAAATTGTCGATATCCTTGCCGAACGTCGCGCGCAGCTTGTCGAGCTGGCTGTAGCCGGCGCCGGCGCCGATCAGCATCTTGAAGCGCAACCCGCTCTCGCGCGCCTGACGCAGGAACAACGTGATGTCCGGATTGTAGCCGACATGCGAGATGACGTCGGCGCCAGCGCGCTTGAGCTTGGTGACCAGCGACGAGAGATCGGGCGCAGCAGCCGAATAGCCCTCGCGCAGCACGATCTGCAGGCCGGCTTTCCTTGCGAATACTCTTCGTCGGCCGCAGCGACGCCGACACCGTACGGACCGTCTTCGTGGATGAGCGCAACCTTTACGGCAGCTTGGGCTCGACGCCGAGCTTGGCCTTTGGCATTCTCGGCGATGAAACCAGCAAACGCCTGGCCATATTGATCGGAATGGATCTGCGCGCGGAAAACGTATTTCAGGTTCTTGTCCTTGAACACGGCTGTCGCGACCGCAGTCGTGATCCAAAGGATCTTCTTCTGCTGCTCCGACCTTGGCGGCGAGCGGCACGGCGTGCGCGCTGGCGTAAACGCCGTCGATGATATCGACCTTCTCCTGATTGATCAGGCGCTCGACCTCGTTGATCGCAGCGTCAGCCTTGCTCTGCGAGATCGGCGTTGACCGGCACAACCTTTGTATTTGCCGGCAACGCCGCCGCGTTCGTTGCATAGGTCAATGGCAATCTGCGTGCCGATGCGAGGACGGCGACCGAGCCGCCGGCGGCGAAAGGACCGGAGTGATCGAAAATGACGCCGATGCGAACGGTTTCAGCTTGCGCACTGCGCGTAGCGCCAGTCGAGGCTGAGCGCGGCAGCGGCAGCGGCAGAATTTTTCAGAAGCGTCCTGCGTGACGTCTTCATTGCATTCCTCCCCGGATATTAAGCTTCAGCGGCATTTTGCCTGCTATTACAGCAAGTATTTGGAGAACGGATTGGAATGTCAACGCAGACGACCTGAGGACTCCTCACTTATTTCGTAGCATGCAACCTGAAACGGACTGCTGCCGAGACGGCAGGTGTCAGTTACAAAGGAAGATGGCCCTCGGTCCAATATGCCGCTATCTCAAAGTCCATAGAATAGAGCGTCTTTGAATTAAACAACCACGCACGCCTGGAGAATTTCAGTGGCAATGGATCAAATGCTTAGAAAAGCAGTGTTCGCGGCTCTCATCGGAGCAATTACTGTTCTGACGATTTACGAGGCTTCCGCCGCGGTCCGCTTCAAACGTTTTCGCCCACTGCCCCGAGGGCCTGGTAAGCGAAAAGACTTGTGAATGCCACGCAGGCTCGTCAGGCCGCTTCCATTTCTGTCATGCCGGGCAAAATTGCGATACGATCCACGGTCTGTGCCACAAGCAGACACGAAGTCAGTGAAAGCATAAGCGGACATTCGGTGTCGCGAGATAACTACAGAACGCCATACCTGGCCGTGTCTTTTCGCCCCCACTTTTGAAAACACGAGCGTACTTACAAAACGCAATGTCAATTGATCGCTTGATATAGCCTCTGGTCATACAAGCTGCCGCTCATCGGAAGAAGCAGGTCACGGAATTTGCGGGTGTGCGCAGCTAGCTTCGTGCTTTTCAAGGTCGCTGTTTCCGCGCCATACCTCGACCAGCGTCAGGTGATTGGGCCGGTTGCCCTGCTGCAGGACGTCGTAGCGCAGAATTCCGGCGTCCTGTACGCTGTCGGCGTTCAATTGTTTGATGGCGGCCAGGCCCTCGTCCTTTTTCGCACCAATGAGGTCGACGTGCGTCAGGACATAGGACGGAGCCTCGGCCGGACACCTTGGACTTGCCGACCACAAAGCCGGTGTGCAAACGCTGATCAATTGGCGCCGCAAGATAGGAGTTTAGCTTCTCAACTGCCTGCACCGGTACCTGCGGCAGCCGCGTGGCTCGCCTGCGCCTTGGCATCGTTCCAGTATTCGAGAACTGCGAATTGCTGCGGCTGCCCTTTGCGCTGGAGAACTTCAAACCCACTGTTTCCTGCTTCCTTGCGGCTCGCGTCGCGTAATGCACGCAGCAAGCTTGCCGCGGCGCCTGTGGAGGATGGAGCGACTTCGATATAGCTGACGACGTAAGTCGCACTCGCATCCTGGGCGTGGGGCGATGCGATGCCGGCAATCAGAATTGCGATAATGCCTCCAAGTAGGCGCAATATTCTCATTGGATTCTCTCCGAACAGAGTCAGCAGTGCTGCCTCAATGGTGTTTACGTATCTGCATGAGTGCGAGCATCCATCGACCGTGGAGCCGCTCAAATGCGCGCACTTGTTCTTTGCACAGTTGCCGTCGTGCTGACTTTGCTGGCTACCGCCGGTCATACCACGGAACCGCGAGAAAGTCAGCAAAGACCACATTGCCGGAGTTGAATATGAAAGCGCGCAGGCACAACGCAACAAAACTCCAGTCGACTCAGTGAACAAGTCGAAACCACCTGCGACGCGGAAAAACCACTAGCCGGAACTGGCGGCGGCACAGTCCCGGAAGTCGTTCAGTCAAATTGCGGCCACGCGCTGTAGGACGCTCCGCAGCTGCGCGGAATCACGGACGCCAAACGACGCTTCAAATTGATCCTGTGCCTCGCGCCACTTCGTGGCCGCAGCCTTCACCCGTGTCTCGCCTTTTGCGGTGAGACGCAGGCTGCGTGTGCGGCCGTCGCCGCCCGCTCAATCGTCAGCAACCTGTCCCGCTCCAGTGGCTGGATGGCGCGGCCAAGTGTCGTGCGGTCCATGATCATGGATTTCGCAAGTTCATTGATTGAGAGTGGCCCGAGCCGACTTAGCTTCGCCAATATCGAATACTGAGTGGTCCGTAGGCCTTCGGACGCGAGATAGATGTCGTAGATCTGGGTGATGTGGCGCGCGGCCTGACGAAGAGCCAGGCAATTGCACACGGTGCTGTCCACTCGCTCTTTCTGCATAGCTCGCATTCCTCGCCGCCACCCTACTTGGCAATAGGTGCGTATGCGCCTATTAAAGTCAAGAGATAGGTGCACATGCGCCTTTTCAACGTTTGCTGGGAGGTACCCCTTGTCTGCGACGAAGCCTGAAGAACGCAGCTTTTGGATCGCGGTCATCTGCGGGGCTTTGATCCTTACGATCGGGATCGGTGCCCGTCAAAGTTTTGGTATCTTCCAGAAGCCGATTGCGGCCGACCTCAAGGTTGGGCGTGAACTCTGGTCCTTCGCCAATGCGCTCGCGCTGCTGCTGATGGGCGTGTTCTCACCTTTTGTAGGCAATATCGCAGACCGCTTTGGTACAGCACGGACCGTGGCGAGCGGTGGTGCCCTCTACACTATCGGCATGTTCGTGATCGCGTTTGCGACGGAAGGCGTAATGCTTACCTTCGGAAACGTGCTGTGCGGGATTGGCATGGCGGCCGCGGGGTTCGGCCCGATCTTCGGCTCCATCAGCCGACAGACCCCGCCAGAGAAACGTTCAATCGCGCTTGGTGTGGCTACCGCTGGCGGCTCATTTGGTCAATTCGCAATCGTGCCGTTTGCATCGCTGCTGCAGTATCAGTTGGACAACTGGCATACGACCATGTCCATCCTTGGAGTGATGTCGATGGTGATGGTGCCGCTAGCGGTTGGCCTGCGGGAACACCGTGTCCAAGCTCCAAGATCTGCTCAGGCGAATCCGCAAGGCGCAAAAGATGCACTACAGGAGGCATTCCAGACGCAAGGGTTCTGGCTACTTGCCATTGGGTTCTTCGTATGCGGTTTTCACGTAACATTTATCGGATTGCATCTGCCGTCGTACATCTCCGACAAGGCGGTCGCCATGTCGTTCTTTGGCAGACCGATCTCGGCCCTCGAGCTCGGAGGTTGGGCGATCGGCCTTGTCGGTCTGTTCAACATCGTCGGCTCTTTGATCTGGGGCTGGCTCGGGAGCCAGCATCCAAAAAGGACATGCTGGCGTTGCTTTACGCGCTGCGCGCGCTGGCATTCGTTATATTTCTCGCTTTGCCTTTGTCATGGATTTCGGTGCTGCTGTTCTCAGCTTCGCTTGGATTTCTCTGGCTTGGCACCATTCCGCTTACCAGCGGCCTCGTCGGTTACATGTTCGGCGCAACGCACATGTCGATGTTGTGGGGCATCGTGTTTTTCAGCCACCAGCTCGGGAGTTTCCTGGGCGGCTGGGGTGCCGGACGGCTCTACGACATCCAGGGCAACTACGATCTAATGTGGTGGATTTCAGTTGGCCTTGGTGTGTTCGCGGCTGTAATTCACTGGCGGATTCGCGAGAAGCCCGTGCCGCGTCTGGCAATATCGGCAGCGCCGGCATGAGTATCGTCGCCACAAGGACCGGTTGATCAATGACCGAACCGTCGTCCACTAACACCACTCCTTATTTGCTGCTGTGGTCGACCGGCGTTGTCGCCTTCGTGCTTTGCATGGCCGCGTTCGTGCTCTGGGGCACCACCGGCATGCGCACTTTGTTCGATATGATCGTTGCGTTGTGTGGTTAGGCCTTTTGTCGAGGTAAGTACGCCTGCGGGATCCGCGCCTTTCGTACAGGCGACAAATTAAAAGCGTAACCGAAGCCTTGGGTTGATGTTTGGTGCGGTCGAGGTTATCGCACAACTGAAGCCAGCCAAGCATTTACAGTAAGGTGGGGGCCGATTGGGTTGCTTTGAAACAAAACGGGCATTTTCATCGGTGCCCTCACCTGTCGGCGAACCGTCTGGCGCTCTCACTCGGCACTGTGCCCGTTATGCGGCCCGGGGCACGCCGCACAGGGTCGCGAGCCAGTGGCTGTCATTGAAAATACAATCTGGAAACAACGGACCACTGACTAATGGTCTTTAAACCCGGAAAGAGTGGCAACCCTCTGGCAAGCCGAAGGGTGCGCGGAACAAAACCACAGTTGCAATGGAAAAGCTGCTCGACGATGACGCGGCTACCATAACAAGCAAGGCAATCGAACTAGCGAAAAACGGCGACCTGACCGCGCTGCGGCTGTGTCTGGAGCAGAATAATTCCTCCGCGCAAGGATCGCCCGGTGAACTTCGATATGCCGGAGATTAAAACGCCTTCCGACGCGCTTGTAGCGGCCACAGCAATTATGCGTGCAGTAGCTGGTGGCGAGTTGACGCCCATCGGAAGCGGCAGAGCTGAGCAAGACAATCGATAGCTTTATTCGCGTTGCAGAAGCTGCCGATCTCGCGGAACGGATTAAGCGGCTAGAGCAAGTGGCGGATAATAGTTAGGGGCGTTCGGTGCGGGCATTGCAAACGAGGGTGCAAAAGCTTGAGCGCGGTAAGGCCGGCGATGGAAACGCGCAGCCATTCTATATTCTTTGGGTACCCGCCGGCGCTGACCGTGTAGCGGCCCTAGATGAGTTGCGGGCGAGCGGGAAAATTACTGCTGACGTTCCAGCTTACTGTGCCGAGTGGAAGCCTCGAATGGTTGTTGGCGCGGTCGCGTGCTCGGACCGCGCCCCCGGTCCCGTCTGACTAACCAGCAGTCGCATTAGCGAAGATGAGGTGGCCGTGCTGTTTGAAGTCATCTGCCACGACCTTGAATCGAGCGGTTTTTCCTCAAGTTCCAGCGCAAGCGACGATGTTCGCGACCAGCAGCGCATGTGCGAAATGACTGAACCGTGAATTGATTGGGGTCATACTCAAGAGCCCGATCGACATATTGGTCTCAGGGTCGGCTATTCATAAGCGCCCAGCACCACCGACGAATGTCCGCTAGTCGGGGGTAAAGCGGACATGGGTTGATGCAACTACAAATGTTTGACTTTTGACCCAAAGACGGACATTGTCGCGTCGATGGACATCCCCAATTGTCGACAATAAAACTCACAGATCGTTGCCACGTAAGATCGCCTTTCGATGGCCAGCTTCGGCGCGAGCGAGCGGGTGTGGTTGGACGTGTTGCTTTTCACTGGCTTGCGTCGCGGCGACGTGGTCGTGATCGGCCGCCAGCATGTCCGCAACGGCATTGCAACTCTGCGCACTGAAAAGAGCCAGGGCGAGATCACTGTGACTTTGCCGATCCTGCCTGTCCTACAGCGTACGCTCGATGCGGGGCCAATTGGCGAACTCGCTTTTATCTGCGGCCGACGCGGCAAGCCACTCAAAAAGGAATCCTTCGGCACCGCCTTTAAGGAAGCCTGCGTTGCGGCCGGTTTGCATGACCGCTCGGCGCATGGGTGTCGCAAGATCGGCGCGACAAAGCGGCTGGCAGTTGGCGCGATGGCGATGATTGCTGGCCGGAACGAAACTGCAACATCTATTCCCTCACCTAGCGATCCAGTGAGGGCACCAGAACGAAAAACGAAATGAAATCAAAGGCGTTTTTGGAAGTGGTGCGGTCGAGAGGACTCGAACCTCCACATCTTGCGATGCTAGCACCTCAAGCTAGTGCGTCTACCAATTCCGCCACGACCGCATGGGGAGCGGAACGAAGGGCCTGAGATCCGTCGTCCCAATGACGGCTGCCATGTAACAAATAGGATGTTGAGGGACAAGGCCCGCGACCACCCCGCCGCGGACTTAATTTCGCTGCAGCGTCAGCCCTTGGGCGGCCTGTTCATCGCATATCGGGAGGGCGGGAAGCAATTCGGCCACGTTGACCGCAATGCGATTGCCGTTCACGACCACCGTCCCTCTGGCCACCGGCAGATTGTTGGCGAGAATACTGACCGCGTCCTCCTCCGAGGCGTCCAGTTCGATGATCGCGCCTCGGCCGAGCCGGAGCACCTGATGGATTGGCATGGATGTGGTGCCGAGCACCACGGTGATGTCGACGGCAACCTTGTCGAGAGTGGCCACGTTCGTTCCCTATTGCGCTCGGCCGCGACGGTGAGCAGGTATGTATAAGGTCACCATGGTATGGTGAACGAGTGGTTAATGCGCGAAACACATTGGTAATCGGGCTTCCATCGCCTGCCGGATCGGCGCCGGTCGAATGGCGCGTCAGCGATCGCTCCGGCTTGCCTACGAAGAAGCGGTCGCAACGATGGAGGCGCGGGCCGGCCGAGATCGCTGCCGGGCGAGCGGCCGAGCTTGTTTGGCTACTGGAGCACCCGCCTCTCTACACTGCCGGCACCAGCGCAAATCCCGCCGACGTGATCGACGCTCGCTTCCCGATCCACGAGAGCGGCCGAGGCGGCCAACTCACGTATCACGGGCCCGGCCAGCGCGTCGCCTACGTCATGCTTGATCTCAAACGTCGCGGCCCGGACGTACGTCGCTTCGTCGCCACCTTGGAGGAATGGATCATACGCACGTTGGCTGCGCTCAATGTGCGTGCGCGAACGGCGCGAAGACCGAATTGGCGTCTGGGTACGGCGACCCGAAAAGGGCGAAGGCTACGAGGACAAGATCGCCGCCATCGGCATCCGCGTGAAGCAGTGGGTGACGCTGCACGGCATCGCGCTGAATGTCAAACCGGACTTATCGCATTTCTCCGGCATCGTGCCATGCGGCGTGAGCGAAAGCGCTACGCGGTTACGAGCCTTGCCGATCTCGGCATTTCGGTTTCGCTGGCTGAAGTGGATACGATTTTGCGGCGAGAATTCGACACCGCTGTTTGGATTTACACCAGATCAAACCGTGGGTAGCACCTCAAACAGATTGCCTTCCACCGTCTCCGAAAGATCGGTCTCCCGTTCCTTCGCGCTGATCAATCGCGCTGACGCGCGCAGCCATTGGCCCGCGCCGGCAAGCTTCAATCATCGACCTCGACAGCCGGCCGAGGACCCGCAAAGACGGCTTCAACCGATCCATCGCGGCGGTTGCGCACCCAGCCGCGCAATCCGCGCTGCATCGCCTCGTCTTCAATAAAGGCACGATAGCCGACCCCCTGCACTCGGCCCCGGACTACAACATGACAAATGAAGTCGTCACTCACGCACGCACTCCCGATCGATGATGCGCGCGCCTGTGTATCGCGAAGCGGACCAACGCTGCACGGAGCGGACATAGGACTCCGGCAGATTCCAATGGCGGGCTGCCGTGGCAATCAACGCGATATAGCCCGGCCTTGCCATGCCGATTGCTCGCCGCCGTAAGAGGTAAACCATCGCCCGCAAAAGCCGCGATCCATGGCGAACCGGCAAATGCCGGACGTCATAGAGACCCTGATGCAGCAACTCATAGGCGTGAAGGACGGCAATGTCGCGCGGCGTCAACCGCCAGAGCACACCGTGGACCGCGTCACCCGGCTTGCGCGGACCGATCCCCAACCATCGACGCCGACGAAGAAACGATAACCTTCGAGCACGCCGGGCCCCACTGCACGCGCGCCCGGGCAGCGGCGTTTCATGGCCGAACGATCCATATTGGAGCCATAGGCGAAATAGAGCGTCATCACCCCGACATAGCAGAGCTTGCACGATCTCGTCAGCGAGGTCGGTCGCGGATCACCGCATCAAGCCGAGCGATCTCCCGCTCATAGTAGCTCGGAGATGCGTCCTCTTGATCCTCATCGTGGATCGGGTGCTGCTCATTGCCGCCATCCGCTCTCGGAGTGAAACCGCCGCCGGCCGGCTCTTCGCCGGTTCGCTCTTCATCGCCGGGTGGCATCGAGTCAGGCGGGGTTTCTCGCTGGTCCCGCCGTCGCAAGTCGTCGTGCAAAAGATCGGGCGCGGTATTCGTCTCCAGATCAGGCGCTCGGCGCCGCCGTCGCGGTTCATCAAGCATGGTCTGGCTCCCTTTTTAAAGTGTCGGGAACCAACGCCGGCCCAATTGTGAGGTTCCTGAACGCAGCTACTTTCGCGCCGTAAAGGCAGCCCCGGTCAGGCGAATTCCAGGATCACGGCATCCACCGCCAGGCTTTCGCCCGGCTTCGCGTTGATCTTCTTCACCGTGCCGTCGATTTCCGCGCGCAGCACGTTCTCCATCTTCATCGCTTCAACAACGGCGACGGCCTCCCCTGCCTTGACCTCCTGCCCTTCCTTCACCGCGATCGACACTACGAGGCCCGGCATCGGACAAAGGACCTGTTTCCCTGTGTCGCTGACTTTCTTTGGCGGCATCAGCCGCGCATAGCCGGCCTCTCGCTCGGTGTAGACATAGGCTCTGGTCTCCACGCCGCGGTAGCTCAACGCAAAGCCGTTCGGAATGTTGCGCACCTGCACCGCGACCGATCGGTCATCGACCCTGCCGCTCCAGATCACATCGCCCGGTTTCCAGTCCGAATAGAGCTTCCGCCCAGGAGTTTTGCTTCCCTCGAAGCGTACGTTGATGATCCCATTTTCGCGTTTGACCTCGAGCTTGACCTCGCGCTCGCCGAGCCACACGGCTCGTTGGCTTTCGCGGGTCACGCTCCGACCGTCCAACTGCCCCGAAATGCGTCGCTTCCGCTCTCCAAGCACATGGTCGATCGCAGCCGCGACAGCCGCGAGCACCTCTCCCGTCTCACCTTCCGGCGTCGGCGCATGAAAGCCGCCAGGGAATTCTTCGGCGATGAAGCCGGTGGAGAGTTTGCCGGCTTGCCACCGGGGATGGGACATCAGCGCCGCGAGGAACGGCACATTGTGGCGAATGCCATCAATGACAAAACGATCGAGCGCTTCGCTTTGTGCTGCAATCGCCGCGCTGCGCGTCGACGCGTGCGTAACCAGCTTCGCGATCATTGGATCATAGTAGAGCGAGATTTCTCCGCCCTCATAGACACCGGTGTCGTTGCGCACCGTAATTCCATTGGCGCTTTCTTCCTGAGGCGGTCGATACCGGGTCAGCCGGCCGGTCGACGGAAGGAAATTTCGATACGGATCCTCGGCATAGACACGGCTCTCCACGGCCCAGCCGCTGAACTTCACGTCGCCCTGCGCAATCGACAGCCGTTCTCCCGCAGCGACTCGAATCATCTGCTCGACAAGATCGATTCCGGTAATGAGCTCGGTGACCGGATGCTCGACCTGCAACCGTGTGTTCATCTCGAGGAAGAAGAAGCTTTTGTCCTGCCCGGCGACAAACTCTACCGTTCCGGCGCTGTCGTAGCCGACGGCTTTGGCAAGCGCGACCGCCTGCTCGCCCATTGTTTTCCGCGTTGCCGCGTCGAGCAGAGGACTCGGTGCCTCCTCGATCACCTTCTGATTGCGCCGCTGGATCGAGCATTCGCGCTCGCCAAGATAGATGACATTGCCGTGCTTATCCCCGAGCACCTGAATTTCGATGTGACGCGGATCGGTGATGAATTTCTCGATGAATACGCGGTCGTCGCCGAATGAAGATTTCGCTTCCGAACGCGCGCGCGTAAACCCTTCCCGCACCTCGGCCTTGCTGTGCGCCACGCGCATGCCCTTGCCGCCGCCGCCGGCACTGGCCTTGATCATCACGGGATAGCCAATTTCCTCGGCGATCTTGATTGCCTCCGCGTCGCTTTCGATCACTCCGAGATGGCCGGGCACGGTCGAGACCTTGGCAGCAGCAGCAGCCTTCTTTGACTCGATCTTGTCGCCCATCGCGGCGATCGCTTTTGCGTTTGGCCCAATGAACACGACCCCAGCGGCCGCCAGCGCTTTTGGAAAGGCCTCCCGCTCAGACAGAAAGCCATAGCCCGGATGGACGGCCTCAGCGCCGCTCTGCTTGCAGGCGTCGACGATCTTCTCGATGACGAGATAGCTTTCAGTTGCGGGCGGCGGCCCTATGGCAACCGCTGTATCCGCCATCTCGACGTGCAGGGCATCCTTGTCGGCGTCCGAATAGACGGCGACCGTTTCGATCCCCATCTTGCGCGCGGTTTTGATGATCCGGCAGGCGATTTCACCGCGATTGGCAACGAGGATACGCTTGAACATTCCGTGTAGGGCCCCAGATGCCGGCCCTTTGGATTGCGGCGTTATGCCGGAAAAGTCAATCGCGTTCCTACGGAGGCAACAGGGAAAGCGTTATCCAAAATGCGATTCCTGCCGCAAGGCAGGTCAACGAAAAATCGAGATACAACATGGGAAAGATCGCGGGATAACCAGCGATTGTTACAATATTGTCTTACAGCGGGCGTATCCACCAAGGCTCAGCCGCCAGCTATCAGGAGAATTCCGGTGTCATTTCGCTTCGAAACTGCTCTCCGTCGCGTGCGCTGGTGTCCTTCTGCAGATTGCGCCCGCGATTGCACAAAATCAGCGCAACCTCATTTTGTTTGTCCCCGACGGTCTGCGCCCGCATTCCGTGACGCCGGAGACCGCGCCCACGCTTGCCGCCATACGCGATAAGGGCGTCAATTTTGCCAATCCTCACGCATTATTCCCTACGTTCACCATGGCCAATGCCTCCGGAATGGCGACCGGACATTTCCTCGGCGACACCGGTGCTTTCAGCAACACGATCTACACCGCCTATCCCGTGCCAACAGCCGGCGGCAGTGTGACCCCGTTCATTGAAAACGATCCGATCCTCGGGGATATCGACGCGCATTTTTCCGGCAATTTCGTCGACGAGGACACAATCCTTTTTGCCGCTCGCCGTCAGGGCTTCAGCACTGCGGCCATCGGCAAGCTCGGTCCGACCCTGATGTTTGACCACACCGAGCGCACGGGTGAAGCGACCGTCACCATCGATGACTCCACGGGCAGCAAGCAGGGCATTCCACTCTCGCAAGAAATGCAGGACGCATTGAAGGCAGCAGGCCTGCCGCTGGTTGCGCCTTCTCGCAAGGACACTCCGGGCGATAATTCCAACGCAGGAAATTTCGAAAAACCCGGCACGCTGGTCGCCAATGTCGTGCAGCAGAAATATTTTGCCGACGTTGCCGCAAAGGTCGTGCTGCCGATGTTCAAGGCACGCAACAAGCCATTTGTGCTGGTCTTCTGGTCGCGCGATCCGGACGGGACGCAGCACAATCAGGGCGACAGCCATCTGAAAGTTTACGCCAGGCATCAACGGACCAACCTCGCTCGCCTCCATCAAGAATGCCGACGACAATCTCGCGGATCTGCGCAAGGCACTGGACGAGCTCGGCCTTGCCGCAACAACCGATATTCGTCGTCGCAGCCGACCATGGGTTCTCGACAATTTCGAAGGAAAGCAAAACGAGCCCAGCCGCGCAGGCGAGTTACACGGACGTCCCGACAGGCTTGCTGCCGCCCGGATTCTAGCGATTGACATCGCCAAGGCGCTCGCTTTGCCGCTGTACGACCCCGACGACAAGAACAAAGTCGTCGAAGCTGGCAAGCATTCAAGCCGTGGCAACGGCCTGATCGGCAGCGATCCGGAGAAACCGGCGGTCGTGGTCGCCGCAAACGGCGGATCCAATCTCGATCTATGTGCCGGACAAGGACGCCGGCACGCACGGCCAAGATCATCGACGCCTTGTTGGCCCAGGACTACGTCAGCGGGTTGTTCGTCGACGGCGATATCGGCGACCTTTGCCGGCACGCTGCCGCTGTCTTCAATCAACATGCAGGGCAAGGCCCGCACGCCACGGCCCGCAATCGTGGTCAATTTCCGCTCATACGCGACCGGATTGCGGACAGCCCGTGATGTGCGCGGTGAGCGTCGCTGATACTGGCCTCCAGCAGGGTCAGGGCATGCACGGCAGCTTCAGTCGTGCTGACACTCTCAATTTCATGGCGCGCGATCGGCCCAAGCTTCAAAACCGGCTTTGTCGACCAGGCGCCGGTAAGCAATGCCGATGTCGGAAAGACCATCGCCCACGCCCTCGGATTGAAGATTCCGTTGAACGGGTCATTGCAGGGCCGCGTAGCGGACGAGGCGCTGCCGCGGCGGCGCCGATCCGACAGTCGAAACGTGGGCTGAGCGCGGCAAGCCCAATGAACGTGGGCTCGTGCACCGTTCTGGTTGGTCAAAACGTCGGCAAGACGCGCTATTTCGATGCTGCCGGTTTCCCCGGCCGCACCGTGGGCCTGGATGAGCGCAAGGCTGCAAGCCGCTGACGTCACTTGCCCGGGTAGAAAAAGCTGTTCCAATCGGGCGCCTTAACGCCGGTCTTTCTTCTCCAATGCGTCCGTTCGATGGCGCGACAATGCTCCTTGGTGGCGTCCCTATTCCCCTCCGACGTTGACCACTATATTAGGTCGCCACACGCGTAGCTATTTAAGTGGAGGTTGGTGATGACATTGGCAATTGGCGATACCGCACCCGATTTCGAAGCCGAAACGACGGAAGGCAAAATCCGCTTTCATGACTGGCTCGGAAATTCCTGGGGCGTGCTGTTTTCCCATCCGAAGGATTTCACGCCTGTTTGCACCACCGAGCTCGGCACCATGGCCCGGCTCAAACCTGAATTCGACAAGCGCAATGTGAAAATCGTCGGCCTGTCGGTTGATCCGGTCGACAACCACAAGAAGTGGGCGGCCGACATCAAGGACGTCGTTGGCTTCGCGCCGAACTATCCGATGATCGGCGATACGGATCTCAAGATCGCCAAAGCCTACGGCATGCTCCCGGCGAGCACCTCAGGCACGTCCGAAGGCCGCACACCGGCCGACAATCAGACCGTCCGCAACGTCTTCATCATCGGTCCTGGACAAGAAGATCAAATTGATCCTGGTCTACCCGATGACGACCGGCCGCAATTTCGATGAGGTCCTGCGGGTCATTGATTCACTGCAGATGACGGCGAAACATCGCGTCGCCACGCCGGCCGAACTGGAAACAGGGCGAAGACGTGATCATTGCCGGCTCGGTCACCGATGACGAGGCCAAGAAGATATGGCCGCAAGGTTTCAAGGCGCCGCGGCCGCTATATCCGCATCGTGCCGCAACCGCGCGGCTAACCGGACTCGACGATTGCACAGCAAGGGCGCGGACCTTAAGGTCCGCGCCTTTGTTATTTCTAACGACGGCTGGAGCGACCGAGATGAACGAAGCGGCCAACAAGCAACCGCCCTTTGCCGAATTCCTCGGCCTGAAGATCATCCACTGTATCGCCCGAGCGGGTAACGGCAGAGCTTGTCGCGCGCGACGAACTCAATAACCGGTTTGGGATCTTGCACGGCGGAGCCCTCATGGCACTTGCCGACAATCTCGGCGGGACCGCAACGACAGCCAATCTCAAGCCCGGCCAATCGACAACCACGATCGAAAGCAAAACCAATTTCTTTGCGGCGGTGCCGATCGGCGACGTGGCAAAAGCGGAATGCACGCCGCTCCACCGCGGCCGCACCACCATGGTCTGGCAGACGCGCATCACCCGCGGCGACGGCAGGCTGTGCGCGCTGGTGACGCAGACGCAACTCGTCCTGGAGCGGGGAAAGCAGTAGTCAGGTTCTGGCGCGGCTGCCCCGGTTGGCGAGCACAACGCCACCGGCGCAGATCACCATCCCGAGGATCGAAAGCGCGTCCAGCCGCTCGCCGAAGAGAATGTAAGGCGAACAAGGCCGTCACCGCCGGAACCAGATAGAACAGACTGGCAAAACCCGTCGCCGCGGATCGGCGGATCAGCCAGTACATCAGACCCGACCGCCGCAATCGATAACACCAGCACGAGCCATGCGAGCGCAAAAATGAGCTCGCCGCTCCAGTGAATCACGCGTGTTTCAAACGCAAAGGCGCCGAACGCGAACAACGCTCCGGCGCCGATATATTGAACGAGATTTCCGGAACGCCAGTCGATCCCGCCGCAATAGCGCTTTTGATAGAGCGTGCCCAGCGTGATCCCGATCAGCGACAGAAAGCTCGCAATCCAGCCAAGCGTCGAGCCTGCAAGCACGATGTCGCGATCGTGCAGTACCAGCAGGACACCGACGAGACCGAGCGCGAGGCCCGACCCACTGAACCGCGCGTTACCGTCTCTCCCATGAACCGATTGGCGATGGTCGATGTCAGAATGGGTTGAAGCGCCCGGTATCAACGCTGAAATTCCCGCCGGCACGCCCTGACTGATGGCGGTGAACACGCCGCCGAGATAGAGGCCATGGACCAGCAAACCTGCCACAAGACTATGGCCGACCTCGCCTGCATCAGCCGGGCTTGGCACCTCCGATGACGGCTATCGCGGCCATGATCACGACGACAAAAACCATGCGCACGGCGAGGAAAGTCAGAGGCTCGATGTAAGGCAGCCCGTAGCGGGCGCCGATAAAGCCGGTACTCCACAGGAGCACGAACAACACCGGCGCAGTCGCAATCGCCAGTCGAGTTAGGCTCATCGAGGTCTCGGCGCGGAGGGGCTGAAGGGAATATGGTGGGCCGCGCGCCTATAGCATTTTTATTTCTTGCCCGTCCTCCCGCGATGGGGCCCTATACGGGAACGGGCCTGAACAGCCCGGACGGGTTTTGATCGGGGCGGTTCATCATGAGATTGCTCGCGTTTTACATCGTTTTTGTCCTGATCGGCATGGTGGTGGCCTACCTGATTGGGCGAGCGGTCGAGCAATGGTCGGCGGGGGCGAGTTTGCCGGTGTTCCTTGCGTGCTTTTTCTTCGTTTTTGGGCCGCCTGGCGGCTGGCAGTGCGAGTGACCTGATCCTCGCGGTTCCCTCAGCATTATTTCGGAACCGTCGCGACGGCTTGCGGGTTTCCTCCAATTCGAGACGAAGCACAGCGTCTCGAAACATGGAGGAACGTCATGACTGATCCACGTTTTACCGATCCGCGGCTAAGCGATCCGGTGGTACGCCCGGATGAGAGCGCCGCCGGCGGAATGTGGGGTTGGATTGCTGGGTGTTGCGGTATTGTTGCTGATCGGTTTTCTGATCATTGCCGGCTGGAACAACAACACCAATACAGCGAGCAGCGGCTCTTCGACCACAACGAGCAGCAGCACGGCGCCGAAAATGACGCCGCCCGCAAGCACGACGGGCGCTGGGTCGTCGTCAACGCAGCCGCTTGCGCCGCCAGCTCCCTCGGCTCCGTCGACGCCGCCGAAGTCGCAGTAGGCTAGTAGCCATTTCACAGAACGTCCCGGCGCCGGTGCGGCGCCGGGCTGATTTGGAGCGCCGGGCAAGCGTTTAGCCGAGGACTGAAGAAATCCCGAAGCCCAGGGTTGCGCTGACGACCGCTTCGATCGCGTGAAACTGCATTCCCGACAGATCCTGGCTCACATAGGGAACAAGAAGCCCCCCGCGGCAGCATGACATGCCGCGACAAATGCAACGCAAAGCAACTTGGTCAGCAGAGCTTCATCGAACATGACACAACCCCAACAATACTTGGCATGGGAAGGGTGGGGCGGCAATCAATTAAAAGCGTCATCGATCGGAACGCGGTAACCATTGGCGAGACGGTTCGTCTCAGTTGGCCATTCCACAACGGCCATGACTTCGCCGAACATTGCCTCACTCATGCCTGCCTTGCGTGCCGCTAAAGCTATGGCTGGCGATGCAATAAGGACAGCCATTGGTGACCGACACCGCGAGATAGATCATTTCCTTGACGAGCGGATCAAGCGCCCCCGGCGCCATGATTTGTTTCACGCTCTCCCATGTGCGCTTGAGGCGTTGCCGGGTCCCGCGCAAGGTATTTCCAGAAATTGTTTACGTCCGCGACATTGCGGGTTTTTTTGATGTCGTCATAGACCGCACGCACTTGCGGTGGAGCGTCGACATATTCGATTGGCGAAGGGGTGGTCATGAAAGCTCCTCAATAGGCCTTGGTTGTCGATATTGTCATTGCCGGCCTTGACCCGGCAATCCATGATGCGCGGCAGCAAAAGCGGAAAACCGCATCGCCGGAGAACGATTCATGCCGAAGTCACCGGATTATTTCGCGGGCAAGACCATTCTTATTACAGGCGCGGCCAGCGGGATCGGCCGCGCCGCGGCACTTGTTTTTGCGCGTGAGAAAGCCAATGTCGCTTGCGTAGACATTGACGAGGCAGGCGTTGAAAAGACGGCCGAGAAGATCAGCGAGATCGGCAGCCAGGCGCTGGCCCTGACCATCGACGTCACCAAGCGAGCGGCCGTCGAAGATATGGTCCAGCTTGCGATAGACGGCTTCGGCGGTGTGCAATTTCTTTTCAATTCCGCCGGCGCCGCGATAAGACGCGCAAAGTTTCTCGAAATCGACGACGACCTGCTCGACAAAACCTTCGATCTCAACGTCAAGGGTACGTTCTATACGATGCAGGCCGTGCTGCCGCATATGCTCTCCAACAAATTTGGTGTGATCGTCAACATGGGCAGCATGGCGCACCGGCGTGGCGGTCCCGGCTCCTCGGTGCATTACGCGGCGGCCAAAGGAGCGGTCGTGACGATGACGATGGGTGTCGCGCGGGAATTTGCGACGCAGGGTATTCGCGCACTTTCGATTTCCCGGGTCCGGTCGAGACGCCGTTCCAGGCGGCGGCGAGTAGCTCGCCGGATCTGGTACAGCGCTTCCTCGAGGACGTTCCCATGAAGCGCTTCGCGGAGCCGGAGGAAATTGCCGAATTGGTTTTATTCATGTGTTCAGATGCCTGCCAATTTATGACCGCCGATACGGTTTATGTGAACGGCGGCGGCGGCTGGCGCTGATCAGGTTGTCGCAATCCAGATGCCGGCCGCGACCGCGGCCAGGCCGACGATCAAATTAAGTCCGATCCTCGCCGATTGCGACAGCACCGACAATGGACGCAAAGGCAGCGGCTCCACGGTGATGGTGACCGCTGTCCTCGTCGGACCCGTTCGGCGACAGCGCGAGAAACCCAAAGAATGAAAAGCGACCGCGCTGCCGAAGATGGCGAGATAGGCGATCGCCACCCATTGTGGGAGTGGTGAAATGCGCTGCGGCCTCGAAGCCGTGAATGACCAAGGCCCACTAACCAACAGGCATAACGCTGCGCCGCGCCCGGTGCCGGCGGTCAGTGAACGCGAGCGACCTGGACCGCGCGATGAATGGCCGTGACCACGCGATGCAAAGCGACATGCAAAACGTGGCAGCTGAGCACTCACCACCTCGCCCCGCCAGGCCCGCCGGTGCGTCCGCCAGACCCACGGCCAATGCCGCAAAGACACCGGCGATTGGGCGATTAGGACACCGGCGCTTTTTCTTGGCGAAATCTTTTTCAACGCCAAGCGCCGCACCGGACCAACATCGTCGTAAGAGAGGCTGGGTCGAAAGTGCCGAGGCTGCGCGCCGCCGTCGTGGTAGCTGTACGCGAGATTGAACAGCACCGAGAGAACGCGAAGAAAAACAGGATGCCGAGCAAAAGCCTACGGCGACCCAGTCACGCCCGCGCGCGGCCAGCGGACTCTCACGACGAGCGCGATGGGCAGCAGAATCAGGAACCGGCGCCGAAGCGAAAGACACCGAGCGTGACCGGTCGGTGGCGTGAATCACAAAATCGCGTGGTGCTCTCCAGCGATGCCGCCGATTGCGCTTGATGCGATGGCGGCCAGAATACCGATCTGCTCTCGGGTCATCGTCAGGCTTTCAGGAAATGACCGCAGAATTTGCGGGAAAATGATTGTATTTCAGTGGCTTTGACTCGTGCGACGCTTCTGCGTCAAATTGCGACATGTGGGAGGCGTAACAATGAGTATGAAATATATTGGCATTTTGGCGTCGCTGTCGCGGCGGCGGTGGCTTGGGCGCCGCTGACAGCTTCCTGGCAAAGCGGGTCATGGAGGCGGGATTTAAATGCATTTCGGTCATTTCGGAAAGCATTCCACCATGAACGGCACAACGACTTCAATCAGTGGTGGCCGTACGCAGGGTACGGTGGACGTTATGCCATTCCGCCTTTACGACGATGGGAATTACGTCGAACCGGCGCCGATCGTTTTTGTCTCACAACCGCCGAAGGCACTTACTTGCCAGACCAGCAAGGAAATTAAGACCGTTCCTTCGGAGAGTGGCGGGACGCGCGATACATTACAATCACCCGCTGCTGACCTCAATCGCGAGCGACACGCGCGGTAAATTCGAAGGCAACCTTTTTGATGCCCTGATGAACTCTGAAAGCTTTTTGCGGCTGTAATCGGCGTGCCATACCGGAAGTCGATAACGATCTGAATGTGCTGAACGTCGGGGGCACAACACAAATCCTCAGTAGAGGAACGCGAGACTAAGATTTTTCCCTCGATTGTTTATCGCCGTCAGCATTTTTGGTATTGCTGTTGTTCAAGCAAATGCCGGCTGCGCCGCTCGATCAGGCACGGCCGGCACCATGCCTGTCGCCGGCGGCTTGTGGTCCGGGCTGGCATCGCGACTTCAACGGGTGTATGCGGTCCCAATCGCGCCACGCGCCGTCGTCGTGGGCACCGGGACCCGTGGTCGTGGGTCCGGGAGCGTGCGGAGGTCGCGGGAGCCATCGCGTTTGCAACGGCTACCGATGCTGGCGGGGTTTGCAACTGGTGAAATGGAAGCCATCTTTCGCCAATGATTTTGACCCCGCTTCGGCGGGGTCTTTTTGGCGTATCAGTCGACCTCGGATCACATTGATTGCTGTTAATGAAAAACGTTGGCCCGCATAGTCCGGGTCCTTTGTCAGTAAACACGATCGGCTGCGCCGGCCCTAGGCGGCGTTTCCCAGATGCACAAGACAGGCATTTTCCAGTTCGAGCATGGCCGCCTTTTTAGAATAATTGCCACCCTCGTTTGCACGGACAAAATGGCAGACGAAGATGTCGGCGGCTCGGAAACCGTGACGGCGTTCGAACATGCGCCCGTCTCGACATGCCCAACGTCGATGGTGCGTCCGGAGAATCTTGATACCGAAATCGCGAATGCAGCCACCTGTCGCAAGCTTCGGCGACTGCAATCCGAAAAATCCGGTGCGCAACACCGCGTCGATTTCGGTCGGGAAGAACGGCTTCTGCGGAGGAATGCCGCAGCGCCAAGTCTACTCGCCCTTCGCGTTCGCGGCAACGCACTGTGCTCTGCTTTGAAATCATGACGACTTCGCGTGGAAATTGCCTCTATCAGGCGGGCAGCGAGCGTTGTAGCGCCGCGCCGCCAACGCCCGGCATATTGACGTCAAGGAACACCACGTCAAATGTATACGGAATTGCAACGCGCGAGAAGCGCCGCAACGCCGGTGCTCGCCTCCCCGATGTTCAGGTGAAAACCGGAGCCGGCCAGAACCTTCCGCATGACCTGAGCGAAACCTTCGAATCGTCAACCAGCAGAACCTGCATCGGAGTGCGTTGTGCAAGCCAGGCGAGTCGTCAGGGATTGCGGCTGATCCTCGGCGCTTCCGAATGGCTTGGTCAGAAACTCGTAAGCGTCGAGCTGGCGCGCCAAGTCTATGCAGCGCCTGTTGGCGGCGCCCGACATCAGAGTGACAAAGTCTTGTTCCCCGCAATGCGCGCTGCCTAAAGCCGCGTCCATACCGCCCATCGTCGGCATGTGGACGTCTATGAAGGCGAGATCAGCGCCATTGTCAGAGCGCATTCAGACATTCAATCCCGTTATACGCATGAGTGACATCGGCGGCGTAGAAGCGACAGCCAAAGCAGCGCAAATCAATTGATGCACCGCATTTGAATCATCCGCGACGAGAACCCCTTGGTTGTCTGCCTGCCGTGGATAGTCCCTCTCCACCACGTACCCACCTAAGCCCACCTGGAGAGGAAAATGCATCGCAATGCGGAATGTTCAAGCGGAGAACCTAGAAACAACGGGTTCCCAGATAATTTCTGCTTGTGATCCTTCAAGCGCCGAATTTAGCTTCAACCGCGGCTAGTACCGCCGTACCGAAAACCGATCCTGACTATTTTTTCTTCAGCATCGTGAGCATGCCTTCGCCTGTTTCTGCGGGATCTGTCGCTGCCGCGCGCGCCGGGAACGAACAGAGCCAGGACCAGCCCCGCGACTTTTGAATGCAAAGTTTCACATGCGCTCCCTCAGCGGCGCAAGACCGACTAGCGCTTCGACAAAGCCGACTGGCAGCCCTCTGCCAGTCGAGGCGATGCGTCGTGCGAGCCCAGAAAACAATGGCGCCCGGCGGCGGAACATGTGTCCTTCTTTCGACGGCTACCCATGCGGGAGGACCGCTCTGGCTGCTGGCCTTCTGACCGGCGCGGCCTCTGCGCAGCAAGCGGGAGGCCCGTCGGTTGGGCCTGATTTGGCCAAAAGATCTGAAACAAAATGATCGACCGATCTCGGCAACCGCACCTACTATGCTTGAAGGCTTTGGCGGCACATCACTGGCGATTGCCGTGGGCGACGTTTACAGCGTGGATCATGGATCGATGGGCACTTCGGCTCCGCTGCATGACAAGCTGAAAGCCGCTATTGCTGCACTGACGCCACAACCCGTGCGCTTTCTAGTGAACACGCACAATCACCGCGATCATGTCGGGGGCAATGGAGCTCCTTCTCCAAAGACGGCTGCCGGTGGAGGCGCATGAGAAACGTGCGTCCCTGCCCGGCATTGCTCGGGCGCGACCACATGGCAATCCCTGAGGTGTAGCCACACGCCAGCTCCCCCAGAAGCGCTTCCTGAACTCAATACTCGCTAAAGCGGTATGGTCTTGAGGTCACATGGGCCGCACGGCGCAGCTCAAATTATCCCGCGAATGCGCATACCGACGGCGATACGTACGTCTATTCTCGCCGACGCCAACGTGCAATTATCAACTGGCGGTAACGATCGGCCGCATTATCCGAATTATCGATTTCGCGAACGGCGGCAGCCCCGACTCGGCATGATCGTTGCGCCGGATGGCTATCTGATCAATCGTAAAATGACAACACCAAGATCGCACCCGGACATGGCCCGATCGCGACCAAGGCGTCAGCTCGCCAAATATCGCGCAATGTTGGCAACCGCGCGGGACCGTATGGCGGCACTCATCAGGCGACGAGAGAGCGATAGCGTAGACATTTTTGCCGCCAAAACCCTTCGCAGACCTCGGATGCCAAACGGGCGAGCCAATGATCAGGCGGCAGCAAACTTCCTACGCGCCGTATATGCCAGCCTGAAGCAGTAAAGGTCATATCCACCCGCCGCGCCATCATCGCGGCGCAAAGCAGAATGATGACAACCGCGGCCAATTCGCCGTGGATGACGCTGCGAATGAACCGCAATTTCGCGCGCTCACGGCTGGTATTTCCCCGCCTTCACCGGCTTGCGCCACGAGAGGAATTCCAGTGTCGGAATAATGGACAAGAGTCCAACTGCGATAAAGACCGAGAATTTCGTCATGAACGCATGGCTGTGGAAGTAGTACGCCGCGCCTTTCTCAAAGAAAAATACGCGCAGCAAACCGACCACCAGAAGGAAGCCGGCCGATATCCCCAGCACCGCGTCGACAATTGGCAATCTGCGCGCGATTGCGAGCGTCAGGTCCTGGCGAATGAGCACGAATTCAACAGCCAGTGCGGACACCAACGTAAACGCCGCAACGTGATGGAGAAAGGCAAAAAGAGTCGACATAAGCGTTCCTCCCGTCTGCCATGTAAGAGCCTGCAGGAGGGATGCAACCCATGGTACCGCCAGCACGGTCCCGTAAAAGCGGCTTCGGAATGACTAAACCGGCAAGTTGTCGTGCTTGCGTGCCGGCATCTCCACATGCTTGCTCGCGCAGCATCGCCAGCGCGCGGGCGATGCGGCGCGCGCGTCGAGTGCGGCATGATCACGTCGTCGATGTAGCCGCGCTCCGCGGCGACAAACGGCGAGAGGAAGCGCTCCTCGTATTCCCTTCGTGCGCGCTGCGATCTGTTTCGGCATCGGCCGATATCGGCGCGGAAAATGATCTCGACCGCACCCTTGGCGCCCATCACCGCGATCTGCGCCGTCGGCCAGGCGTAGTTGACGTCGCCTCCGATATGCTTCGATGCCATGACGTCGTAGGCGCCGCCGAACGCCTTGCGGGTGATCACGGTGACCAACGGCACCGTGCATTGACGTATAGGCGAACAGGAGCTTGGCGCCGTGCTTGATCAGCCCGCCATATTCCTGGTCGGTGCCGGGCAGAAAGCCTGGCACATCGACGAAGGTGACGATGGGAATGCCGAAGGCGTCGCAGAAGCGCACAAAACGCGCAGCCTTGCGCGACGCATCGACTGTCGAGCACGCCGGCGAGCACCATCGGCTGGTTGGCGACGAAGCCGACCGTGCGGCCAGCGACCCGACCGAAGCCCGTGACGATGTTCTTTGCGCGAACGCCGCCTGACAGCTCGAAAAATCGCCTTCGTCGACGACTCTTGAGGATCAGCTCCTTGATGTCGTAGGGCTTGTTGGGATTGTCGGGGATAAGCGTATCGAGCGACTTCATCAATGCGGTCGGCTGTATCCTACGTGGGCCATTCCGGCACGCCGCTTTCATTGTTCGACGGCAGGAAATCGATCAATCGACGCATCTGCAGCAGGCACTCGACGTCGTTCTCGAAGGCGCCGTCTGCGATCCCCGATTTGGTAGTATGCACGGAGGCGCCGCCGAGCTCTTCCGCAGTTACGACTTCGTTGGTCACTGTCTTCACTACGTCCGGACCGGTGACGAACATGTATGATGTGTCACGCACCATGAAAATGAAATCGGTCATGGCCGGCGAATAGACGTCGCCGCCCGCGCACGGGCCCATGATGACGCTGGATCTGCGGAATAACGCCCGAAGCGATCACGTTGCGCTTGAACACCTCGCCATAGCCACCGAGCGCCGCGACGCCCTCCTGGATGCGCGCACCACCGCGCGTCGAACAGGCCGATGATCGGGCACGCGCGCCCTCATCGCCATGTCTTGCACCTTGATAATTTTCTGCGCGTGCGTCTCCGATAGCGAGCCGCCGAAGACGGTAAAATCCTTGGCGAAAACAGATAGACCGCACGACCGTTGATAGTGCCCCAGCCGGTGACGACGCCGTCGCCGGGGATTTTCGCCTTCTCCATCCCGAATTCGTTTGAACGGTGCTCGACGAACATGTCGAACTCCTCGAACGAGCCCTTGTCGAGCAACAGCTCGACCCGCTCGCGCGCGGTCAACTTGCCGCGCTTGTGCTGGGCCTCGATGCGCGCCTTGCCGCCGCCGAGACGGGCTTCCTCGCGCCGCTTTCGAGTCCGTCGAGGATATCTTTCATGGAGTGGAGCACCTCCCCTCGTGGAATCCGGACGCGCATGCATACCACACCACAGCCGCTGTCCCCGCAAAAGCCGACGGGTTGAGTTCGGGCTTGGCAGCACCCTCAAACCCCTGCTTACAAGCGCCCCATGAGCGAACCACGGACGGCCGCCGAACTTATTCAGCAGGGACTGGTCCACCACAAGGCCGGTCAGATCTCTCTCGCCATGGACCGCTATACCCAGGCGCTGCGTAACGATCCGCATAACGCCGATGCGCTCTATTACATTGCGCTGGTCGCCTGCCATGAAGGCCAATTCCAGCAGGGCATCGATCTTGCCCGCCGCTCATTGTCGTTTCGCCCGCGGCAAGGGCGCGCACACAACCTGATCGGTCAGGCGCTGCACCGGATGGGCAAGATTGAAGACGCCCTCCACAGCTTCGACGACGCAATTCAATGCGACGCCAATCTGGCGGACGCCTACAGTAACCGGGCAAATATGCTGAGCGAGCTCGGGCGAAGCAGCGAGGCCTTTGTCGGGCTTCGATCGTGCACTCGCGATCGAGCCGGAATTCGGCGCCCGACTGGATCAACCGGGGGCAACGCTCCATGGCGCCGGACGGCACGACGAAGCGATCGCCAGCTATGACAAGGCAATCGCACTTGACCCGGATTTCTGCGTTCCTCATTGCAATCGAGGTCACGTTTTGACCGACCTGGGTCGCGACGCGGAAGCACTCGAAAGCTACGACCGGGCCATTGCGCTGGAACCAAAGATGGCCGAGGCGTATCTCGGGCGTGCACCTAGCGCTAAAAGAAACTCTTGCGTCTTGATGACGCCCTCGCCAACGTCGACAAGGCTATTTCCATCAAGACGGGCGTTGCAAAGATGCATGAGGCGCGTGCGAGCCTGTTACGTTCGCTCGGTCGCGAAGATGATGCACGGGCCGCCGAGACCCGCGCCGGCGAACTCCAGGCAAGAAAAACGAGCCTTCACAAAGCTGACAATTGCGAGGCATACTATCGAAGGGTACTTGGGGAAGTTTGATAACCGAGGACACCTGTCATGAATAATGCCAAGCCCACCGCGCGCCTGACTACGCCGACCGATCTCGGCGCCAATGCCCAAAGACATCACTGGAGCGCTCAATGCGCTGTTGGCTGACACTTTCGCGCTTTATCTAAAGACCAAGAACTTTCACTGGCACGTCAGCGGGCCGCATTTTCGCGACTTTCACCTGTTGTTCGACGAACAAGCTGATCAGATATTTGCCACCACCGACGTGCTCGCAGAACGTGTGCGTAAACTTGGCGGGACCACGTTGCGATCAATCGGCGATATCGGGCGTCATCAGCGCCTTGCTGACAATGACGCGGCCTTATGTCGATCCGCAGGACATGCTGGCGGAGCTACGCGAGGACAACCAGCGCGTGATCACGGCGCTGCGCGAGACTCACGATCTCTGCGACGAGCACAATGACGTGGCGACCGCGAGCTTCCTCGAGACATTCATTGACGATGCTGAAAGAGCGCGTCTGGTTTCTTTACGAAGCCGGGCGTCGCGGAGACCCAACCGGACATTAAGTACGGATAAGCATGGCAGGCGGCGGCGCCGCTGTCGTTGATTGGCGCACTTCAGCTGGCAAGACGTAGCACCGACACCGCCGCCTGAAACTCCGCCTCTCGATAGGCTCGACGCTCGAGCGCGAGTTCGTCGCGACCCCATTGTGCCATCTGCCAGTCCTCGTCGACGTGCGCTGCCGTCCAGGCCGAGTCGGCAGCGATCGCGTCCTGCGCGACCGCCAAAGCCAGAAGTGCGGACCCGGTTAACGTAGTGAGTGAAGAAACCGCTGCGAGCTGCCAGGGTTCTAGCGGAATGACCCTTTGCATGGCCGCGACGGCTTCTTGTGGTTGCTGACGTGCACCACGCCTTGCGTCAACACGAAATGCGCACAGAAAATCTCGCGCGCCCAGGCGAGCACCGGATCCCAGGCTCGCTCTTCCCGCTCGATCAAGCCCACTGGCGCTTCGGCGCGGTAGAAAAAGCAAATCACTGCCAAGATACTTTGCGATCTCATCTGCGCGACCGGTTCCGGGATCTTCAGCCACTGCGTCAATCACGGCGCTGGCGAGGCCGCGTGAGCGGCATCTGCCTCGGGTCGATGAATTCCGCTTGCGCATTCCATTCCGCCGCGATTGCGGTCGCGAGTGCCTGTGTAGGCGCGACAAAAGCGCGCCGTCGCGGAGTCAGGACAGGTTTGCCATCGAGCGTTATTCCGACGCCGTGCTGCACATCACTCGAGATCGCTTGCTTGTAGAATCGCTTTCGCAGGCGCGGCCGAAGGGTCTGCCGCGCCGCTTCGGTCGGGTCGAGCGGCTGGTTTTCGAAAATCTCGGTAAAAATCTCACGCATTGGGACGAGTTTGCAGCAACGCAAAATAACGAGGAACTTCGTTCCTCTAGATTTTTAGTCCAGATCAAGACGGTTAAGGACCCAAATGCCATGCTCTCGCCTCTTTCAAGGAGCGAAAAACCATAGACAGACTCTGTGGTTGGCCGGTGCCATACACGGAAGGATAAGTAGCCTTGACGGGTCCCAGCCAATATTATCAGCCTCCGGATCCGGGCCATAAAATGGGCCGATCGAGAAGGAGCGGAGCCGCCGGGGGCTGTGACGCGACATCGCTTGTTTGTGCGGAAGCAGCGGGGCGCGTTTCGAGGAGTCAATGAAGAATACCGACATTTCGGCGCCGGACTATTTCCACAAGGTCGTGGATTGTCAGTGGGCCTGCCCGGCGCACACGCCGGTCCCTGAATATATCCGTTTGATCGCGGCCGGCCGCTACAGCGACGCCTACATGATCAATTGGAAATCGAATGTGTTTCCGGGGATCCTCGGGCGCACCTGCGACCGCCCGTGCGAGCCGGCCTGCCGGCGCGGCCGCGTAGAGAAGGAACCGGTCGCGATCTGCCGCCTGAAGCGCGTCGCGGCCGACTTCAAGGACGACATCCGCGAGCGTCTGCCCAAGCCGGCCGCCGAGCAAGAACGGCAAGCGCATCGCGCTGGTGGGCGGCGGCCCGGCCTCGCTCACGGTCGCGCGCGACCTCGCCCCGCTCGGCTACCAGTGCGTGGTGTTCGACCAGGACCCGAAAGCCGGCGGCATGATCCGCACGCAGATCCCGAAATTCCGCCTGCCGGAATCCGTCATCGACGAGGAATGCGACTACATCCTCGATCTCGGCATCGAGTTCCGCGGCGGCAAGCGCATCGACAGCATGAAGGCGCTGCTGGCGGAAGACTGGGACGCGATCTTTGTCGGCTCCGGCGCGCCGCGCGGCCGCGACCTCGACATTCCCGGCCGCAAGGAAGCGGCCAAGAACATCCATATCGGCATCGACTGGCTCTCGTCGCGTCTCCTTCGGCCACATCACCAAGATCGGCAAGCGCGTGATCGTGCTCGGCGGCGGCAACACCGCGATGGACTGCTGCCGCTCGTCGCGCCGGCTCGGCGGCGAGGACGTGAAGGTGGTCGGTGCGCTCCGGCTTCGAGGAGATGAAGGCGTCCCCCTGGGAAAAGGAGGACGCCATGCACGAGGACATTCCGATCCTCAATTACCTGGTGCCGAAGGAATTCACGCACGAGAACGGCAAGCTCACCGGCGTGGTGCTTCGAGAAGGTCAAGGCCGAATACGACGCCAAGGGCCGGCGCAACCTGGTGCCCACCGGCGAGCCCGACCAGCACGTTCCCTGCGACGACGTGCTGGTCGCCGTCGGCCAGGAGAATGCGTTCCCCTGGATCGAGCGCGATATCGGCATCGAGTTCGACAAATGGGACATGCCGAAGGTCGACACCAAGACCATGGCCTCGACCCACCCCAAAGTGTTCTTCGGCGGCGACGCCGCCTTCGGCCCGAAGAACATCATCTGGGCGGTCGCGCACGGCCACGAAGCCGCGCATCTCGATCGACAGCATGTGCTCGCGGCGAGGACATCAATGAGCGCCCTGCGCCGGCATGGTCGAGGTCGTCAGCCAGAAGATGGGCATCCACGAGTGGAGCTACGACAACGAGATCGCGCTCGACCAGCGCTACCGGGTCCCGCACCGCGACAAGGTGGTGGCGCTGCAGCGACATCAAGGCCGAGGTCGAGCTCGGCTATGACGTCGAACTGGCGCTCAAGGAGGCCGACCGCTGCCTCAATTGCGACGTGCAGACCGGTCTTCACCGCGTCAGCTGTGCATCGAGTGCGATGCCTGCGTCGACATCTGCCCGATGGACTGCATCACCTTCACCGCGAACGGCGAAGAAGCCGATCTGCGCACGCGCCTGCAGGCGCCGGCGCACAATCTCACCCAGGACCTCTATGTCGCCAACGAGCCTCAAGACCGGCCGCGTCATGGTCAAGGACGAGGACGTCTGCCTGCACTGCGGGCTGTGCGCCGAGCGCTGCCCGACCGGCGCCTGGGACATGCAGAAATACCTCATCGATATGACTCACGCAGAGACCTATGCCGATGCCACCCGATCAGCAGCGTAAACGACTTCGTCGTCCGGTTCGCCAACGTCAACGGCTCCGGCTCCGCCAGCGCCAACGAGCTGTTCGCCCGCGCGGTGCTGCGCATGGGCATTCCCGTTGCGCCGCGCAACATCTTTCCCTCCAACATCCAGGGCCTGCCGACCTGGTACGAGGTGCGTATCTCCGGAAGCCGGCCATCTCGGCGCCGCGCGGCGGCACCGACCTCATGGTCGCGATGAACCCGCAGACCTGGGACAAGGATGTCGCGGGGATCGAGCCCGGCGGTTACCTGCTTCTACGATCTGCACCAAGCCGATGCCGCCGTCGAAATTCCGCGATGACATCACGGTCATCGGCGTGCCGCTCACCGCGATCTGCAATCGCGAATACACCGATCCGCGCCAGCGCCAGCTGTTCAAGAACATCATCTATGTCGGCGCGCTCTCGGCGCTGCTCGACATGGATGTCGCGAGTCGTCGAGCAGCTGATCGGCGAGCAGTTCAAAGGCAAGGAAAAGCTGATCGACGCCCAACATGCATGCGCTACATCTCGGCCGCGACTGGGCGGTGATGAATCTTGCAATGCCCGATCGGGCTGCGGCTGCAAGCGCGCCAACGCCGTCGGCGACCGCATCTTCATCGAGGGCAACTCGGCAGCCGCGCTCGGCGCGGTCTATGGCGGCGCGACCGTCTGCGCCTGGTATCCGATCACGCCCTCGTCCTCGCTTGCCGACGCCTTCACCCGCCATTGCCAGCGTCTGCGCGTCGATGCGGACACCAAGCAGAGCCAAGATACGCCATCGTCCAGGCCGAGGATGAGCTCGCCTCGATCGGCATCGTGATCGGCGCGGCCTGGAACGGCGCACGCGCGTTCACCGCGACGTCCGGCCCCGGCATTTCGCTGATGCAGGAATTTCTCGGGCTCGTCCTATTTTGCCGAGATTCCGGCGGTGATCTTCGACGTGCAGCGCGCCGGCCCTTCGACCGGCATGCCGACCCGCACGCAGCAATGCGACATCATCTCCTGCGCCTACGCCTCGCACGGCGACACCAAGCACGTGCTGCTGTTCCCCGAGAGACCCGGCCGAGAGCGTTCGAGTTCGGCGCCCAGGCCTTCGACCTCGCCGACCGCCTGCAGACGCCGATCTTCGTGATGCTCGACCTCGACATCGGCATGAACCACCGCCTGTGCCAGCCCGCTGACCTGGGACGACAGCCGCAAATACGACCGCGGCAAGGTGATGACGGCGGCCGACGCTCGAGGCCGGCAAGGAATTCGGCCGCTATCTCGACGTCGACGGCGACGGCATTCCCTATCGCACCTATCCCGGCACGCATCCGACCAAGGGCTCGTTCTTCACCCGCGGCACCTCGCGCGACCGCTACGCGCGCTACACCGAAGAAGGCGCGCCTTACGCCGACAACATGCAGCGGCTGCATGCGCAAGTTCGAGACCGCCAAGGACCTGGTGCCGCGGCCGCTGCAGGCCAACGCCGGCAAGCCGACCAAATACGGCGTGATCTATTTCGGCTCGACCTCGCCGGCGATGGACGAGGCGATCGAGCTGATCGAGGCGCGCGGCCACGCGCTCGACCGCATGCGCGTGCGCGCCTTCCCGTTCCATTCGAGCGTCGACGAGCTTCATCGCCGACCACGATTTCGTGTTCGTGGTCGAGCAGAACCGCGACGGGCAGCTTGCGCTCGCTCGATCGTCAACGAATGCGGCATCGACTCCGGTGCGGCTGGTGCCGATCCTGCACTATGACGGCACGCCGATCACCGCGCGCTTCATCGACGCGCACCGATCTGGCGACCATCTCGACGCGCTCAAAGTCACGCCGCTGCGCAAGGTGGTGTCGTGAGAAACGCCCCCGTTCTTATCCCTCCCCTGAAACGGGAGGTGGACCGGCGAAGCCGGCCAGCCGGGGCCAGTCCGCGACACCAGACCCTCCCCGACGCGCATCAGCTAAAGCCGATGCGAAGCATCGCGTTACTAAACATGAAATACGGCGGCCGAAGGCCTGTCGCGCTCCCTTCAGAGGCGGGATATTGGAAGAGCTGCACCCGCCATGACCTTACGTCAACAAACAAGCCGAAATTCCATCAACACCCCGGACCCGCCGAAGAACGAGCTTCGGCTTTTACGCACCGTGGCGACCATGAAGGCGCGGTTTCGACGCTGTGCGCCGGCTGCGGCCACGACCTCGATCTACCGGCGTCGATCATCGAGGCGTGTTTCGAGCTGTCGATCGAGCCGCACCGGGTGGCCAAGCTCTCCGGCATCGGCTGCTCGTCGAAGACGCCGACCTACTTCCTCGGCAACTCGCACGGCTTCAATTCGGTGCACGGCCGCATGCCGTCGGTGCTGACCGGCGCCAATCTCGCCAACCGCGATCTGATCTATCTCGGCGTTTCCGGCGACGGCGACTAGCGCCTCGATCGGCTTCGGCCAGTTCGCGCATTGCGATCCGGCGCGGCGTCAACATGGTCTACATCGTCGAGAACAACGGCGTGTACGGCCTCACCAAGGGCCAGTTCTCCGCCACCGCCGACCGCGGCTCGAAGTCGAAGCGCGGCGTGATCAACACCGACACACGCGATCGACCTGGTCGCGATGGCGCTGCAGCTCGGCGCGACCTTCGTCGCGCGCTCGTTCTCCGGCGACAAGACGCAGCTGGTGCCGCTGATCAAGGCCGCGATCGAGCACAAGGGCGCGGCCTTCATCGACGTGATCTCGCCGTGCGTCGCCTTCAACAACCATCGCCGGCTCGACCAAGAGCTTCGACTACGTGCGCGAGCACAACGAGGCGGTGAACCGGCTCGACTTCATCACCGGCCGCGACGCCGATCACGGTCGACTACGAGCCGGGCACGGTGGAGATCGTCGAGCAGCCATGACGGCTCGAAGCTCGCGCTGCGCAAGCTCGACGCCGACTACGACGTGCACGACCGGCTCGCCGCGATGAGCTTCCTGCAGAAGCACGCGGCCGAGGGGCCAGATCGTCACCGGGCTGCTGTATGTCGACAGCGAGGCCGGACGACCTGCACGCCAATCTCGACACGCGTCGACGCGCCGCTCAACGCGCTCGGCGAGAAGGAGCTGTGCCCGGGCTCGCGCGGCGCTCGACAAATTCAACGCGAGGCCTGCGGTGGCATTGCCGATCCACGTTCAAGTGGCCAGCTCAGCGTCCCAAGCTCGTCCCCGACAGAAGGCTGTGGGACCCATTCCTCCCTTTGCACGTGCTTTTCTGATTCCGCGCCTCGCGGGAAACAAGCGGAGAGGAACTAGGCCCTCCGGCGCTTCGACGATCGGGTCGTAGCGCGTCGGCGTCGAGGCCGAGCAGGTTCCACGATTGCTGCATGTGCGGCGGCAGCGGCGCGGTCACGTCGATCGATGCCGCCGCGCGGATGCGGCACCGCGATGCGGCGCGCCAGCAGATGCAGCTTGTTCTGCATGCCGCCGGGCAGCTCCCAGTTCTCGATCTGAGAAATATTTCGGATCGCCGACGATCGGATGACCGATATGCGCCATGTGGGCGCGCAGCTGATGCGTGCGGCCGGTGACCGGCTTGAGCGAGACCCAGGCGAGCGCGCGCGCCGAGGTCTCGACCACCGCGTAGTAGGTCACCGCGTGGCTCGCGCCCTCGTCGCCGTGCGCGCGCGATGCGCATGAACGAATCGTCCTCGCGCTCCTCCTTGGCGAGGAACGTCGAGATGCGCCCCTGGCGCGGCTTCGGCACGCCCGCGACCAGCGCCCAGTAGATCTTGCGCGCCGAGCGCGAGCGGAAGGTCTTCGCCAGCGCGGCGGCCGCAAAGCGCGTCTTGGCGACCAGCAGGCAGCCGGCGGTGTCCTTGTCGAGCCGGTGCACCAGCCGCGGCCGCTGGCCGTCGGGCCGTGCGCGCGCAGCACCTCGAGCATGCCGTCGAGATGGCGCGTGGTGCCGGAGCCGCCCTGCACCGCCAGGCCCATCGGCTTGTTCAGCACCAGCACGTCGGCGTCCTCGTGCAGCGTGATCGACTTGAGGAACGCGCGGGTCTTCTCGTCGCTTCGGCGGCGAGGCGCGCGTGCGGCTTCGGCTGCGTTCGAGCTTGAGCGGCGGAATGCGCACCTGCCTGGCCGGTCTCGCAGCCGGTCCTTCGGCTGCGCGCGCTTGCCGTTCACCCGCACCTCGCCTTTGCGGATGATGCGCTGGATGTGGAAGAAGCTCAAGCCCGGAAAGCGCGCCTCGAGAAAACGGTCGACCCGCATGCCGGCTCTCGTCCGCCGGTGACGGCGACGTTCTGCACGGTGGTTGGCATTGTGGCGTCCGCCCCGCGGCGAGAGCGGCGGGTGACGGATCGGGCCTCTGGGGCACGCGCAACGGGTCACGCCTCCTCACCCCGGCAGGTTGTGCTCGCCGAGCTTCCCACGCCGAGCTCGCGCCTGCGGGAGGGAAAGACGCGCCGCGGTCTCGATCGGTAGGCTTTGAACGCTTGGACAAACGATCTTCCGGAGCCGCGATGATGCCCGCAGTCCGCGACTTGCCTGCTGCCTGGCTGGCAGGACCGCGCGAGCCTGCTCACGCGCCCGCTCCGTTCGCGGCGGAGCTTCGCCCAATATTCCAGCCGCTTCCTGATCTCGCGCTCGAAGCCGCGCTCGGGCGGGTCGTAGAACTGCTGGCGGCCGAGCGCTTCGGGAAAGTAGTCCTGGCCGGAGAACGCATCCGGCGCGTCGTGATCGTAGTCGTAGCCCGAGCCGTAGCCTTCCGATTTCATCAGCTTGGTCGGGGCGTTGAGGATGTGCTTGGGCGGCAGCAGCGAGCCCGCCTCCTTGGCGGTGCGCATGGCGGCGCCGATAGGCCACGTAGGCGGCGTTCGACTTCGGCGCGGTCGCGATATAGATCACCGCCTGCGCGATCGCGAGCTCGCCTTCGGGCGAGCCGAGGAAATCGTAGGCGTCCTTCGCGGCATTGCAGATCGACCAGCGCCTGCGGGTCGGCAAGCCCGATGTCCTCGACCGCCATGCGCACCACGCGGCGCGCGAGATAGAGCGGGTCCTCGCCGGCATCGAGCATGCGGCAGAGATAATAGAGCGCGGCGTCGGGATCGGAGCCGCGCACCGACTTGTGCAGCGCCGAGATCAGGTTGTAGTGGCCGTCCTGCTTCTTGTCGTAGATCGGCGCGCGCCGCTGCACCACCTCCTGCAATTGCGGCGGCGTCGAAGGTTTCGCCCGTCGCGCGCCGCGCGCCAGACCTCCTCGGCGAGCGTGAGCGCGGCGCGGCCGTCGCCGTCGGCCATGCGCGACCAGCGAGGCGCGCGCCTCGTCGTCGAGCGGCAGCGTCTTGCCTTCGATCGTCCTCCGCGCGCGCCAGCAGCTTCTCGATCGCCGCGGCGTCGAGCGGCTTGAACACCAGCACGCGCGCGCGCGACAGCAGCGGCGCGATCGAGCTCGAACGACGGATTCTCGGTGGTGGCGCCGACCAGCACGATGGTGCCGTCCTCCATCACCGGCAGGAAGCTGTCCTGCTGCGCGCGGTTGAAGCGGTGGATCTCGTCGACGAACAGCAGCGTCCCCTGCCCGGTCTCGCGGCGCGCGCGCGGCCTCGAACACCTTCTTCGAGGTCGGCGACGCCGGAGAAGATCGCCGAAATCTGCTCGAAATGCAGGTCGGTCGCTTGCGCCAAGCAGCCGCGCCACCGTGGTCTTGCCGGTGCCGGGCGGGCCCCAGAAGATGAGCGAGCCGAGCGAGCGCGTCTCCAGCATGCGCGTGAGCGCGCCGTCGGGACCGAGCAGATGATCCTGCCCGACCACCTCGGCGAGCTTGGTCGGGCCGCAGCTTGTCGGCGAGCGGCCGCGGCGCGTCGCGCTCGAGGCCCGGCGGCGGCGAACAGGCTTGGAGCACCGGGCGGCACGTTTGGCTTCGTGCTCTCCCCGAGGCGCGTGAGCGGCGGGAATCAAGCGCCAGCCTCACCCGGATCGCTTCGCTATCCGACATCCCCGTTGGGAGAGGCGGTCACGACATGTCGCGAACAAAGTCATCCGCTCAACATCACCGAAATCTGCTGCCCGCCGCGCTTGATGGTGATGCGCCAGACGCCGCTCTGCTGGCGCGGTGGCGCGTTCGAGGTCGCGAGTGCTTGGCGATCTTCTGATTGTTGACCGAGAGCACGATGTCGCCGCTTGCTGGAAGCCGATAGCTCTGCGCCGGCGAGCCGTCGGCGATGCTCGACGATGACGACGCCTTCGGCCGGCGGGTCGAGCCGCAGCTCGTCGGCAAGCGCCGGCGAGAGGTTCGACACCTTGGCGCCCGAGGAACGGCGAGCGCGCGCCGATCACGAGCTCGTCGCGCGGCACTCTCGGGGCGGTTTCAAGCGCGATCGGAACGGTCGGCTCGCGGCCCTGCGCGCACGATGCCGAGCTGCGCAGTGCCGCCGAGCGGCTTGGTGGCGAAGCGATAGTCGAAGGCATTGGGGTCGTCGACTGGCTGTGCCGTCGATCGCCGACGATCAGGTCGCTGGTGCGCAGCCCGCCGCGCGCGGCCGGCGCTCCCGCCGTGCGACGCTCGCCACCAGCGCGCCCGTCGGCCGCTTGAGGCCCAAGACTTTCGGCGATCTCCGGCGTCACCGCTTGCAGCCGCGCGCCGAGCCAGGGCCGCTTGACCGCGGTGCCGCCGGTCCTTGGCGGAGGCGACCACGACCCGCACCATGTTGGCGGGGATGGCAAAGCCGATGCCCTGCGAGCCGCCCGAGCGCGAGAAGATCGCCGTGTTGATGCCGACGAGCTTGCCGCGTGAGATCGACCAGCGCGCCGCCGGAATTGCCGGGATTGATGGCGGCGTCGGTCTGGATGAAGAACTGATAGTCGGTGATGCCGACCTGCGTGCGCGCCACCGCCGACACGATGCCGTGGGTCACGGTCTGCCCGACCGCGAACGGATTGCCGATCGCGAGCACCATGATCGCCGACCTGCAGCGCGTCGGGATCGGCTGAACTCGATCGCCGGGAAATCGCTCGCGCGCGTCCTTGATGCGCAGCACGGCGAGGTCGAGCGCTGATCCTTGAGCACGATCTCGGCCTCGAACTCGCGCTTGTCGGCGAGCGAGACTTTGACCTCGGTCGGCGCCCTCGATCGACGTGGTTGTTGGTGACGACGAGCCCGACGGCATCGACGATCACGCCGGAGCCGAGCGACCGCTGCAGCTGCTCGCTCGACGCCGGCATCCGGCACGCCGAAGAACTGGCGGAAGATGCGGGTCGTTCATGAACGGATTGCGGTTCGTGGCGACCACCCGGGCCGCATAGACGTTGACCACGCCGGCGCCGCCCGCTTGACCACCGGCGCGTATGACAACTGCACTTGCGCGCGGAGTCGGGACTTGACGCTGGTCTTCAGCGCGTGCACTTTAAGCGCAGACGGCAGAGCAAAAGAGCGTATCGAAGCGGCGAACGCAGACGCGCAAGCGGCATCGGAAAACCCCGAATCAATGCCGCACATATAGGCGCGCACGCGGGCTCCTTAGAAGGCGGCACTCGCCCACTCAAAGCCGCTGGAAGCGGCCGTCCGAGATCACGCGAACGTAAGCGCGGGTCCCGTCTTCGTTTACGCAGGCCGGAGCAGCTTCCTCGGCGCGCGCCTCGCACCGGCCCGGAATCGCTGCCCTTGGCCTCGACGTCGCGGTCGACGAACTCGATCACCGCCGACCGGCGCGGAATCGCCGTAGCGGAAGCCCGCCTTGAGCACGCGGGTATAGCCGCCATTGCGGTCCTTGTAGCGCGGGCCGATCACGCTCGAACAGCTTCTTGACCATGGCGAGATCGCGCATCTGCGGCGATCGCCTGGCGGCGCGCGTGCAGGTCGCCGCGCTTGCCGAGCGTGACCAGCTTCTCGACGATCGGACGCAGGTCCTTCGCCTTCGGCAGCGTGGTGGTGATCTGCTCGTGCTTGATCAGCGAGGCGGCAGCCATGTTGGCGAACATGGCGCGGCGATGCTCGGATCGCTGCGGTTGAGCTTGCGGTGGGCCTTGCCGTGACGCATCGCGCGTCTCCTTCGAGACAGGGATCAGCAACAGATGATCAGGATCATGTCGCTCGTGGTTCATCCGGATCTCGCCGTCCTGATCCCGCTCAGTAATGATCCTCGAAGCGCTTGGCCAGCTCTTCGATATTCTCGGGCGGCCAGCCCGGCACTTCCATGCCGAGATGGAGTCCCATCTGGGCCAGCACTTCCTTGATCTCGTTGAGCGACTTGCGGCCGAAATTCGGCGTGCGCAGCATCTCGGCTTCGGTCTTCTGCACGAGATCGCCGATGTAGACGATGTTGTCGTTCTTGAGACAGTTGGCCGAGCGCACCGAGCAGCTCGAGCTCGTCGACCTTCTTGAGGAACGCCGGGTTGAACGCGAGGTCGGGGATCGCCTCGGCGACGACCTCCTTGCGCGGCTCCTCGAAGTTCACGAACACGTTGAGCTGGTCCTGCAGGATGCGCGCCGCATAGGCGAGCGCGTCGTCCGGGCTCAGCCGCGCCGTTGGTCTCGATCTGCATGCGTCAGCTTGTCGTAGTCGAGGATCTGGCCCTCGCGGGTGTTCTCGACCTTGTAGGAGACCTTGCGCACCGGCGAATAGAGGCTGTCGACCGGGATCAGGCCGATCGGCGCGTCCTCCGGGCGGTTGCGCTCGGTCGGCACGTAGCCCTTGCCGGTGTTGACCGTGAACTCCATGCGGATCTCGGCGCCCTCGTCGAGCGTGCACAGCACGAGGTCCGGGTTGAGCACGACGATGTCGCCGACCGTCTGGATGTCGCCGGCGGTGACCGTGCCCGGGCCCTGCTTCTTCACCACCATGCGCTTGGGGCCGTCGCCCTGCATCTTGATGGCGATGTCCTTGATGTTGAGCACGATGTCGGTCACGTCCTCGCGCACGCCCGGGATCGAGGAGAACTCGTGCAGCACGCCGTCGATATGCACCGACTGCACCGCGGCGCCCTGCAGCGAGGACAGCAGAATGCGCCGCAGCGCATTGCCGAGCGTCACGCCGAAGCCGCGCTCGAGCGGCTCGGCGACCACGGTCGCCTCGCGCTTGCGGATCGCCGCCGGCGGCGACCTGCAGCTTGTTTGGTCGGATCAGTTCCTGCCAATTCTTCTGGATCGTCACGTTGGCACCCATCGCGTTGAGCGGCGCGGCATTCGTGCCGCGCATCCCACTCCGCCCGTGGGGAAAGATCGGCGGCGGCGGACGCTTCGAGCAGTCCGCCGGATGAGAATATCGTCATTCATACTCGACGCCTCTTGCGCGGACGGCAGCCGTTGTGCGGGATCGGCGTCACGTCGCGGATCGAAGTGATGGTGAAACCGGCCGCCTGCAGCGAACGCAGCGCCGATTCGCGGCCCGAGCCCGGCCCCGCAACCTCGACTTCGAGGGTGCGCATGCCGTGCTCCTGCGCCTTCTTGGCGGCGTCCTCGGCCGCGACCTGCGCCGCATAGGGCGTCGATTTGCGCGAGCCCTTGAAGCCCATGGTGCCGGCCGACGACCAGGCAATGGTGTTGCCCTGAGCGTCGGTGATGGTGATCATGGTATTGTTGAACGACGCATTCACGTGCGCGACGCCGGAGGCGATATTCTTGCGTTCGCGCCGGCGGACGCGGGTGGCTTCTTTGCCCATTCTCGATCCTTTCGCGGCCCGGCGACCGGCCGATCCGCACGTAGCCGTGACGGTTCCTACTTGCCGCGCTTCGAGTTACTTCTTCTTGCCGGCAATCGGCTTTAGCCGGGCCCTTGCGGGTGCGGGCATTGGTATGGGTGCGCTGGCCGCGGACCGGCAGTCCACGGCGATGGCGCAACCCTCGGTAGCAGCCGAGGTCCATCAGCCGCTTGATGTTCATGGCGACCTCGCGCCGCAGATCGCCTTCGACGATGTAGTCGCGGTCGATCACTTCGCGAATCTGCAGCACCTCCTGGTCGGTCAGCTGGGACACCCGGCGCTCGTCGGAATCGCCTACTTTCTCCATGATTTCCATTGGCCTTTGGCCGGGCCGATCCCATGGATGTATTGCAATGCAATAATAACGCGTTTGTTGGTCGGGATATTGACGCCGGCGATGCGGGCCACGGTCAGTTCACTCCTGATGTGACCGGCGCCGAATGCGAACAGGCCGCCGCCGCATGTCGATTCCATGTCGACACGAGGGTTCACAAACAGTAAAACGCGACACGCCTGCCCATTCGCCGCTGCGGCCCGGCATCGTTGAACCTCTCCGACTGGATATGCGAGGCTTATTAATGGATCTATCGTGCGTTTCGTCAACCTCCGCTGGCGATCTGACTTTCGCGCGCCGCATGGTTTCCGCTTTGGCCTGCGCGCAGGTTTCGCCTCTTGACGCCTTTGGGCGGCTTTCGGCCGCGCCGGCGGCGGGCCGGTTCGGCGGGCATTCGTCTTGCCTGGCCTTTTCGGCCGAGCGGCCTTTGACCGGATTGGCGGCTAGCGGCCTGCCTGCGGCCGGTTCACGGCGGCTGCTCTGATTCTGGCGCTTCGCGCGAGGCCTTCTGGCCGCTTCACGGGCCACTACGCTTGCAGCCTCGATCTGCGGCGGCACATCGCGTCGCGCAGATCGGCGCCATGCCGTCGATCGTGCGGAGCACGCTCTGCAACGCGATAGTAGTCACCAGCGGCGCGGTCTGGTCGCGATAGGCCGCGAGCCGCCGTCGCAACACGTCCGGATTGTCGTCCGTCACGCAGCGGCTCGCCCGCGCGCCTTCATCTCGGCGATACGCGGCTCGATGCGCTCGGAGCAGCGCGCCTCGTCGACCCGCAGTTCGATCACGGCGTCGAGCTTGAGGCCTCTTGTCCTTGCAGCATACGGTCGAGCGCGACCGCCTGCGGCACCGTGCGGGGAAGCCGTCCAGGATGAAGCCCTTTGCGCGCGTCGGGCTGGTCGATGCGGTCGGCGACGATCGCTACCACCACGTCGTCGGGCACCAGCGCGCCCGCGCGCCATGATGTCCTTGGCGCGCAGCGCCGACCGGCGCTGCCGGCCTTGACCGCCGCCACGCAGCATGTCGCCGGTCGAGAGCTGCACCAGGCCGTGTTGTTGCGACCAGACGCTGCGCTTGCGTGCGCCTTGCCCGCCCCCGGCGGCCCGAGCAGGATCAACCTCATCTCCGCCGTCCCCGCAGCTTCGACCGCTTGATCAGGCCTTCATATTGGTGCGCCAGCAGATAACCCTGGATCTGTGCCACCGTGTCCATGGTGACGCTGACCACGATCAGCAGCGAGGTGCCGCCGAAATAGAACGGCACCGCCGCGTAGGAGATCAGGATTTCCGGCAACAGGCAGACGATCGCCAGATAGGCCGCGCCGATCACCGTGATGCGCGAGAGCACGTAGTCGATGTACTCGGCGGTGCGCTCGCCCGGCCGGATGCCGGGGATGAAGCCGCCGTGCTTCTTGAGATTGTCGGCGGTCTCGGTCGGGTTGAACACGATCGCCGTATAGAAGAAGGCGAAGAAGACGATGAGCGCGATGTAGAGGATGAGGAACAGCGGCCGCCCGTGGCCGAGCTGCGTGGTGATCGGCGTTGAACCATTCCGGCCCCTGCCCGGCGTTGAAGTTGGCGACCGTCGTCGGCAGCAGCAGCAGCGAGGAGGCGAAGATCGGCGGGATCACGCCGGAGGTGTTGAGCTTGAGCGGCAGGTGCGAGGACTGGCCCTCGAACATGCGGTTGCCGACCTGGCGCTTGGGATACTGGATCAGCAGCCGGCGCTGCGCGCGCTCCATGAACACGATGAAGGCGATCACCGCGACCGCCATCACCAGCACGCACGAGGATGAGCCGGTCGACAGCGCGCCCTGGCGGCCGAGCTCGAGCGTGCCGGCGATCGCGGAGGGCAGCTCCGCCACGATGCCCGACATGATGATCAGCGAAATGCCGTTGCCGATGCCGCGCGCGGTGATCTGCTCGCCGAGCCACATCAGGAACATGGTGCCGCCGGTGAGCGTGATGCACGGTCGAGATGCGGAAGAACAGCCCGGATCGGTGACGACGTTGCCGGCGCCTTCGAGCCCGATCGCGATGCCGTAGGCCTGGAACGCCGCCAGCAGCACGGTGAGATAGCGCGTGTACTGGTTGATCATCTTGCGGCCCTGCTCGCCCTCCTTCTTGAGCTGCTCGAGCGTGGGCGACACCGTCGTCATCAGCTGGATGATGATCGAGGCCGAGATGTACGGCATGATGTTGAGCGCGAAGATCGCCATCCGGTGGATGCCGCCGCCGGCGAACATGTTGAACATGCCGAGGATGCCGCCGGCCTGCGTGCGGAAGATCTGGTCCCAGGCGGAGGGATCGATGCCGGGCAGCGGGATGTAGGTGCCGAAGCCGGTAGACCAGCAGCGCGCCGAGCGTGAACCAGATGCGCTTCTTGAGCTCCTCGGCCTTGGCGAGCGCCGAGAAATTGAGATTGGCTGCCAGTTGTTCTGCTGCAGAGACCATGCGCTGAAGCTCCCTGTTCCGCCACGCCCGAGATGTCCGGCCGCTCGCGTCCGCTATATAGGGGAGTCGGGACGCCCGGCTTCCGGTAGGGCGTCAGGTCGGCCGCCTGTTCGGCTCGCTCCGGCTTCGGCGCCAGGATCTCGACCGAGCCGCCGGCCTTCTCCACCGCGGCAACCGCGGATTTCGACGCCCCCCAGACCGAGAAGGCGACCTTGGCCTTGATCTCGCCGGAGCCGAGGAGCCGCACCCCGTCCTTGGCGCGCCGCAGCACGCCGGCCTTGACCAGGGCCGCGGCGTCGATCGGTGGCGCCGGCGTCGAGCTTGCCGGCGTCGATCGCCTGCCTGCACGCGGCCGAGATTGATCTCGTTGAGCTTGCGCGCGAACGGCGTGTTCTTGAAGCCGCGCTTGGGCAGCCGCGCGGTGCAGCGGCATCTGGCCGCCCTCGAAGCCTTTGATGCGCACGCCGGAGCGCGCGGTCTGCCCTTGCCGCCGCGGCCGCCGGTCTTGCCGCTGCCGGAGCCGATGCCGCGGCCGATGCGGTTGCGCTTCTTGCGCGCGCCCGGCCGGTCGGCGAGTTCGTGAAGTTTCATCGCTCGTCCCTCCGTTCGCCGTCATGCCCGGCCTGACGCCGGGCATCCATCGACTCGACCGCATGCCCGGACGTCGCCTTGCCGGGTCATGCCCGGCCGATTACGGACCGCTTGCTCCTCGCACCACGCGCACGAGGTGCGCCACCTTGGCGATCATGCCGCGGGTCTGCGGCGTGTCCGGCAAGCTCGCGCGACGCGGCCGATGCTGGTTGAGACCTGAGCCCGATCAGCGTCTCGCGCTGGCGTGTGATGGCGGCGCGATCGGGCTGCCGATCTGCTGGACCTTGATGGTCTTGTCCGCGCTCTTCGACTGTTCATCGCGGCCTCCCGGCATGCCGCGCGTCGATCAATCGGCCGCCTGCTCGGCCTCGCCGGCGTCGCGGCGGCGCGCCTGCAGGGCCGAGACCTTGATGTTGCGGCGCGCGGCAACCGCGCGCGGCGAATCCTGACGCTTGAGCGCGTCGAAGGTCGCGCGCACCATGTTGTAGGGGTTCGACGAGCCGAGCGATTTCGCCACCACGTCCTGCATGCCGAGCGTCTCGAACACCGCGCGCATCGGGCCGCCGGCGATGATGCCGGTGCCGGGCGGCGCCGCGCGCAGAAGACGCTTGCCGGCGCCGTGGCGGCCGTGCACGTCGTGGTGCAGCGTGCGGCCCTTCGCGCAGCGGCACGCGGATGAGCCCGCGCTTGGCGGCTTCGGTCGCCTTGCGGATCGCCTCCGGCACCTCGCGCGCCTTGCCGTGGCCGAAGCCGACCCGGCCCTTCTCGTCGCCGACGACGACCGAGCGCGGCAAAGCCGAAGCGGCGGCCGCCCTTCACCACCTTGGCCACACGATTGATGTGGACGAGCTTGTCGGTGAATTCGCTGTCGCGCTCGTCGCCGTCCTCGTCCGCGTCGCGTGGTTCACGTGCCATATCGCTCAGTTCCATTTCGTTCGGGCCGCGCCCGTCCATCATGTCATCAGAAATTCGAGCCCGCCCTCGCGCGCGGCCTCGGCCAGCGCCTTGACGCGGCCGTGATAGAGATAGCCGCCGCGGTCGAACACCACGTCCTTGACGCCCTTCTTCGGCCGCCCGCTCGGCGACCAGCTTGCCCACCGCCTTGGCCGCGTCGACGTTGGCGCCGGTCTTGAGCTGACTCCGCGCATGTCCTTTTCGATCGACGACGCGCAGACGCGAGCGTCTCGCCCTTCAGGTCGTCGATCACCTGCGCGTAGATGTGCTTGGAGGAGCGGAACACCGACAGCCGCGCGCGCTCGCCGGCGGCGCGCTTGATGCTGCCGCACGCACCTTCGCGGTCCGCCGCATCGTTCGATCAGTGACTGTCGCCATCGGCCAGCTCCCATCTACTTCTTCTTGCCTTCCTTGCGGAAGATGCGTTCGCCGGCGTATTTGATGCCCTTGCCCTTGTAGGGCTCCGGCGTGCGGAAGCTCGCGGATCTCGGCCGCGACCTGCCCGACCTTCTGCGCGGTCGATGCCGGTGATCACGATCTCGGTCGGCTTCGGCGTCGCGATCGTGATGCCTTCCGGGATCGGATAGACGATGTCGTGGGCTGTAGCCGAGCGCGAGCTGCAGGTTCTTGCCCTGCACCGCCGCGCGGTAGCCGACGCCGGTGATCTCGAGCCGCCGCTCGTAACCCTTGGTGACGCCGGCGATCAGGTTGGCGACCAGCGTGCGTGAGGTGCCCCATTGCGCACGCGCGCGCTTGGTCTCGGCGCGTGGATCGACCTTGATCTCGCCGCCTCGAGTCTTGGCCGCCACGTCGTCGTGCAGGACGAGCTGCAGCGCGCCCTTCGGGCCCTTCACCTTGACGGTCTGGCCCTCGACGTTGGCGGTGACGCCGGCGGGGATCGGCACCGGCTTTTTCCGACACGCGACATGGCTCTAATCCATTGGTTCCGGCCTAGAACACCGTACAGAGAATTTCGCCGCCCACATTGGCGTCGCGGGCGTCGTGATCGGCCATGACGCCCTTGGGCGTCGAGACGATCGCGACGCCGAGGCCGTTGTTGATGCGCGGCAGGTTCCTGACCGAGGCATAGACCCGCCGGCCCGGCTTCGACACGCGCGAGATTTCGCGGATCACCGGCGCGCCGTCGAAATATTTGAGCTCGATCTCGAGCTCGCGAGCGCCCTCGCGTGCTCGACCGCCGCGTAGCCGCGGATGATAGCCTTCGTTCTTGAGCACGTCGAGCACGCTCACGCGCAGCCGCGAAGCCGGGCGTCGAGACCTTCGCTTTGTTGCGCATCTGCGCGTTGTGGATGCGGGCGATCATGATCGCCGAGCGGATCGTTCAACGCCATCGATCAGATCCTCCCTACCAGCTCGACTTGAGCAGGCCCGGAATCATGCCCTTGGAGCCGAGGTCGCGCAGCGCGATGCGCGACAGCTTGTGCTTGCGGTAGTAGCCGCGCGGCCGCCCGTCATCTCGCAGCGGTTGCGGATGCGGGTGGCAGAGGAATTGCGCGGCAGTTCCGCGAGCTTGAGCACGGCGGCGAAGCGCTCTTCCATCGGCTTGTGCGTGTCGCGCGCGATCGCCTTGAGCCGCGCGCGCCGGCCCGAAAATTTCTTGGCCAGCCGGCGGCGCCGGCTGTTCTTCTCGATCGAACTCTTCTTCGCCATTTAGGTCTCCTGGCTTTCCGCGTTTGAGGGCTTTCGCCCTCACTGCCGGAACGGGAAGTTGAAAGCCGTCAACAGCGCGCGCGCCTCGTCGTCCGTTTGCGCGCTGGTGCAGACCGTGATGTCCATGCCCCAGATGTCGGCCGCCTTGTCGTAGTCGATCTCCGGGAAGATGATGTGCTCCTTGATGCCGAGCGTGTAGTTGCCGCGGCCGTCGAAGCTCTTCGGCGTTCAGGCCGCGGAAGTCGCGCACGCGCGGCAGCGCGATGTTGATCAGCCGGTCGACGAAACTCGTACATGCGCGCTCTTGCGCAGCGTCACCTTGCAGCCGATCGCCTGGCCGTGCGCGCAGCTTGTAGGTGGCGATCGATTTGCGCGCCTTGGTGATCACCGCCTTCTGGCCGGCGATCAGCGCGAGATCGGCGGCGGCCGACTCGACCTTCTTGCGGTCGGCGACGCCTTCGCCGATGCCCATGTTGATGACGACCTTCTCGATCACCGGCACCTGCAATGCAGGTTCTTGTAGCCGAACTGCTCGGTGAGCTTGCTTGCGCACCACCTCCTCGAAATGCGTCCTGCAGCCGCGCCGTGCACTCCGGCTCGCTCGCGCGTTGCGGCCGGCGCTGCGCTTCTCGCCTTGCCGTCGGGCGCTTGCCGCCCTTCTCGCCGGCTTCGCCGCCTTGCGCCCTTGCCGCCCTTCGGCCCTTGCGCCTGCTGGCCGCTTGTCGCCCTTGTCGGGCCTTCGGAGCCTTGTCGGCCTGTCGGAGCCTTCTCGGCCTTCTTGTCCGTCTTGTCGTCCTTGTCAGCCATCGATCTCGACTCCCGAACGCTTGGCGACGCGCACCTTCTTGCGGTCGCGGCCTTCGCCCACGAGCTTGAATCCGACCCGCGTCGGCTTGCCGTCCTTCGGATCGGCCAGCGCCAGATTCGAGCAGGTGGACCGGCGCCTCCTGGAGATGATGCCGCCCTCCTGCGGCGCGCTCTGCTTCTGGTGGCGCTTGACCATGTTGACGCCGCGCACCAGCGCGCGCGCCTCGGTCGGGCGCACCTCGATCACCTCGCCGGTGCGGCCCTTGTCGCGGCCGGCGAGCACGATCGACCTTGTCGCCCTTCCTGATCTTCGCCGCCATCACAGCACCTCCGGCGCGAGCGAGATGATCTTCATGTGGTTCTTCGCGCGCAGCTCGCGCGGCACCGGCCCGAAGATGCGGGTGCCGACCGGCTCCATCTGCGGGTTGATCAGCACCGCGGCGTTGCGGTCGAAGCGGATGATCGAGCCGTCGGCGCGCTTGATGTCCTTGCGAGATGCGCACGATCACCGCCTTCATCACGTCGCCCTTCTTGACGCGCGCCGCGCGGGATCGCCTCCTTCACCGAGACGACGATGACGTCGCCGATGGTGGCGTACTTGCGCTTGGAGCCGCCCAGCACCTTGATGCACATGACGCGACGCGCGCCGGAATTGTCCGCCACGTCGAGGTTGGTCTGCATCTGGATCATGATGCTCTCCTCGCTTCTTCTTCATGCGCATGCGACCTTTCGTCACGTCGATGCTGTCCGACGACCTGCTTTTCTCTCGCGCACCACGGCCCCAGCGCTTGAGCTTGGAGATCGGCCGGTGCTCCTCGATCCACACGATGTCGCCGATCGTGAACTCGTTCTTCTCGTCGTGGGCGTAGTATTTCTTCGAGCGCCGCACCGTCTTCTTCGAACAGCGGATGGGTGAAGCGGCGCTCGACGCGCACCACCATGCGTCTTGTCCTGCTTGTCGCTCACCACGACGCCTTGCAGGCTGCGCTTCGGCATCTCCGGTCCTTCTCAGCCTTCGGCGTGCGCTTCTGCCGCAGCGATGGTCTTGATGCGGGCGATATCGCGGCGCACCTCGCGCACCCGCGTCGTGTTTTCCAACTGCCCGGTCGCGCGCTGGAAGCGCAGGTTGAACTGCTCCTTCTTGAGCTTGCAGCACCTCGTCGTCGAGCTGGTCGACGGTCATCGCCCGGATCATCGGCTTCAGCTTCATGACACGCCTCACTCGCTGCGATGCGCTCGACGAAGCGCGTCTTGATCGGCAGCTTGGCCGCGGCCAGCGCCAGCGATCTTGCGCGCACCTCGACGCTGACGCCGTCGATCTCGAACAGGATGCGGCCGGGCTTGACGCGCGCCACCCAGCAGTTCCGGCGTGCCTTGCCCGAGCCCATGCGCACTTCGAGCGGCTTCTTCGAGACCGGCACGTCCGGGAAGACGCGGATCCAGACCCGGCCCGGCGCGCTTCATGTGGCGCGGTGAGCGCGCGGCGCGCGGCTTCGATCTGGCGCGCGGTGATCCGCTCGGGCTCGAGCGCCTTCAAGCCGAACTGGCCGAAGGCGAGCGACATCGCACTGAGGCGCAGCCGTGGATACGGCCCTTGTGCGCCTTGCGGAATTTGGTGCGCATCGGTTGCAGCATGACGTGATCGCCTTTTCTCACTCACGCTGCGCTCGCTCACGCCGCATCGCGCGCGCGGGCGGCCGGCCTCGGCTTCGGCCATGCTGCTTGTCCTGCGCCATCGGATCGTGCTCCATGATCTCGCCCTTGAAGATCCAGACCTTGACGCCGCAGGTGCCGTAGGTGGTGAACGCGGTGGCGACGCCGTAGTCGACGTCGGCGCGCAGCGTGTGCAGCGGCACGCGGCCCTCGCGATACCACTCCATGCGCGCGATCTCGGCGCCGCCGAGCCGGCCCGAGCAGTTGATGCGGATGCCGCCGGCGCCGAGCCGCATCGCCGACTGCACCGCGCGCTTCATGGCGCGGCGGAAAGCGACGCGGCGCTCGAGCTGCTGGGCGATCGATTCGGCGACAAGCTGCGCGTCGAGCTCGGGCTTGCTGATCTCGACGATGTTGATGACCGACGTCGCTGTCGGTGAGCTCGGCCGACCTCTCGCCGCAGCTTCTCGATAGTCGGCGCCCTTCTGCCGATGACGACGCCTGGCCGCGCCGAATGGATGGTGACGCGGCACTTCTTGTGCGGCCGCTCGATCACGATCTTCGACACCGCCGCCTGCTTGAGCTCCTTCCATCAGCGCCTCGCGGATCTTCATGTCCTCGTGCAGCAGCGACCCGTAGCTCGGTCTTGCCGGCGAACCAGCGCGAGTCCCAGGTGCGGTTGATGCCCAGCCGCAGCCTCGATCGGATTGACCTTCTGACCCATATTTCTCTCCCTGGCCCTAGGCCTGCGCCTCGACCTCGACGCACCACGATGGTGAGGTTCGAGAACGGCTTGAAAATCTTGCCGGCGCGGCCGCGCGCAGCGGCATGTGAGCGCTTGAGCACCAGCGCCTTGCCGACATGCGCCTCGCACCACGACGAGGTCGTCGACGTCGAGGTCGTGATTGTTCTCGGCGTTGGCGATTGGCTGATTCCAGGCACTTTGCGCACGTCGCGGGCGATGCGCTTGCGCGAGAATTCGAGATCGGCGAGCGCGGCCGCGACCTTCTTGCCGCGGATGAGCTGCGCCAGCAGGTTGAGCTTCTGCGGGCTCACCCGCGGCAGCATGCGGGCGACGGCCTTCGCCTCGGTGTCGGAGGGGAGCGCTCGCGCGCCTTCTTGCTCGGACGCTCGCTCCCGCCTCACGATGCGCCGCCTGCGGGCGCGGATGCCGGCGCGGCGGCCGGCGCCGCACCTGAAGCTGCCGGCGCTCCCGGCCTGAGGCGCCGCATGGCCTCGCGGTCCGAGGAATGACCGTAGAACGAGCGCGTCGGCGCGAACTCGCCGAACTTGTGCCCGACCATCTCCTCGGTGACGATCACCGGGATGTGCTTCTGGCCGTTGTAGACGCCGAAGGTGAGCCCGACGAACTGCGGCAGGATGGTAGAGCGGCGCGACCAGATGCTGATCATCTCGTGGCGACCCGACGACCGCGCGGCATCCGCCTTCTTGAGCAGATAGCCGTCGACAGAACGGACCTTTCCAGACCGAACGGCGCCACTATCGCTACCCCTTTAACTGACACGCGGGCCTGCTGACCGTCATCCTGAGGTGCGAGCGAAGCGAGCCCTCGAGAAGATGAGCGGCCGATGAGCCCGGGCCGTCGCCCTTCGAGGCTCGGCGCTGCGCGCCGAGCACCTCAGGGTGACGGAATGAAGATCGATTTCCATCACACTCGCTTTTCTTCTTCCGCGCGTGGCGGCTCAGCATGATGAACTTCGCCGTCGCTTTGTTCTTGCGGGTCTTTCGGCCCTTGGTCGGCTTGCCCCACGGCGTCACCGGATGGCGGCCGCCGCGGGTTCGGCCCGCCGAGCGGATGATCCACCGGGATTCATCTGCCTCGCCGCGACGCTGGCCGCGCCGGCCCATCCAGCGCGTGCGCCCCGCTTTGCCGATCGAGATGTTCATGTTGTCGGGGTTCGACACCGCGCCGATCGTGGCGATGCAGCGGCCGTGCACCAGCCGCTGCTCGCCGGAATTGAGCCGAAGGATGACGTAGGCGCCGTCGCGGCCGACGATCTGCGCATAGGTGCCGGCCGAACGCGCGATCTGGCCGCCCTTGCCGACCTTGAGCTCGATGTTGTGGATGATGGTGCCGACCGGAATGTTGGCGAGCGGCATGGCGTTGCCCGGCTTCACGTCGACATATTCGCCGGCCACCACCGTGTCGCCGGCGGCAAGGCGTTGCGGCGCCAGGATGTAGGCGAGTTCGCCGTCCTCGTATTTGATCAGTGCGATGAAGCCGGTGCGGTTCGGATCGTATTCGAGGCGCTCGACCTTGGCCGGCGCATCGAACCGGCGGCGCTTGAAGTCGATCTTGCGGTAGGCCTGCTTGTGGCCGCCGCCGCGGTAAGCGCGCGGTGATGCGCCCGCCGCTGTTGCGGCCGCCGCTCGAATTCTGCCCCTCGGTCAGCGCCTTTACCGGCGCACCGGTATGCAGGCCGGAGCGGTCGACGAGGCACGAGCTGCCGCTGGCCGGGCGTGACCGGATTGTAGCTCTTAAGTGCCATCGCGCCTCGCTCCCTACAGGTCCCGTGGTCACGTCGATGCGCTGACCCTCTTCCAGGGTCACGATGGCGCGCTTGGTGTCCGCCTGCAGCCCGTGGCCGCCGCGGAACGCCTTCCACTTGCCGCGCTGCCGCAGCGTGTTGCACGCTCTTGACCTTCACGTCGAACAGCTTCTCCACCGCTTCCTTGATCTGCGGCTTGGTCGCCGCCAGCGTCACCTTGAACACCACCTTGCTCTGCTCGGAGGCGTTGGTCGCCTCCTCGGTGATCACCGGCGCGATGATCACGTCGTAGTGGCGCGGATCCTTGGTGCTCATTTGAACCGCGCCTCCAGCGCGTCGACCGCGGCGCTGAGTGAGCACCAGCGTTGTCGCCGGCGCAGCGACGTCATAGACGTTGATGCCCGGCGACCGGCAGCACGTCGATGTTCGGCAGATTGCGCGCCGCGTGCGCGACGTCGGCTCCCACCTCGGCGCCGTCGATGATCAGCGCGTTGGAGAGGCCGAGCTTCGCGAACTGCGCTGCGCAGCGCCTTGGTCTTGGCTTCCTTCACGCTCAGCGCCTCGATGACGATGATGCCGTCGTCCCTGGCCTGGCCGAGAGCGGTGCCTGAGCGCAGAGCGCGCGCACCTTCTTCGGCAGGCCGATGGCATGACTGCGCATGAGCGGACCGAACGAGCGGCCACCGCCGCGGAACAGGTTGACCCGCGCCGACCGCGTGGCGGGCCGAGCCGGTGCCCTTCTGCCGGTACATCTTCTGCCGGTGCGGTTGATCTCGGCGCGGTTCTTCACCTCGTGGGTGCCGCGCTGGCGTTTGGCGAGCTGCCACACCACGCAGCGCTGAATGAGGTCGGTGCGCGGCTCGAGCCCGAAAATGGCGTCGGACACCGTGACCGAGCCGGATCCTTGCCGCCGAGGGTGGTGACTTCTGAGCTCCATGTCACGCGCCCTTTGCCGCTGGCTCGGCCGGCGCGCTAGGCTCGGCGGCGCCGTCGTCTCCGCCGCGGCCGGCCTCGGCTGCCGCGCCGGCGAGCTTGAACCTTGCCGGGCTTCGGCACGCCGTCGGAAGTTTCTTCTTCACCGGCGTCGCGCACCGTGATCCAGCCGCCCTTGACGCCGGGGACGCGCCCTCGACCAGGATCAGTCCGCGCTCGACGTCGGTCTGCACGACCTTCAGATTGAGCGTGGTCACGCGCTCGACGCCCATGTGGCCCGGCCATCTTCTTGTTCTTGAAGGTCTTGCGCCGGGATCCTGCCGGCCGCCGGTCGAGCCGTGCGAGCGGTGGGAGGCCGAAACGCCGTGGCTCGCCGCGAAGCTCCAGCGAAGTTCCAGCGCTTCATCGGGCCGGCGAAACCCTTGCCGGTCGAGGTGCCGGTCACGTCGACATACTGGCCGACGACGAAGTGGTCGGCGGTGATCTCGGCGCCGACCGGGGATCAGCGCGTCGGCATCGACGCGAAACTCGGCGAGCTTGCGCTTGGGCTCGACCTTTGCGACGGCGAAATGGCCGCGCGTCGGCCTTGGTCGTGCGCTGCACCTTGCGCACGCCGGAGCCGAGCTGGAGCGCGACGTAGCCGTTGTCCTCCTGGTGCGGTGGGCGACGACCTGGCAATTGCCCAGCCGCAGCACCGTCACCGGCACGTGCTCGCCGCTCTCGGTGAAAAGCCGCATCATCCTGATCTTCTGTGCGATCACCCCGGAACGCATTGCAACTCCCCTTCCGCGCCTCAGAGCTTGATCTCGACGTCGACGCCGGCGGCGAGATCGAGCTTCATCAGCGCATCCGACCGTTTGCGGCGTCGGATCGACGATGTCGAGCAGCGCGCTTATGGTGCGCATTTCGAACTGCTCGCGGCTCTTCTTGTCGATGTGCGGCGAGCGGTTGACGGTGAACTTCTCGATCTGGGTCGGCAGCGGAATCGGCCCGCGCACCTGTGCGCCGGTGCGCTTGGCGCGTGTTGACGATCTCCGCGCGTCGACGCATCGAGGATACGATGATCGAACGCCTTTGAGCCGGATGCGGATGTTCTGGCCGTTCATGGTGCCTCGATGACGGACGCATGACGCCGACGACAGATGATCTGTCGCCGCCGAAGCCGTCTGCTTCATTATCCGTCCTCTGTTCTGTGTCGTCCGTCATTGCTACTCAACGATGCTCGCGACCACGCCGGCGCCGACCGTGCGCCCGCTCCTCGCGGATGGCGAAGCGCAGCTTTCCTCCATCGCGATCGGAACGATCAGCGTCACTTCCATGGCGATGTTGTCGCCCGGCATCACCATCTCCGGTGCCTTCGGCAGCGTCACCACGCCGGTCGTCGTCGGTGGTGCGGAAGCAGAACTGCGGACGATAGTTGGTGAAGAACGGGGTGTGGCGTCCGCCCTCCTCCTTGGTGAGGATGTAGGCCTCGGCCTTGAACTTGGTGTGGCTTCACCGAGCCGGGCTTGCACAGCACCTGGCCGCGCTCCACCTCTTCGCGCTTGATGCCGCGCAGCAGGCAGCCGACGTTGTCGCCGGCTTGGCCCTGATCGAGCAGCTTGCGGAACATCTCGACGCCGGTGACCACCGTCTTCTGCGTCGGGCTGGATGCCGACGATCTCGACTTCTCGCCGACCTTGATGACGCCGCGCTCGATGCGGCCGGTGCAGACGGTGCCGCGGCCTGAGATCGAGAACACGTCTTCGACCGGCATCAGGAACGGCTGGTCCTTCGACGCTCGGGTTGCGGAATGTACTCGTCGACCGCCTTCATCAGCGCCCCGATCGAAGTCCTGCCCAGCTCCTCGTTCTTGCCTTCGAGCGCCATCAGCGCCGAGCCCTTGACGCACCGGAATCTTGTCGCCGGGGAAATTGTATTTGGAGAGAAGCTCGCGGACTTCGAGCTCGACCAGCTCGAGTGAAGCTTCGGGATCGTCCGACCATGTCGACCTTGTTGAGATAGACGACCAGCGCCGGCACGCCGACCTGGCGGGCGAGCAGGATGTGCTCGCGGGTCTGCGGCATCGGGCCGTCGGCGGCGCGAGACCACCAGGATGGCGCCATCCATCTGCGCGGCGCCGGTGATCATGTTCTTCACGTAGTCGGCGTGGCCGGGGCAGTCGACGTGGGCGTAAGTGGCGCTTGTCGGTCTCGTACTCGACGTGGGCGGTCGCGATGGTGATGCCGCGCGGCCTTCTCCTCCGGCGCCTTGTCGATCTGATCGTAGGCGGTGAATTTCGCCTCGGCCCTTCCGGCCAGAACCTTGGTGATCGCCGCGGTCAGCGTCGTCTTGCCATGATCGACATGGCCGATCGTTCCGATGTTGCAATGCGGCTTGGTGCGCTGGAATTTCTCCTTGGCCATTGTTCGGCTCCTCGGCTGTTAGTCAAAATCTGGCGATCCGTGCTCATGGTCGCCACCGGCTCAGGCGTACTTCGCCTGAACTCTCGGCGGCGACCGCCTGGGGCACTTGCTCGTAGTGGTCGAACTGCATCGTGAAGGTGGCGCGGCCCTGGCTCATGGAGCGCAGGTTGTTGACGTAGGAGAACATGTTGGCGAGCGGCACCATCGCGTTGATGACGTTGGCGTTGCCGCGCATGTCCTGGCCCTGGATCTGGCCGCGGCGCGAGTTGAGGTCGCCGATCACCGAGCCGGTGTACTCCTCCGGCGTCACCACCTCGACCTTCATGATCGGCTCGAGCAGCACCGAGGCGCCCTTCTGCAGCGCCTCGCGCATCGCGGCGCGCGCCGCAGATCTCGAAGGCCATCGCCGACGAGATCGACGTCGTGGTAGGCGCCGTCGATCGAGCGCTCACCTTGACGTCGACCACCGGGAAGCCGGCGAGCACGCCGGCGCCGAGCACCGACTTCGAGGCCCTTCTCGACCGCCGGGACGAACTCCTTCGGCACCGCGCCGCCGACCACGTCGTTCTCGAACTCGAAGCCGATGCCGGGCGTCGTCGGCTCGGCGACGATCTTGACGCGCGCGAACTGGCCGTGGCCGCCGGTCTGCTTCTTGTGCGTGTAGTCGACCGGTGACCGGCCGGGTGATCTTCTCGCGATAGGCAACCTGCGGCGCGCCGATATTGGCGTCGACCTTGTAGGTGCGCTTGAGGATATCGACCTTGATGTCGAGGTGCAGTTCGCCCATGCCCTTGATGATGGTCTGCCCGGATTCTGTGATCGGTTGTGACGCGGAACGAGGGATCCTCGGCCACGAGCTTGGCGAGCGCGACGCCGAGCTTCTCCTGGTCGGCCTTCGACTTCGGCTCGATCGCGATCTCGATCACCGGCTCGGGAAATTCCATCTTCTCGAGGATCACCGCCTTCTGCGGATCGCACAGCAGTGTCGCCGGTGCGCACTCCTTGAGGCCGGCCAGCGCCACGATGTCGCCGGCATAAGCCTCCTTGATGTCCTCGCGGTTGTTGGCGTGCATCAACAGCATGCGGCCGATGCGCTCCTTGCGATCCTTGGTCGAGTTGAGCACGCCTGGTGCCGCTGTCGAGCGTGCCCGAGTAGATGCGGCAGAAGGTGATGGTGCCGACGAACGGGTCGTCCATGATCTTGAACGCCAGGATCGACAGCGGCTCGGTGTCGGACGGGCTGGCGCACGACCTCGTTGCCCTTGAGGTCGACGCCCTTGATCGGCGGCACGTCGAGCGGCGACGGCAGAAAATCGACCACGGCGTCGAGCAGCGGCTGCACGCCCTTGTTCTTGAAGGCGGAGCCGCACAGCACCGGGAAGAACGCGCTCGAGGATCGTCGCCTTGCGGATGAGGCGTCTTGAGCGTCGCCTCGTCGGGCTCTTGCCTTCGAGGTAGGCGGTCATCACGTCGTCGTCGAGCTCGACCGCGGCCTCGATCAGCTTCTCGCGATATTCCCTGGCCTGGTCCATCGAGATCGGCGGGGATTTCGATGTCGTGATATTTGGCGCCGAGCGTCTCGTCGTCCCAGACCACGCCGACCATGCGCACGAGATCGATGATGCCCTTGAACTGCTTCTCGGCGCCGATCGGCAGCTGGACGGCGACCGGCCTGGCGCCCGAGCCGATCGACTGATGTCCTCGAGGCACTGGAAGAAATCCGCGCCGATCTTGTCCATCTTGTTGGCAGAACACGATGCGCGGAACGCTTGTAGCGGTCGCCCTGGCGCCAGACCGTCTCGGTCTGCGGCTCGACGCCCTGGTTGGAGTCGAGCACGCAGACGGCGCCGTCGAGCACGCGCGAGCGAGCGCTCGACCTCGATGGTGAAGTCGACGTGGCCGGGCGTGTCGATGATGTTGAGCCGCTTGTCGTTCCAGAACGCGGTGGTCGCGGCCGACGTGATGGTGATGCCGCGCTCCTGCTCCTGCTCCATCCAGTCCATGGTCGCGGCGCCCTCGTGCACCTCGCCCATCTTGTGGCTCTTGCCGGTGTAATAGAGGATCCGCTCGGTCGTGGTCGTCTTGCCGGCGTCGATGTGGGCCATGATGCCGAAGTTGCGGTAGTCCTCGATCGGGTGGGTGCGGGGCATGGCGAAGAATTCCTTCGCTGTCGCCGGCTGTCACCAGCGATAGTGCGAGAAGGCGCGGTTGGCTTCCGCCATCCGGTGCGTGTCCTCGCGCTTCTTCACGGCGTTCCCCTGCTGTTCGACGCGTCGAGCAGCTCGGCGGAGAGCCGCTCGGTCATGCGTCTTCTCGTTGCGGTCGCGCGCGGCCGAGATGATCCAGCGGATGCCGAGCGCCTGGCGGCGCGACGGTGCGCACCTCGACCGGCACCTGATAGGTGGCGCCCGCCGACGCGCCGCGAACGCACCTCGATCGACGGCATCACGTTGTCGAGCGCCTGCTGGAACACGGTGATCGGATCCTGCCGCTTGGTCTTGCCCTCGATCGATGTCGAGCGCGCCGTAGACGATCGCCTCGGCCACCGACTTCTTGCCGGCATGCATGATCGAGTTCATGAACTTCGAGATCACGACGTTCCCGAATTTCGGGTCCGGGATGATCTCGCGCTTGTCTGCACTGTGGCGGCGGGACTTCATCCTGGTCGTGTTATCTGGTTCAGCTTTTACCTCGTCGACCGGGTTGCTGCCGCACCGCTTCAACGCAAACGACCCGTACTTCGGTCGCTTTGCGCGTATTTCGAACGCCGCTGCTTGCGGTTCTTCACGCCCTGCGTATCGAGCACGCCGCGCAGGATGTGATAGCGCACGCCCGGCAGATCCTTGACGCGGCCGCCGCGGATCATCACCACCGAATGCTCCTGCAGGTTATGGCCCCTCGCCGGGATGTAGCCGATCACCTCGAAGCCGTTGGTCAGGCGCACCTTGGCGACCTTGCGCAGCGCCGAGTTCGGCTTCTTCGGC